>Ga0247727_10000830_pt1 | contig 75236 bp, 53 predicted proteins | sample WisWelCaveWW1625_FD_202498 | JGI IMG/M metagenome (GOLD analysis project Ga0247727, IMG submission 202498) | Biofilm microbial communities from Wishing Well Cave, Virginia, United States - WW16-25 | ecosystem: Environmental > Aquatic > Deep subsurface > Groundwater > Cave microbial mat | place...
TCCTGTGGCTATCGTAACCGCTAATCCCACACAAGGGCCGGCTCCGTTGACAGTCGGCTTTGATGGTTCGCAGTCGTATGATCCCGATGGAAACATCGTCAGTTATTTGTGGGATTTTGGAGAAGGGGCGCCGGCTGACGAGATAAATCCCAATCCCCAACATACGTACGCGGTGACTGGTAGTTATACCGCTACACTAAAGGTCACAGATAATGGAAGCCCGGCAAAGACAGCGAGCAAGTCTTTAACTATTTTAGTCGGTGATCCGAACTGTCCTAATACTTCACTTTGTAAACTGACCAACGGCTGTGACGGCCACTGTAATAATATAGGAATGTGCGTCGATGATATCAGCGATGGCTGTCCCAGTACGATATTCGAAGATAATTTTAATGCCGCGACACTGGACACGACAAAATGGCAAAAGGGGACGAATGTCGGTAACCAGAGTAAGATTTCCAGTAACCAGCTAGAGCTGATCTCAAGCGGTACCGAGACGGGTTGGGTGATTACCAAGAATAAATACACGGCCAGGAATACCATGGCTACCGTGAAAATCGTTCAGCCGAATAACGACGGCAACCTGGGGATGAGCCCGACCTACAATCTTGGTTCGACACTGGGGATTTATACACAACCTAACTGGTATCGTTTTTACGTATACCGCGACACCAACAGCGGGCCTTATCAGTTATATATGGATTCGATGAAAAATTCCGTCAAGAATGAGATTAATATAACGGGGAATATGGTAATCAATGGGCCGGTGTATCTGCGGATGCGGTTTGATAATACCAATATTCATTTTGAGGCGTCCCTGGATGGGACCACCTGGGTCGATAAATATACAGAACCATTTAGTCTGCCGGGATACACTTTGGATTCTCAATTTTATTATGAAATGGCCGGGTATAAGACATCGACGAATGGGACGTTGATGGCCGACGATTTTTCGATTGCGCCGGCCCAGGCAGGGACGACGAAACAGTGTTCCGATGGTTTAGACAATGATGGTGACGGTAAAATTGATTTTCCTGCCGACCCGGGGTGCTCCGATGCGAGTGATAATGACGAACAGGATTCTCCAGGCGGGTGCGACGTCAACGCGCAAGCTGGCGAATCGCGTACATTTCAAGCCCGGACGACCGACCCGGACGGCGATCCGGTAAAGTATACATTCTATTGGGAATGGGCCAATGGTTGTCATCTGGCTAATCCGGGGTGTATAAAAGAATCGACGGAGTATGTGGCGTCGGGAACGCCGCAAGCCAGATCCCATGTTTGGAACCAAGCCGGGACTTACAAAGTGGCGGCCACGGCTTTAGACCAACCTGTTTCCGGCCAGGGGACGGAATCGCTGATTTCTAATATTTTGAATGTTTGCGTCGGTGGCGCGGATACGACACCGCCGAATATTTCTCTGGTGAAGGCCCAGCCTGTCGGCGCCATGACCGCCACGATCACCTGGCATACGGATGAAGCGAGCGATGGTCAGGTGGAATATGGCTTGACGACCAATTATGGCAGCAGTTCGCCATTGGGCCCTGTCCTGATGCTGGATCACAGCTTCCAGCTCATCGGATTAACACCGCAGACAACTTATCATTACCGCGTTAAGTCTAAAGACGCGGCGGGGAATTTGGCCATGTCCGGTGATTTTACATTTACGACGACCGCCAATGTGCCTGATACTACGCCACCGGCGGTTTCGATCACATCACCGGCCAATGGGGCGACGGTTTCGGGAACAGTCATTGTGACCGCCAACGCCACCGACAATGTCGGGGTGGTTGGTGTTCAATTTAAATTGCGTAATAATAACACGGGGGTTGAAAATAATTTAGGTTCTGAGGATACAACGAGCCCGTATTCTGTTATCTGGTTTTCAACCACAACGGCCAATGGCCCGTATACGCTGACGGCCGTGGCCAGAGATGCCGCGGGAAATCTTACGCCACAGGACCAGATCCCTGAAGTTTCTATTATCGTTTCCAACAATCCTACCGACGTCACGCCGCCCATTATCAGCAATGTGGCCAGTTCAGGGGTTACGGCATCTTCGGCAACCATAACTTGGAGCACGAATGAAGCGAGTAATAGTCAGGTGGAATATGGGACGAGCACGAGTTATGGAACGAGTTCTTCGCTAGACCCCAGCTTGGTGACAAGCCACAGCGTGACGTTAACAGGGCTACAGGCCAACACGCTGTATCATTACCGCGTGAAATCCAAAGACGCCGCGGGGAATTTGGCCACGAGCTCAGATTTTACGTTTACAACGACGGGGAGTGGTGGCGGGTGCGACGTCAACGCGCAGGCCGGTGAAGCGCATTTGTTTGAAGCCCAGACGACCGACCCGGATGGCGATCCGGTGAAGTATATATTTTATTGGGAATGGGCCGATGGTTGTAATTTGGCTAATACGGGGTGTATGAAAGAATCGACAGAATATGTCGCTTCCGGAACCCCGCAATCCAGACCCCATGTTTGGAACCAGGCCGGGACTTATAAGGTGGCCGCCACGGCTTTAGACCAACCTGTTTCCGGCCAGGGGACGGAATCGCTCGTTTCTAATATTTGGAATGTTTGCGTCGGTGGCACGGACACAACACCACCGGTGATTAGTAACGTCGCTCATTCCGGAATCATCGCGACTTCCGCAACCGTCACCTGGGCCACCAATGAGGCGAGTACCAGCCAGGTGGAATATGGTTTGACGACGAGTTATGGGAATAGTTCAACGTTTAATCCGGCCCTGGTGACAAGCCACAGCGTGACGTTAACAGGGCTGCAGGCCAACACGCTGTATCATTACCGCGTGAAATCCAAAGACGCCGCGGGGAATTTGGCCACGAGTAATGACTTTACGTTTACGACCTCGTCTTCAGGCGGTGGGGATTGGTGGAATAACGCGTGGGGTTTCCGGCGGAAGATTACCTTTAATAATACCGAGACGCAAAATTTAACGGATTTCCCGGTTTTGGTCAGGTTGAAGAAAGACGCGAATATTAATTACAGTAAGATGGGCAACGCGAATGGAAGCGATTTGCGGTTTATCGATGAGAATGGGACGACGGCGCTGGATTATGAAATCGAAAGCTGGAACACAAACGGTGATTCACTGGTCTGGGTCAGAGTGCCTCAGATCAAAGCTTCCTCGACAAACGATTTTATCTGGATGTATTACGGAAATCCCGCGGCCAATCCACCCAATGCCCCCAACCCGAAAAGTACTTGGGACGGTAATTTCGCCCTGGTCCATCACCTCGAAGAGACCAGCGGCCAGCACATGGATTCCACGAGTAAAGGCAATAACAGTTCCGCCGTTCAGGTCTCACAGCAGGGGACAGCCTCGGGGCAGATCAACGGGGCGGATCAATTTACGGGATCCAGACAGGACCATGTTTACGTTCCGAATCATTCGAGCCTCAACTTTGCTAATAGTGAAGAATTGACTCTCGAGGTGTGGTTTAAGACAAACGGTGGATCAGGCTTTTTGGCCAACAAGAAAGATCCGGATAACAATATGGGCGGATATCAATTAGCCCTCGAGCCGTTAGATGGCGGTAAGGTCAGGGCGCGCGTCGGGGGCGGTGGTAGAATATTTCCTCTCTGCGATAATGTCGCCAACGATAATATCTGGCACTATTATGTTTTGACTTATTCTAATGGAGATGTCGGCAGGGTGTATGCCGACGGAGCTTTATGCACGGAAGCTAGTGATTCTGGCATCGGCAGTCTAACTAATAATAATCCGTTTGTCATTGGTGAAGAAATTGACTTAAATAAAGGGTTTAATTTTACAGGGACGATTGATGAAGTACGGTTATCAAGGACGAATCGTAGCTCAGCCTGGATATCGGCTCAGTATAAATCCATGAAGGATCAATTGGCCTCTTATGGGGCCGAGGAGCGCCCCGCCCCCACGGACACAACACCGCCGACGATTTCAGCGGTGGCGGCCACAAATATTACCACGAGCGGGGCGACGATCACGTGGACGACAAACGAGGCCAGCGACAGCCAGGTGGAGTATGGATTGACGACGAATTACGGGAGTTTTGCGCCGCTGAGTCCGGATCCAAACTTGGTGATGTCGCACAGTATTCCTTTGACTGATTTGGGGTCCAACAAAACTTATCATTATCGTGTGAAATCCAAAGATGCGGCGGGAAATCTGGCCACGAGTGGTGACTTTATATTTACGACGAGTTCTCCCCCTGACACCACGCCACCGATCATTTCGGCAGTAACGGCGACCAACATTACCACGAGCGGGGCGACCATCACGTGGACAACCGATGAAGCGTCGGACAGCCAGGTGGAGTATGGATTGACGACGAATTATGGAGCCTTTGCTCCACTCACTCCGGATTCCAATAAAGTAACTGCTCACTCGGTTCAATTGCAGGATTTGGGAATGAACACGACGTATCATTACCGGGTGAAGAGTAAAGACGCGGCGGGGAACTTGGCGACGAGCGTCGATTTCACGTTTACGACGAAACTGCCGCCGGACACGGCACCTCCCGAGATCAGTAATGTCAATGCCTCGAATATCACGTTGACGACGGCAAAGATTAATTGGACGACCAACGAAGCCAGCGACAGCCAGGTGGAATATGGAGAAACAACCAGTTATGGGACAGTGACCCCGGTGAGTGATCCCGGTGGGGTTACTGCTCACGCCGTTAATTTGTCCGGTCTAAAAATGAATACAATTTATCACTACCGGGTAAAAAGTAAGGATGCGGCGGGGAACCTGGCCACGAGCAATGATTTTACCTTTAAGACGCTTGGTGATACTACACCGCCGGTTATTTCGGATATTCACGCGGTTAATATCACCGCCCATGAGGCGGCGATCATTTGGAAAACCGATGAACCAGCCGACAGCCAGGTGGATTACGGAAAAACTATCATCTATGATACCACCACGCCCGTAGATACAAATTTGGCAATCAACCATGCCGTTAATTTGACAGGACTGCAATCCAACGAAACGTATCATTTCCGCGTTAAATCAAAAGACGCGGCGGGAAATGCGGCGACCAGCTTTGATTTCACATTCAAGACTTTGCTTGACGTGAATCCCGGCTGCTCAACGATGAAGCTTACCATAACAGCGAGGAACAAATACACTTTGTATTTTAACGGCAACCCTGAGGAACCTGTCCCTATAGGCGTTGATGCAGATTCTGCTATCGCGGAAGTTTGGAACCTGACGCTACAGCGCGGGGAAAATAACAACGTTATTGCTATCGATGCCGAAGCGGATCTGTTCACAGCCCATGGAGGCCTTAAGGTAGAAGGGGATATGTGCGGCCAGAAAATTATCACAAATGACCAGTGGCGGCGGACCACCCAAATAACCGCCTCGTCAAATTGGATCGGCATTAATTTTGACGATAAAATTTCCTCTTGGGGGAGCGCCACCGCCTTGGCCTGCGTGGATCCTCCGAGTAATTGTAATCCCTCTGCGATTGATGCTTCTACCGGTCAAGTTTGGAATACTTTAGCCCAATGGATATGGTCCGCGGATAATTTCCTGGATACGCGTGTCCGTTTTCGTTATGTGTTTACGGCCCCCGGCGGAGGAGGGAATGACACCACACCACCGACAATTTCAGCGGTAGCGTCGACCAACATCACCTCCAGTGGAGCGACCATCACGTGGACCACGAACGAAGCCAGCAACAGTCAGGTGGAGTATGGATTGACAACGGGTTATGGAAATACAACGGCACTTGATACAGCGCTGGTGACGAGCCATAGTGTCGCAATAACCGGTCTGCAGACCAACACGCTCTATCATTATCGGGTGAAGAGTAAAGACGCGGTGGGGAATCCAGCAACAAGTCCAGATTTTACGTTTACCACCACGGCCGCAAGCGGAAATGTGATTTTAACGACAGATAAGGCTAATTTGTTTCCAGGTGAAAGTATAAATGTGACATGGAGCGGGGCGGTCAAAGATGACAATGTGGATGATGACTGGGTGGGGTTGTATCTGGAGGGAGTAACAAATTATCCGGGGAATTATGTGAGAGAAATTAGTCCGACGTACATTTATAACGCGCCGTTTAAGGACGGGAATACGGCGAGTTTTAAAACCCTGACGACGTTGGCGCCGGGACGGTATCAATTTCATTATTTTCTAGATGATGGGTATATAAAGGTGGGAAGCAGTGGGGTGATAGAAGTTAAGGCGGCGAATTATAGTTTAAAGGCCAGTCCAGCGATGGTAAAGCCCGGGGAGAAGATAACGGTGGAATGGAGTATCGTCGGTGGGGTGGCGGTAGCGCAAGATTGGATAGGGATGTACAAACAGGGAGAGGCGGATAAGTGGATAGCACAGCCATATTTACGGCCCCAGGTTGGAGTGAGTAATGGGGTGTTGGAGTTTACCACGAGTCAGACGGTGGGGAATTATGAGTTTAGATATTTTGTCAATAACACTGATTTGGCGAAGGATAAGAAGGCGACGAGTAATGCGGTGGCGGTGAAGTTGGATACCAGCGCCCCGAATATCACGGGTGTAAACGCGAATCCAGTTACTGACAAGACGGCACAGATTAACTGGACGACGGATGAGCCCTCAGACAGCCAGGTGGAGTACGGGCTTGGGACGGATTATGGAAGTTTGACGACTTTAAATACAGCGCTGGTGACGAGCCATAGTGTCGCAATAACCGGTCTGCAGGCCAACACGCTGTATCATTACCGGGTCAAAAGCAAAGACGCGGCGGGGAATCTCGCCACGAGCGCGGATTTCACGTTCACGACCACGGCGACCTCTTTACCTCAAGTAGAAATAGCCAGCCCACTAGAAAACGCGACGATTACCGGTGGTCAGATTGTGGTCAGTTATTTGGAATCTGGAGACTTAAGCCAAGTCGATCATGTTCATCTACAATTGGACCAAAATCCCGAAGTGAGAGATCTGGATAACGATGGGACCTATGCTTTCACGAATGTTCCTGAAGGCCCCCATACCATTAATATATATTTGGCCAAAGCGGATCATACAAAATTTCTAAACCCCGAATCCCAAGATACGGTCCATGTGACCACGACGATCGGGCCCAATAGGATGCTGATTTTTACCGTCGGTTCCACCGCGGGTGTGTCGGGACAAAAAGTAACCGTCCCCATCAGCCTCAACAACCAGGGGGCGCCTATTGCCTCGGGATATAATTTTGATATTGAATACGACAGTACGGTCCTGAAAAACCCCGCTGCTCAGGCGAGCTCCATTTTGACGGGGGTCGGAAAACAGATACAGACATTTCAACCGTCACCCGGTGTCTTTAGGTTGATTGCCTTTAGCCTGAATCAGAACCTGATTCCGGACGGGGACCAGGTTTATTTAAGTTTTGACATAGAACCCGGCGTTGCGACGCAGACAAAGACCCTGGGGATCACGAAGATTTCGGTAAGCGACCCGCAGAGCCAATCAGTCCCCGCCTCGGGTGTGAACGGAACAGTCCAGGTGACGGGTGCGGTCGCGAATACCATTTCCAACATCAAAGTCAATTATCTCGCCGTCGACAGTGCCGAGATTACCTGGGATACGAATCAGATAAGTGACAGCCGGGTGGATTATGGGTCGACGAGTGGTTATGGAAGTACGGTTTACGACCCGGCGCCGACATTGACTCATAAGATTACTTTGACAGGTTTGACGGCCAATACGCTGTATCATTACAGGCTTCAGTCGGCGATCGGTACTAATGCTCCGGTGAGCAGCGCTGACCAGACTTTTAAAACGCTGGACAACCGCGTCGATCTCGTCATTAACCTTGGCGTCGACAATTTAACAGTAACCGCGGGAGACACGGTCAATGTCGGCTGGAATATCCCGGCGGATAATCAGGATATCACTATTTATGACTGGATCGCCTTGTATAAGGAAACGGACACCGTGTTTAAGGATAACTGGATCCAGGACCTGGTCCCGGCGTGGATTTATAATCGTGATACAACGGGGAATGTTATCCGGCAGAATCCAGGGGGGAAAAATTTTATTACAAAATCAACGTTACCGTCCGGCCGATATGTTTTCTATTACTTCTGGAATGACATGAGTGGGCGCGCTATTCCTCTTGCCCAAAGTCAGGTCATCACGGTGAATAACACGGGGGCAGATAACACGCCTCCCCAGATCACCATGCAGACACCAACGGATATCACGACCACCACCGTGATGATCCGCTGGAATACGGATGAGCTCAGTGATAGCCTTGTCGAATATGGGTTGAATACAGGGTATGGGAGCATGACGGCTTTGGATTCCGTTCTTAGAAACAGTCATCAGGTCACGTTGTTAAGTTTGAGTCCAGGCACAACGTATCATTACCGCGTCCATAGCCGCGACCAGGCTGGCAATTTGGCTCGGGGGCCGGATCAGATCTTGACAACGTTGACGCAGAATATCACTGATATTACTTTGAGTGTGGACAAGATAGCCATCGATCAGCCCGGCGAAACGATTCTATTGACCTGGCAGATCCCTGCCGACAATAATGTCGTCAGCAATACCGACTGGGTCGCGCTATATACAGAAGGCCAAACGAATTTGATTAGCAACTGGGTCAGGGAAATGACGCCGGATTGGAAATATAACCGGGATGATCAGGGAAACGTGATGAGAAGCGCGACGGTAAGTTTCGAAACCCAGCGGACCAACTCCGATGGAACCATTGTTAAAATCCAACCGGGGCGATACGTGTTCCTTTATTTGAGAAATAACGGCTATGAAGTTTTGGCCACCAGTCCCGTGGTGACGGTGGCGGCTTCCAGTCCCGCGACGGTCCAGAATACAAGTAATGCGAATAAGTCTGGTATTCTCGCCGCTAATTCTGTTGCCGGTGAGTTAAGTTTAAATGCGGCTGTTAATACCAATAATATTCTTATGCCAGTGGTAAAAATTCAAGGCCGTCAATTGGTGATCGATTTTGACGGCGACGGCCTGTATACGCCTTATTTTATTATGGGTGTGGGGTACAGTCCCTATGAGATCGGGACATTCCCCGGCGGGAAGGACGTGGGGACGTGCCGGTATATGGGAAAAGATAGTTCCGGGAAGGACCAATTTAAATGCCGTGTCGACGGGGAAATGGATATTTATGACCGGCAGGATATTCTGGCCCGGGATTTTGCGATCGGTTCGCCGTCCATTGTGGATATGAACGCCAATACGGTCTTGGTCTGGGATGGGGTAACCCGGGCGTTATTGGAAAAGGCCGAGCAGAATGGCATTAAAGTGATTGCTGGCTTCCCGGTGGATTATACCGTCGATCTAAAAAACGCGACGAAACGCCAGGAGATCATCGATAAATTCGCGCAATACGTCTCAAGTTTCCAGGACCACCCGGCGGTTCTGTTCTGGGCCCTGGGAGATGAAAATAATTATCACTTGGAGAATAATTCGGCCTTCGACTGGTATTCTCTGGCCAATGCAATGGCCAAGAAGGCGAAAGAAATCGAAGGATCCTCCTATCATCCCGTGGCCATTGTCAATGGCGATGTCGATTATATCGGCGATGCGTTAGCCGGGGCCAGCGATGCCCAGTTAGACTATATCGATATTTGGGGCGTGAATGTTTATCGGGGAGGATTTACATTTGGAAATTTTTTCAATGAATACGCCTCAAAATCCAATAAGCCATTATGGATTTCTGAATTCGGCGTCGATGCCTGGCATACGGATAATGCTTCCGCGCCGGATGTTCCCCCGGTAGCGGGTGGACTGGCGCTATTTTTGAATCAAAATTTTGCCGCTTTGATGGGTCAGGGTCCGGTTGCCAATACTTCCAATCCGTCCAATAGTTATGAAGACCAAAGGACTCAAGCGGATAATGTCGGCGTCCTATGGGATGAAGTTCTTGGTCATTCGGATGTCAGCATCGGAGCCACTGTTATGGAATATTCTGATGAATGGTGGAGATATAACGGGATGTGGAACGCTTCCTGTGCTTCCCATGATATCGGTGGCAGGCTGGGCGGGGTGCCGGATGGCTTCATGGATGTGGAGTGGTGGGGGGTTATGGAATTGGAAGACGGTTTGATTACGGATCGCGTACGCCCGCGGGCCATTTATTACACACTTAAGGATAAATTCGGGTTTGCAAAATACTATATATCTAATTAATATGAAAAATATGATTAAAAAATTAAAAATAATATTTCCTTTAACCATCATGGTGTTGCTTCCCTTGTCTGTTTTATCTCCCAGGGCGTACGGCGCTGATTGGAACATCCTGGAAATATTTAAGTTTACTAATATCAAGGAAATTCTTTCTTCTGATAAGCAGGATAAGGATGTTTCAAAAGAAAAGCGCGAGGAGGAGGCCGACAAATCCCGTGAGCGAGAGGTCCGGGAAAATATTTTGGTGGCGACACCAGAGGTGGTGAAAGTAGGCAAAAAGATTAAAGTGCGTTGGAAAGTGGATTTGGACAGGAAAAATAAAAAAGGTATTATCGCGATGTATCGAGTGGGCAAAGACCGCCCCGTTGACCGAGAGGTTGTCGAAGGAGAAAAGGGGAGCGTTAAATTCAAAGCGAAAAAGACGGGGATGTATCAGTTTAAATATATAAAGCTAAAGAAAGAGAAAATTTTGCTTGTCAGTAACACCGTCGAAGTTAGAGAGCATTTAGAAAGGCCAAAGTGCGGGAACGGAGTTTGTGATTCAGGGGAGACTCCGGAATCTTGTCCAAAAGATTGCGCGCTTCCTCCCCCAGACCCTCCGACGCTCACCCTCACGGCGAGTCCAACGCAAATTTCGAGGGGAGATATCAGTTTACTTTCCTGGACGAGTAGGCATACAACAGAGTGCCAGGCCTCGGGTGGATGGAGTGGGAGTAAATTGCTGAGTGGCAGTGAAGCGATAAATCCAATGGAGACTAAAACGTATGAATTGACGTGCCATGGGCCGGGAGGAGAAATAAGTCAATCAGTGACCGTGACCGTTTCGAGCCTGCCACCGCCTTCACCCCCGACATTAACGCTAACGGCTGAGCCAATGCAAATTTCGGCCGGCGGTAGCAGTACGCTTTTCTGGACGAGCATGAACGCGACACGATGTCAGGCGTCCGGCGGCTGGAATGGTGTAAAGGCGTTAACCGGAAACGAGGTTGTTCACCCGACGGAAACGAAAAATTATATTTTGACCTGTACCGGTTTAGGTGGATCTGTGCAAAGAGATGTTTCGGTCACGGTGGTTGGGACGCCGTTGTCGGAGCCTTTATGCGGAAATAATATTCTTGAAACTTCGGAATTGTGCGACCGCCAGGATTTAAACGGCCAAAGTTGCGAGTCGCTGGGTTATTCAGGTGGGACATTACTTTGCAATTCAAGGTGCACTTTCGATACAGCGCTCTGCGTTTCTTCACAACCGTCTTTATGCGGCAACGGAAAGATCGACCCTGGTGAACAGTGCGACCGCCAAAACCTCAGCGGGCAGACGTGCTCTTCGCAGGGTTTTAGCGCAGGGACGTTATTGTGTGACGCGGCCTGTCAATTCGACGCCGTCCTCTGTACAAATTTGTAAAATCAAACTATGAAGAAATATAAAAGACAAATTATTCTAAAAAGCCTGTTCCTTTTTGCGTTTTTTTCCTTTGCCGGCGGCGAGTTTTTGGCTGTCGCGGCGACGACCCCTGCTGTCCCTGGGGGCGGGATAACTTGCGGAAATGGACAATGTGAAGCAGGGGAGGATATCAAAAGTTGTCCGCAGGATTGTCATGGACAAGCACCGGGGAAACCCAAATATGCGAAAAGAAGATTAATCGTTAAATTTAAAGATTCGTCTGTTTTAAACCCACAATCTGTGAAAGCGGCCCGCCAATTATTAATGATCAAAGGACAGGCTGCGATACAACCGGCCCCGGCTTTAGAGACAAATTCGTTAACGATTAATTTCCTTAACAAAAATTTTAAACTGACGGGAATTAATGTGGTTTTCGAGCAGTTACCGGATGAGGCGGCCGTAAAGCAAAAATATTCTGCGCGCTCTGCCCGAGTAACCGGACACAATACGAATTACTCGACTAGTAATAATGCTCTGGCAAATATTTATGAGTTCCAATTTGCGACCGATTTAGATATGGAAGTTGTTGCCGGTGAATATCAAAAAGACCCTGCCGTCGAATACGCCCACCCGGATTACATTATGACAACGGAAGTCCTTCCCAACGACCCATATGTTCTTGATCCCCAAAGGCCGGTGAATGATCCATGGTCGAGAGGGGCTTGGGGGCAGACTTATGAGGATATGTGGGGGTTAAGGAAGATCGAGGTGGATAAGGCGTGGGATACTTTTCCGGATCCGGAACATAAAGATATCGGGAAGGATGTTGTGGTCGCTGTCGTTGATACAGGCTTAGATTATAATCACGAGGATATTAGCGAAAACCTTTGGCAAAATTCCGGAGAAATCCCCGGCAATGGAATGGATGATGACCAAAATGGTTTTGTAGACGATATACATGGATATGATTTCACGACATGCGAGGAATTTGGTTTGGATGAATGTAATATAGAAAAGCGTCCGGATTCAGATCCGATAGATGAGCATGGTCACGGGAGTCATGTTTCCGGGACAATTGCTGGTGTGACAAATAATGCAAAGGGCATCGCCGGTATTTCCTGGCACACAAAGATTATGGCGGTACAAGGTCTAAATAAACAGGGAATGGGATATACCTCTGATTTAGCGGATGCGATTCAATATGCCGTGGCCAAAGGGGCAGATGTTATTAATATGAGCTTTGGAGGATATACGCCGGATAGAGAACATGATTTAATTGGAGATATTGTTCGTTATGCGTATACCCAAGGTGTCATTTTGGTTGCCGCAGCTGGTAACGAAAGTTCGCCCGTGAGATTTTTTTCTCCGGCACGGTTATCGGAAGTTATCACGGTGGCGGCGACTGATAATGGGGATAATGTCGCCGATTTCTCAAATTTTGGCCCGGAGGTCGACATCGCGGCTCCGGGGGTGGAGATTTTATCGTTGAGGGCTTTTGGAACAGATATTTATAATGGGGCCCCAGGGTATACCATAGGGGCAAGGTTCGTTCCGGCTTTTGATATTAACGCTAAAAATTATCGAGCCAATGGAACCTCGATGGCGGCCCCGCATGTCGCAGGGGTTGCTGCGCTAGTCTTATCGAAGAATCCGACATTTACGAATGAACAGATAAAGTCTACCTTGCTGTTGAACGCCGATGACAAAGGGGCTCAAAGCAAGGATGATTATTATGGTTTTGGAAGACTTAACGCGAGGAAAGCATTAACAACACCACAATCATCACAACTGCCTTTGGCTGTGATTATAAAGCCAGGAGACCATGAGACATTAAAGGGAACCGATATCATCGAAGTTACAGGTATTGCCTTAGCGGATAAACAGAATTTTAAATCATACCGGCTGGAATATGATGAACACCGTTTTGGTGGAACTCCACAATGGAGGACAATCCCACCCGCTTCTTCCGGGACGGTTGCGAATGGTTTGTTAGGAAGATGGGATATTCGAGGATTGAATGACGGATATTATACATTACAGCTTACGGTAGAATCCGAGAATCCGTTGAATAGAATTCAGATTTTAAACGAGATCGACCGGCAGATTGTTCAAATCGGAAATAAGATTAAGACAGGTTGGCCTATTGATATAAGTTATCCGCTCACCGTCTCACCGGTCATCACTGATATTGATGGAAAAGGACAATCGGAAATTGTTGTTTCGGATCAGGGGCCGAATCTTTATGTTTTCCATGCCGATGGCACAGTAGCCGCCGAATGGGGCTGGCCCAGAAAATTCAATGAAGTAAGTGGTCCTTATGGCTCGCCAGCCGTTGGTGATTTAGACAAGAATTATCCGGGGGTAGAAATTGTGGTCGGTAATAAGTATGCTTTTCATTATGATGGAACTCCTGTTAATGGATGGCCGAATCCATTATTTTTGAACTTACCTAATACCAAGGCTACGCCTACATTGGTTGATGTTAATGGGGATGGGAATTTGGAAGTGATTGTCCCCGGGCCTGATCAAAAGATGTATGTTCTAAAATCAGATGGGACTGTTTTGTGGTCCAGAGATATTCCCGGGGCGAATTATGATTTTACCCGTGGCGTATCCGCCGCGGTCGGAGATTTAGACAACAGCCAAGACGGTAAAAGAGAAATTGCCTTTATGGATGATCGGGCCAATGTGTATATCTGGGATAAGGATGGAAATTTGTTCTCTGGCTGGCCAAAGGTTATTGGAAATTATCATCGCCATTTTGGATCAGTTGTTATGGGAGATATTGATGGGGACGGTTTGTTGGAGCTTGTCGCCGTTTCAACGGATGGGTATATTTACGCTTGGCATTTTGATAAAACGAAAAATGAATTTGTTTTACTTCCTGGATGGGGAGTGGATGTCTTAAATCAGATGTTCTTTCTTAATAACTCTCCAGCCTTGGCGGATATCCTGCGTGAAGACGGTTCCCCAGGGAAAGATGGAAAGTTGGAGTTGATTTTCGGTGTGTTACAATGGATTAAAGAAGAAAGTAAATACATTGGTAAAGTCTATGTTGTTGGCCATAACGGAAATCTTATGCCTGGCTGGCCACAGGATACAGGCACTCTTTTAAATTATCAGGGTAATTACGGATTTGGTGGCATTGAATATGCCTCTCCGGTCGTGGGAGATATTGATGGTGGCGGACTTCAAGAGGTTATAATCGGTAGCAAAGATAGAAAATTATATGCCTGGCATGCCGACGGGAAAGTTGTTTCGGGATTTCCCATGGATTTAGGCGATGTTATTCAGTCGAGTCCGGCTTTAGGCGATACGGACCTAGATGGGAAATTGGATCTCGTGGTTGGGACAGGAGATTTATTAGGAGATTTTTCCGGCATAGCTGTTGATGGATACCGACTATACACATTAGAACCGGAAGGAGCCTATGACCCCAAGAATATTGAATGGGGACATCTCCATCATGACCCTCAGCATACCGGTCTTTATCCTTTACCATTTGCTCTACAGGTCACCGTCTGGCCCGGTGACAATAATAATGACGGCGTGGTTAATCAAGCAGATGTTTTGCCGTTGGGGCTGTATTGGAATAAGACGGGCCCGGCGCGGGCGAATGCATCGACAGCATGGGCTCCTCAATTGGCCGCCCCATGGACTCCCGAGAACGCCACGTACGCAGACGCCAACGGTGATGGGGTAGTCAACCAGGCGGATATTTTGCCTATTGGGTTGAATTGGGGGAGGACGCACTAAAAGCGTGCGCGGGATGCCTCTGCCTTGTTTCGTAAGATTTTAATGCTATACTTGCCGAGTTTTAGTGAAAGGAAAGAGTTTTAATTAATTTTATTTAAGCCCAATGATGCGCACACAAAAACAATTTATTTTTGGAAGTTTATTTCTGATTGTATTTTTTTCTTTTGCCTGTCGCGAGCTCTTGGCTGTCGCGGCAACGACCCCTGCTGTCCCTGGGGGCAGCGGGATAAGTTGCGGAAACGGAATTTGTGATATCGGGACTGAGGATTCAAATAATTGTGTCCAAGACTGTCCCAAAACTTCAGAGTATATCCCGGGAGAATTGGTCGTCAAGTTTAAGAATCCCTCCGTTTTGAACCGGCAAGCTGTCATCGCTGCCCAGCAAGCGTCAGCGATCAAAGGACAGGCAGCAATACAGTCGATGGCGGCGTTACAGGTAAATTCGGCGAGCATTATTATATTGAATAGCAATTTTAATCTACAAGGAGTTCAGGTTGCCGTTGAACAATTGCCAGATATTAAAGCCATTAAGGCTGTTTATCAAAAACGTTTCGCCCGAGGGCCGGGAGAGGGATATCCATTTCCTGACTTATCGAATATTTATGTGTTCAAATTTGCGGAAAATTCCAATATGGAAGAAATCGCTGCGGCCTATAGCCAAGATCCATCGGTTGAGTATGCCCATCCCAATTATATTGTTAATGGTAACTATACTCCCAACGATCCACTTTGGAAGGACCAGTGGGGGCCAGCCAAGATCCAAGCTGACCAATCTTGGGATATATTTAGCGATAAGCAAAAAATCGGGGCCGGTAAAGTAGTGGCTGTTATCGACACAGGGTTGGATTACAATCATGAAGATATAATAGGAAATGTTTGGATTAACAGCAAGGAACAGCCTGGAGATGCCAATCGTGATAATTGCCCGGGGATCTGTGGTATCGATGATGACAATGATGGTTTAATTGACGAAGATGGCTATGGTTGTGGTGCCGACGGCAAGAATATCAGAGGAGAATTCTGTACATATCAAGACGCCTTTGATAACGATGATGACGAGAACGGATTCAACGATGATTTTAAAGGTTGGGATTTCGTGAATAATGATAGCGATCCATTGGACGATAATAGACACGGCACCCACGTCAGCGGAACGGTCAGTGCGGTAACAGATAACGGAATAGGGATGGCTGGGGTTGCCTGGAAGAATAAAATTATGGCGGTAAAATTTCTAAATGCAGCCGGTTCCGGAAACATAAATGGTGCTCAAGATGCGATTCTCTATGCGGCTGCTAATGGGGCAGATATCATGAATAACAGCTGGTCGATTGATGAAAGAACCCCATCGATTCCATCCCTTGAGGAAGTGATCAGAACAGCTTATGGTTTGGGAATAGTTATGGTCTTTGCGGCAGGCAATGTAAATGATGATGTACGTTATTACAGCCCTCAGAATATGGGTGAGACATTTACAGTGGCCGCTACACAGCTCGATGATCAAAGAGCTTCTTTTTCTAATTATGGTTTTCAGGTCGATCTGGCAGCTCCAGGTGTGAACATACTTTCTTTAAAGACCGGCGGAGGATACCTCAATCTTTCAGGAACGTCGATGGCAGCACCGCACGCCTCTGGACTCATGGCTATGTTGCTGTCCTACCACGAGGATATTAAGAAGAACATAATCACCGTAGAGCAGATTCGTCAGATCGTCAAAGAATCTGCCAATACTATAACTACGGACAAACCTATAGGAGCCGGACGGATCAATGCGTATAAAGCTATGCAGCAACCGGTATCTAGTCTGGTTGCAAAAATTTTGGAACCAACGGGAGCTGTTGACCTGGGGGATAACGTGAATATTCGTGGCACGGCCTTTGGGCCAGAAGGAGCTACCTATCAAATTTTCTATGTCCCCCAAAATGCCCCAAATGATCCAACCAAACGGACTTATCTAACTCAGAGCCCGCAGCCAGCCACAGCAAAGAATATTACTCTTGTCTCCAATTGGGATACTACCTTGGTGCCTGACGGGGAGTATGTTCTGGTGCTGGAGGTTGCTCAGGGGAATATCCCGCAAAAGGATATGGTTCCTTTCACTGTTAATAATTCTTATATTTCCTTACCGACGGACGGTGATGTTTTTGGAAAAGATACGGTAATAAAAGTTCATGGCCGAGCCACCGGGGGTAGGTTCTTGCGTTATGAGATCGATTACGCACCGGCCAATGATCCGTGCCTGACCAACGGTCAGCCTTGCCAGACCGCCGGCATTAGTTTTACCAATCCCGGAATTGACGATAAGTCAGAGCGAGAGTTGGGTTACTTGGATTTAAATTTTTTTCCCAGCGATGGTAACTATGTTCTACGATTAATTGTCTACCCTGACAGCCAAAATCAAAGTTTAAAGAGTATTAACTTAGTATCTATTCGAATTGACGCGAGAATAAAACAGGGCTGGCCATATTCCACCGGTGCCTCCATCCACTCCAGTCCAGCACTAGCAGACTTGAATAATGATGAGAAGTTAGATGTGGTGGTAACTTCAGACGATGGGAATATTTATGCTTTGGATTATGCTGGGAATAAGTTATGGTCACTTAAACTCGATGACGCGGTAATTATAGAAACCTCACCGGTTGTAGGAGATATTGATCCACAGAATCCGGGGTTGGAGGTGGCTTTTGGTTATGGGAATAAAGACAAAAAAACGGGAACCCTTTGTGTACTGGATAAACAGGGGAAACTACTTTGGAAATACAAGATTCCCGATTGGATTGAGTCAAATTCACCGGCTATAGGAGATTTAGACCCCAACAAAGATGGATTGGAAGTGGGTATAGTAACCTACATGCACATACTCCATGTTTTTGATAAATTAGGTAATCTACTTTGGTCAAAAGATATTGATAGTAATTACGATAGAAATAATTCTACGCCGGTTTTAGTAGATATTAATGAAGATGGTTTTTTAGAGCTAGTTGTTAGCGGAGGAAATCATTTATTTGTTTTTGATTATCGTGGACAGGAATTATGGAAAAGCAAAGGGAGTGATGCTGGGCCATTTCCAGTGGGAATAGGAAATTTGAGCGACAAGAAAGGGTATGAAGTAGTGACGGCGCAGAGGTGCCATGCAATCTATGCATATGATAGTCAAGGTAATTATTTATGGGAAAACTATTATTTTACGGAAGAATGCAACTCATCTGGCATAACTTTAGGTAACTTGGATGGCCAGGGTAATGATTTACAAATAATAGCAGGGGATGAAAATGGTGGATCTGAACCGGGACAGGGAAATATATATGTTCTGGACAGTCAGAGAAATAAAATTTGGTCGTATAAGACAGTGAGTGGTGGAATTAATACACCAGCGGCATTAGGTGATCTTAACGGAGATGGAAAGTTAGAAATAATTGTACACGATAGGGGGGGCAAGTTATCTGTGTTGGATTATCAGGGACAATTAATGGGTGATTTTCAAACAGGAAAGGCTATATCAAAATTCCCTCAAGGGCAGAAAGTTTCCTCACCAGTGCTAGGAGATTTGGATGGGGATGGGAAGATGGAAATTGTGTTCGGCGGATTAGATGGCAAGGTGTATGTCGTTGAGTGGCCGGAAAGTTATGAAGATTCACCCAGAGTTCCCTGGCCAACCTTTCAGCACGATAGCCAAAGAAGCGGTCTATATGGTGGACCGCCAGTGGTAGCTAAGCCTCAGAAGCCAGACTTGGTTGTTTCCGAAGGTCCATCAGTAGCACAGGGACAACTTATAGAAGGGGAAACAATAAGTTTTAAAGCACGGATTCTAAATCAAGGTACAGTAAGGGCGGACAAACTATTTGAGAGTCGTTATGATGTTGACTTTCAAAATAGCAATTTTGATTATTTTAATCCTGAAGTTACTTTAAAACCCAATCCACAAATTTCGAACTTAGATCCGGGGTCAAATAATGCAATCGAGGTTTTTTCTGGGGAATTGGCTAATATCCCGGGCGGAAATCACCTTATCCGATTGTGTGTGGATGAACCAAGCCAGACCATTGATGAAGGTAATGAGAATAATAATTGCACCATCACGAAAATAGAAGTGGGACTTAAAACGTCAGGTTGGTCATTTCAAACTGGTCAAGCTGTTCATTCAAGTCCGACACTGGTGGATATCAACAATGACAAGAAATTAGAAGTGATCATTGCCTCTGATGATGGGAATATCTATGCCCTGGATTATGCAGGGAATAAACTGTGGTCTTATAACCCTCCTGAGGCGAAGGTGATTGAATCTTCACCGGTTGTAGGGGACATTGACCCGCAGAGAACTGGATTAGAAATAGCCTTTAGCTATGGGAATAACGGTTTAAGAACTGGAACTATCTGTGTACTGGATAATCAGGGTCATTTGCTTTGGGAGTATAAAATTCCTGCTTGGCTTGACGTTGAGTCCCCAACCATCGGGGATTTAGATCCCAACAAAGACGGTTTAGAGATAATCATAGGAACTAAGAGTCATTCTCTTTTCGTGTTGGATAAAGGGGGAAGTTTACTTTGGAAAACTACTGTTGATCAAGGGTGGGAACCCCATAACCTTACCCCTGTCCTTGCGGATATTAATGCGGATGGTTTTTTGGATGTGGTCGTGGCCGGAGGGAATAATTTATTTGTGTTTGATTATCGTGGGCAGCAGTTATGGAAGAGCTTTGGGTCTGACGCCAGTTCATATCCCGTGAGCATAGGAGAATTAGATAATTATAAGCAGGGTTTAGAAATAGTGGTGGGGCGGAAATGTTTATCTATTTTGGCATATGATAGTCAAGGCAATTATTTATGGGAGAATAAATATGTATACCTGGATGGTTGTGAATTAGCAGGATCAACCTTGGGTAATTTAGATGGACAAGGTAACGATCTTCAAATAATAGCAGGGGATGCTGGTAATGTTGGTATAGGGCACATACATGCTCTTGACAGTCATGGAAATAGGATTTGGTCATTTACAATGAATGGAGAAGTAAATATGCCCGGGGCGCTGGGCGATCTTAATGGAGACGGAAAGTTGGAGATAGTCGTCCAAGATAAGGGTGGGAGAGTATCGGTACTGGATTATGAGGGAAAATTAAAGAGAAGTTTCCAGATTGGTAAAGACATATCAATGTGGCCACAGGGGTATCATGTTTCCTCGCCAGCATTAGGAGATTTGGATGGTGATGGTAAGATGGAAATTGTGTTTGGAGGATTAGACGGGAAGGTTTATGCCATAGAGTGGACGGAAAGTTATGGGAATTCTCCCCGAGCGCCCTGGCCAACATTTCAGCAGAATAATCAACGCACGGGTTTATATTCCCAGCCGTCTCTCCCTGGCTTAACCGTCTGGCCCGGCGACACGAATAATAATGGCGTGGTGAATCAAGCGGACGTGTTGCCGTTGGGGTTGTATTGGAATAAGACAGGGCCGGCGCGGGCGAATCGATCAACGCAATGGCAAGGGCAGGCCGCGGCTCCCTGGAATCCCGCGAACGCCACGTACGCGGACGCGAACGGCGACGGGGTTGTTAACCAGGCTGACATTTTGCCGATTGGGTTGAATTGGGGAAAGAGGCACCCGTAAGAGGGGACGGACGCCGCCTTGCCCAGCGAGATTTTAATATTACACTTGTAGTGTTTTAGTGGAGGAAAAGAGTCCTGAAGTAATTCTACTTAAATCTAAATATGCGCAGACAAAGACCATTTATTTTAGGAAGTTTATTCGCGGTGGTGTTTTTTTCTTTGGTGTACCGTGAGTTTGGGGCTGTGGCGGCGACAAATTTTTCTCCCTCTGGATCTGCTGGACTTTCCCAACGATATGTTCCGGGCGAAATGATCGTTAAGTTTCGAGACGCAACAATATTGAATCGCCAACAGGTTATTCAGCAAAGCCAGAATTCTTTAGCAAAAGGTCAGCCCGGTGTATTTGCTTCTGTAGCTCTTCAAACCAATTCGGCAAATGTTAACGGTTTAAACAGTTTTTATGGTCTGCAAAGTATTTCGGTTGCGTTTGAGCAACTTCCCGACGTTAACGCGATCCAGAAGCAGTATCCTGAAAGAACAGCTCGCGCTTTTAGTGGTGCCGGGATTCCGGATTTTTCTAATATTTATGTTTTTAAATTTCCTGACAATGCGGATATAGAGTTGATTGCGAAAGAATACGAGAAGAGTGATCCGTCCATTGAATATGCCCATGCCAATTATTATCTTGAATGGTTCTCCTTGCCTAACGATACATACGTTGATTTGGATCAGAATGGTCAGATGTCCGTTGGCCTCTGGGGACAGGGATATGAAGATTTGTGGGGGTGGAAAAAGATTCATGCGGATGAAATCTGGCAAACAGAGACAGGAAAAGACATCATCGTGGCGGTCGTCGATAGCGGGGTGGATTATAACCACAAAGATTTTTTTAGGGATGATAATGGGAATGGAAAGTTGGACCCAGAAGAACAGTACAATTTTTGGATTAACCCTTGTGAAGATTTGAATCACAATGGCTTTGTGGATAACGGTGATTTTAATGGGAAGGACGATCCCTGCCCGGGAGAAATTAAAGGGAATGATTTTGTGGATGATATTCGTGGATGGGATTTTGGAGAACATTTTGGCCCGGATCCGATAGATATTTATGGTCACGGGACTCATGTGGCCGGAACGATTGCGGCGATAGGCAACAATGCTGAAGGAATTATTGGGGTGGCTCCAGAGGCAAAAATCATGCCGGTGAGGGTTGACGCCTATCCTTTAAGTTTATTTGGTCTCACGGCAGCAACAGGTTTAATTTATGCAGCGGCCAATGGAGCCGATGTCATTAACAACAGTTGGGGGTGTCCGCAGTCCGAGTGTGATTTAAAAGTTATTGAAGATGCCGTAAAAATGGCTTATGGTCTTGGTTCCGTGGTCGTATTCGCCGCCGGAAATTCCAATGCTGATGCCAGATTGAGCGGCGCGCAACGCATGACTGAGCCCAAGCCTATCGTGGTCGCCGCTTCCGATCAAAATGATCGCCCAACGGATTTTACCAGCTTCGGGACGGTGGTCGATGTGGCGGCTCCTGGCGGGGGGCCAGGGCGTGATAACACAACAAATAATATCCTTTCTTTGGCTATTCGTAATGGGTATAAGCTTTTGGCAGGGACTTCAATGTCAGCGCCGCATGTATCGGGCGTAGCCGCTTTAATCATTGCCAGCCATGAGAACAATGGCATCGAACAATGCAAGCTGGGAAATCAAGAACGCTGCCTTAGTAATGAAGGCGTGCGCCAGATCCTTCGGGCCACGGCCGACGACATTTTAAATCCCGGCATTGATTACAAAACAGGTGCCGGACGGATCAATGCGGCAAAAGCCGTATCCGCGGCCAACATTTTTCCTCCAGAGGGGAGGATTACTTATCCCATTGACGATGATTTAATCAATCAAAAAAAAGGGCTGATCACGATTAGCGGGACTGCAGGCAGTGGTGATTTTGCTTATTATACCCTGGAATATGGCCCGGGGATTACGCCAGCTGATTCCGAGTGGAAGACGGATGGCATCGTTTTGGCGGACGCGGGAAAAATTCAGAAGAAGGGCGAACCTTTAGGAACATGGAATGTCCGCAATTTACCAGATGGTTTTTATTCCATCAGATTGAATGTCCACATCAAGAATTCAAATTTCGTTTTTAGGGATAAAGTTTTTGTTGTGGTGAATCCTTTTACTAGGATCGCGTCTGATTATTTAATTGATGAGAAGTCTCCGGATATTGCCGGCCATCGTGTCGTTTGGCGGGCTACAAAGGATCGGCAGAATATTTTTTCGTGTGTTTACGATGGCAATGGAGTCTGCCCGGAAGAGAGGCTGAGCGGCAACCAATTTCTTGAGGACCATCCCGCTATCGCAGGGGATTGGGTGACCTGGGACTCTGATATCTCAAGAGTGGCGGCTAGAAATCTGTCAGGAGAGGATTATTTGACTTTACCTGTGGATGGGAACAGTCGAGGGTTAAATCCGGATATTTCTGAGAAAGAATACATTGTTTTTTCTGGGTTTATAAATAATTCTAGCGCGGTTTACCTTTATGATTTAATCGAACGCAAACAGTATAAAGTGGCGGATATTTATATTAGTAATTTTGCGGTCACCAGTCCGGCGATTTCTGGGGATTTGATTGTTTGGCATGATTCATCAGCTGGGTTTGGGAGCAACTCAGATGTTTATGCTTGCACATGGGACCCGACGTCCAAAGTTTGTGGTCCCAAACACCCAATAACCAATGAGCCTTCTCGACAGGAATTCCCGGTCGTTTCCGGTAATCGTATTGCCTGGGAGGATTGGAGAAGAGGCGTTCCGAACATATATTACTGTGAATATGACCCACAAACCGGAATTTGCGTCAATAAACCGATTACGAATAGCTCCGTGTTTTCCGCTAAGGTACCGGCCATTTCCGGCGATTGGATTGTCTGGGAAGATTATCGTGACAATGCCGAGGCGGCAGAAATTTACGCTTATAATTTGGAAACCCAAAAAGAACATCGTGTTACTTATAACCAGGAGGTTTCTTTTGAGCCGTCGGTCGATGGAAATTTGCTCGTATGGACGCAGGTCCAGAATGGGCAGAATGATGTATTGATGTTTGATCTCTCAGAATTCGTTACTACAGTCACCGTCTGGCCCGGTGACACGAATAATAATGGTAAAGTGAATCAGGCGGATGTGTTGCCGTTGGGGTTGTATTGGCAGAAGGTGGGGCCTAAGCGGCCGAATGCCTCAACGCTTTGGCAGGGACAGTCGGTGGCGGCTTGGAGTCCGGAAGCGGCGACATACGCGGACGCGAACGGCGACGGAGTTGTTAACCAGGCGGATATATTACCGATTGGGTTGAACTGGGGAAAGAGGCACCCATAGTAGCGGGACGGCTTCAGGTCGGGAGAGCAAAGTGTCGAAAAAAATTTTATGAATCGATTAAAAAATAATGTCAGAAATTTTATGAAAACAAAGGAGAGACAGATGAATTTAAGACGGTATTTCATGAATTTTCAAAAGATTTTTATTTTTTGGGGAATGAGTCTTTTTGTATTTCCACTGACCAGCGTTATGTATGCCCAAAGCACTCCCAGTGGAATTATCGCGTCTGTTGTTAAAATTACAGGCGCCAATGAATTTGTGGTGGACGTCGAGGCGCAGGCCCCCGACTTATTGGGAATAAGTTTTACGTTGGAGTATTCCCCGCAGGGGGTAAGTTATCAGAGTGTGAATGCTGGATCATTGTTAGGGAACGATGTTTTATTTTATCCGGAGGTGGATCAGGCGACAGGGAAAGTGTCGGTTGGGATAACGCGTAAGTCGGGTCAGGGCGGGGTGAATGGCCGGGGAGTGGTGGCGCAGGTGAAGTTTAAGGGGACAGCCGCAAATGGAGCTTTGAAGATAACGGGGGTGGAGGGGAATGATTTATTGGGCAGGCCGATAAGTTTTGTTATTGAGTCTAGTTCAGATTATAGCTTAAGCGTACCCAAGACCACAGCGGTAGGCGGAGAGTCAATTACGGTCACATGGACAGCGCCGGCGAATCATGGGACACAGGATTGGGTAGGGATGTATAAAAAAGGGACTGCCAACAGTCAATATATTGGGCCGTTTGATCCGGTTGATCATTATTTGGAGGCGGGAACCACCGGGACAGCGACGTTTAAGTTACCATTAGAAGGAGGAGACATTGAGTTTCGGATTTTATTAAACAATACGACGGCGACCAGTGTGGCGACAAGCCCAACGATAGTTACGCAATCGGCGTATAAGCTGAGTGCGACGCCAACGAGTGTAACACCGGGAACGTCAGTGACAGTCAATTGGAGTATCGAGAATGGGGGCAAAGCTGCTAGTAAGGATTGGATAGGTTTATATAATGAGATTCAAAGCGATAACACGAAATACATTACCTATCAGAAACCGACGGTTGGGGCATCGAGTGGGAATTTAACGTTTACGATTCCTGCTAATGCAACCACAACCGATAAATACGTGCTCCGGTATTTTCAAAATGATGGATATGTCAGTGTGGTGCAGAGTAATGTGGTGAGTATCGGCAGTGGCCCTGCGAAACCGGATTTGACGGTACAGGCAGATGGCTGGCCGACGAGTGTGGCTAAAGATCAAATTGTGAGTTTTGTGTATACGGTGAGAAATGTTGGTACAGCATTAGCCCAGGGGAAGTATTGGGGTGGATTTTTAAATAGGTTGTATGTGGATGGGGTTTTAGTGCCAGATGTTCCTCCGCAGGACGGGAGCGATGCCATTAATCCTCCTGGACTGGCGGCCGGGGCCAGTGATACTAATGGATTAGAGTGGAAGGCTGTGTGTGGCTCTGTCCATACGGTGAAGATAGTAGTGGATGATGAGAATCATGTGGATAATGAGATAATGGAAAATAATAACACGGTAACGGGTACAATTAATGTGACAGGTTGTGATTCAACGTATGGCTTAAGCGTGCCCAAGATGACGGCGGTAGGTGGGGAGTCAATTACGGTCACGTGGACAGCACCAGCGAATCATAGCACGACAGATTGGGTGGGGATGTATAAAAAGGACACAGCAAACAGTCAATATATTGGCCCATTTAATGCGGCGGATCATTATCTTGAGGCCGGGACCACAGGCACAGCGACGTTTAAGCTGCCATTAGAGGGTGGGGACATTGAGTTTCGAATATTGTTAAATGGTCGGACAGACGCGACGGCGAATGTGGCCACGAGTCCGACGATCATTACGCAATCGGCGTACAAATTAAGTCTACGCCAACCGACCAGCGTATTAGCCGGATCCCCGGTGACGGTGGATTGGACGATAGAGAATGTAGGAAAATCGACGAGTAAAGATTGGATCGCGCTGTATAAGGAGAGTGAAGCAAACAATAAAAATTATTTGAGTTATCAGAGACCAACAGCCGGGGTTTCGAGTGGGAATTTGACGTTTACGATTCCCATTAGCGCAACGGTGGCTGACAAGTATGTGTTACGGTATTTGTTGAATGACGATTACATCAGCGTAGCACAGAGCACTCCGGTGAGCGTGACCTTGGGAAGTGTGCCGACAGCGCCTACGAATTTGACAGGAACGGCTACGGGGACACAGATTGACATGAGTTGGGTGGATAATAGTACCAATGAAACAGGATTTATCATCGAACGGTCCGACGATGAAGGGGCCACACCTGTGGAGTATAAAGAAATAGCCCGGGTTGGCGCGAATGTGAATAAATACAAAGATACAGATGCGAAATTATTACCGAACACGTGGTACTGGTATCGGGTGAAGGCGTATAACGCGGTGGGGAGTTCTTCAGAATTAGATACAAATTCATTGTCCATTCAAACAGGAACCGCTGCGTATACGATCAAGATCACAACATCTGCGCAGGTCAAGCCGCAAGAAAATATAACCATCCAGTGGACGGCCGGCGTGGTGAATGCGGGAGATTGGGTGGCGCTCATCGAGGTGGGAAAGACGAACACCCAATACAATCCGCCCAATTTATGGGTGTGGGCAAAGGATTATACTGGCGGGTCGGTGACGTTTCAGGCACCGGGCAAGTTTAATCAGACGTATGAGGCCAGATACATAACGAGCGGATATCAGACAAAAGCGAGCAGTAAAGAGCAGGTGAAGATAGCCTCGCCATATAGTTTAACGGCGGTAGTGAACGCCGATGGGAGTATCTTGGTGAGTTGGGATGTTCAGAACGCGAGCGTGAACAGCAAGGATTGGATTGGGATGTATCCGGTGGGGGTGACAGATAATACTCAATATATTAAACTATTCTTGCCTGAGCATTATACGGGAGGAGTAAGCAAGGGAAGCGTGACGTTTCGCGCACCCCATACCAATAATGCAGGACAATATGAGTTCAGGTATTTGGTGAATAATGGATATACATCTGTAGGGACAAGTAATGTGGTGACAATTAGTCCGAAATAAACGGAACTTGGTGTGGCCAGAATGTTTTTATGAAAAGTTTTTTGAAAAGTAAATTTGACAGGTAATAATTAGGATGTTATAGTTTCGTCAGGTTTTAACCTTTAAGCGGACCCGGCGAGGTCGGCAAGGAGTATGGATGAAACGTATTATTCAGAATAAAAATATTAAACCCGCTCTGTTAAGAAAATGACAGGGCGGGTTTTTTTATTAAGATATAAGATTTAAGGAGAAATATGAATAATACCGCAAAAATTATGGACACTGAAGCCATCCAGCGGGCCGTGTTGCGCATCGCCCATGAAATTTTAGAGAAAAATAAAGGAACGGAGAATTTGGCTCTGGTGGGGATCCGCACGCGGGGCGCGGTCCTGGCCGAGCGGCTTAAAGAGGCCATCTTCCGCATCGAGAGTCAATATATTCCCGTCGGCATTCTGGATATCACGCTTTATCGGGATGATTTGACGCTCATTGATACTCAGCCGATCATCCATCAGACTCACATCGATTTCGATATCACCGGCAAGAAAATTATTTTAGTTGACGACGTCTTGTTCACCGGACGCACCATCCGCGCGGCGTTGGACGCTTTAATCGATTTCGGCCGGCCCAGTACTATTCAACTGGCCGTTTTGATCGACCGCGGTCATCGTGAGCTTCCCATCCGCGCCGATTATGTCGGAAAAAATATTCCGACGGCGCTCACCCAGGATGTGAAGGTGAAGTTGCGGGAGACGGATCAGGCGGAGGAAGTTGTAGTCGAGGACAATATAAAAAATGGGTAATTGGCATAGGCACGATTTATTAGATCTTCAAGAACTCACGAGAGAAGAAATCGAACTTGTTCTCGAGACCGCCAAATCGTTTAAAGAGGTTTCCACCCGTGACGTTAAAAAAGTCCCGGCCCTGCGCGGAAAAACTGTCGCGATGTTATTTTTTGAACCCTCCACGCGCACGCGCATTTCCTTTGAGCTCGCCGCTAAGCGTCTCTCCGCCGACACATTGAACATCGCGGTGAACAACAGTTCCATGACCAAGGGCGAATCGATTTTAGATACAGCGAGAAATATTGAAGCGATGAATGTCGATACGATCATCGTCCGCCATGCCAGTTCCGGCGTGCCCAAAATCCTCGCCGACGCTTTGGGCCCGTCCATCATTAACGCCGGCGACGGCTGCCGCGAACATCCCACCCAGGGGCTTTTAGATATGTTCACGATGAAAGAAAAGCTTGGCCGGTTAGACGGCCTTAAAGTCGGCATTGTCGGCGATATTCTTCATTCACGCGTGGCGCGTTCAAACATTTGGGGGCTGACGAAGATGGGCGCGAAGGTGATTGTCTGTGGGCCGTCGACTTTGATCCCGCCGTTTATTGAGAAGTTGGGCGTCAGCGTGACGTATGATTTGTACGATGTCATCAAGGAATGCGATGTGATCATGGCGCTGCGCTTACAGAAGGAACGCCAGCAGGAAAAGTTTTTGCCGTCCATCCGGGAATACGCTAAAAAATTTGGAATCAATCAGGAAAAATTAAAAGCCGCGAAAAAGGATGTGTTGCTCATGCATCCGGGGCCGACCAACCGCGGGGTGGAAATCTCGGCGGAGGTGGCGGACGGCGGCAATTCAGTGATTTTAGAACAGGTCACCAACGGCATTGCCATCCGCATGGCGGTGTTGTATTTGGTTTTGGGAACGAAGGAATAAAGCCGGACTTCGTCGTTCGTACATCGTACTTCGTCGATGTGCGAGGTGCGAAAGACGATGTACGAATAATGAGAGGTTTTTAATGTCCTTATTAATCAAAAACGCCACGATTATTAACGCCCATAAGGCGTTTACTCAACCTCAGGATATTTTGCTGGAAAAAGGTTTGCTCCAAAAAATCGCGCCGAATATTTCCGCCGCTACGGCCAAGGTTATCGACGCCAAAGGGAAATTGGTGTTCCCGGGATTTATTGATTTGCATACCCATCTGCGCGAGCCGGGCCGGGAAGATAAAGAGACCATCGAAACCGGTTCAAGGTCCGCGGCCAAGGGCGGATTTACGACAATTTTTTGTATGCCCAACACCAACCCCGTCATCGATAACGCGATGATTGCCGAAGGGATTATTAAAGAAGCCAGACGCGTGGGGCTGGTCAATATTTTGCCAATCGGCGCGATCACCCGCGGGCAAAGGGGCGAAGAATTGACCGACATGAATGAGTTAAAAATGGCCGGCTGTATCGCTTTGTCCGACGACGGCAAATGCGTTTTCAATAGCCAGGTCATGCGCCGGGCGATGGAATACGCGAAGATGGAAGACCTTTTATTGATTGAGCATTGTGAAGATCCCTGCTTGAGCGCGTGCGGGGTGATGAACGAAGGATTTACTTCAACACTCCTGGGCCTGCGCGGGATTCCCGTGATCGCCGAGACGGTCATCGTGGCGCGCGACATTGAAATCGCGTGGTATTTGAATACGCGCGTGCATCTGGCGCACATGAGCACCAAGCGATCGGTGGATTTGATCCGTTTCGCCAAGAGCCAGGGGATCAAAGTGACCGCTGAAGCCTGCCCCCACCATTTCACCCTGACCGATGAAGGGGTGAAGTCGTTTGATACCAATTTTAAAGTCAATCCGCCGCTGCGCACCCAGGAAGATGTCGACGCCATTAAAGAAGCCTTGAAAGACGGCACCATCGATTGTATCGCCACCGACCACGCGCCCCACACGGCCGAAGAAAAAGAACAGGAATTCGATCACGCGCCCGTGGGGATGATCGGCCTCGAGACGGCGGTGGGCTTGACGTACACTGAATTAGTTGATAAAAAGGTGTTCAGTTTAGAGCAGATGGCCGAGCGGATGTCGTTTAAACCCGCACAGGTGGCTGGGTTAAAAAATAAAGGCGAGATCAAAGAAGGTTTTGACGCCGACATCACGATTATCGACCCTCAAAAATCCTGGACGGTCCGTAAAGACGATATCGCTTCGAAATCAAAGAATTCCCCCTTCATCGGCCGCACACTCAAAGGCGTTATCGAGACGACGATTTGGGGAGGGAAAGTGACGTATCAAAATATCTAAAATAGTCCACGGACCACGGTCGACAGTCCATAGATCAAGTTTTTGGGCTGTGGACCATGGGCCATGGACTGTGGACTAAAATGAAATTCACCGCTGACCTACACATCCATTCCAAATATTCCCGCGCGACGAGTAAAAATCTCGATATCGACCATCTGGTTTTGTGGGCCAAGAAAAAAGGCGTCGACCTTCTGGCGACCGGCGATTATCTGCACCCGTTGTGGCTTAAGGAATTAAAAGCGAAACTTGAGCCGACGGGCCAGGGTCTTTTTGTCAATGACGGCGTCCATTTCATGCTGTCCTGCGAAATTAGTAACATCTATTCGAAACGCGGTAAGACTTACCGGAACCACACGCTCATCCTGGCGCCGGATTTTAAAACCGTCGATGAAATCATCAAAGCCCTGACCGCCCGCGGCGTCAACCTCAACAGCGACGGCCGGCCGATCATGGGTATCGACATCAAGGACGTGACGAAATTAGTGTTAGATATTAACGAGCGGTGTTTTATCATCCCGGCCCACGTCTGGACACCGTGGTTCAGTATGTACGGTTCTAAGTCCGGCTTTAATAGTCTAGAAGAATGTTTTGAGGACATGGCGGCAAAGATCACCTGTGTTGAGACCGGACTTTCGTCAGACCCGCCGATGAACTGGCGTCTTAGTGAACTGGATCGGCTGACACTGGTGAGCAATTCCGATGCGCATTCGCCTTCGAAGATCGGCCGCGAGTGTAACGTATTTGATTGTCAGCTTTCCTACGACGACATGATTGATACGTTAAAGACCAAGGACAGAAAGCGGCTTGTGCAGACGATTGAGTTTTTTCCCGAGGAAGGTAAATACCACTACGACGGCCATCGCGCCTGCGGGGTCAGTTTCTCGCCGGAAGAATCTAAAAAAAATAACAATAGATGTCCGACGTGCGGCGAGCCGTTGATTTTAGGGGTTATGTACCGCGTCGATGAGTTGGCCGACCGGCCCGTGGGGTATAAACCCAAAGACCCAGTCCCTTTTGTGAACCGGATTCCGTTGGCAGAAATTATTGCGGATGTTAAGGGCGTGGGTGTCAGCTCCAAGGCGGTACAAAGTGAATATGAGGCGTTGGTCCATCAATTCGGGAATGAATTAAAAATTTTGTCGGATGTGGCCAGAAAAGAATTTCCAAAATCGGTTTCGCCGAAAATTGTTGAGGGAATCATGCGCGTGCGCGAAGGAAATGTCCACATTGAGCCGGGGTATGACGGGGAATACGGGAAGATTAAGATTTTTGAGGAGGATGAGGAATTGGCGACCGGTGAGAAACAGATAAGGTTGTTTTGAAAATTGATAAAACATAGTGGTAATTTGCGCCTGTAGCTCAACGGATAGAGTACCAGCCTCCGGAGCTGGTGGTGCAGGTTCGATTCCCGCCAGGCGCATTCTCCTTCGCCCCAATGCTTGCACATGGGGGCTTCGTAGGAATGGTGAATTAACCTTTCTCCAAAATAAGTTCCTCCGAAAGAGAACCAGGCGCACCAGGTTTTATTCAATATGCCGCAAAAAATCACCGTCTCCGTCATCGGCGGACATGATACTGATGGCGGAGTCGAAAAGCTTGCCTATGAAGTCGGGAAAACCATAGCCGAAGTCGGCGCGGTCTTGGTCTGCGGCGGACTCGACGGCGTGATGAAGGCCGCCTCCCGCGGAGCGAAAGAGGCCGGCGGTTTGACCATCGGGCTTTTGCCGGGCAAAGACAAAAAGGACGCCAATCCTTATATTGATATCGCACTTCCCACGACGATCGGTTATGCCCGTAACGCTATGGTCGCCTGCTCGGCGCACGTCATCATCGCTTTGTCCGGCAGCCACGGGACCTGTTCGGAGATTTGTTATGGCCTGGTCTACAAACGTCCCGTGATTGATCTGGGCGGTTGGAACATGAAGGGAATGATCAAAATAAAATCTGTGCGCGAACTGAAAAAAACGCTGGAGGCCTATATTAAGAATATTGAGAAAAAGATTCCCAAGTAGGGGCCATTCATGAATGGCCCCTCCATCTTATGCAGAAGGCAATCTATAAAGGATTGTCTTTTTTATTATGAGCCTAGATGAAAAATTAAGAGAAAACCGGCACATCACTGTCCTCTTGGCGTTGGCCGCGATGGGATGGGCGCTCTATGCCCATGTCCTGCACGGTGAATTTTGTTCGGATGATTACCCGATCATTGTTCATAACCCGGCCGTCCAGAGCCTCAGCCACTTTAAAGAAATTTTTCTTTCTTTTAATACACGGTTCTTGACAGGTCTGACCTTCGCGGTCAATTATGCCATCGGTGGTTTAGATGTTACCGGCTATCATCTGGTTAACATTGTTTTGCATGTCCTTAATTCCTTTTGCGTCTATTGGTTAGTTTTGGTGACATTGCAGACGCCGGTGTTGGCGAAGGGGCCGCTTAAGACAAGAGAGTATCTTTTAGCCTTCGGCGCGGCCCTTATTTTTCTGTGCCATCCCATTCAAACGCAAGGTGTGAGTTTTATTACTCAACGGGCAACATCTCTGGCGACATTTTTTTATTTAACGACAATGATTCTTTATGGTTTAGCGAGAGTAAAACAACAAAGACCTTACCGTCTTATCGCCTTCGTTACGACTGTGTTGGGAATGTTGAGTAAGGATATGACTTTCACAATTCCCATAAGTCTTTTGATTTATGAATTTTATTTTTTAAGTCGGGACTTTAAAAGTCTCGAAAAGAATTTAAAATATTGGATCCCCTTTAGCCTGACTTTGTTTGTCATTCCCACGATTTTATTTTTAGATCAACAGAATTCTGCGCTGGCATTACAGAGACAGTTGGTCACGGGAAATTTTAGCTGGTCTTATTTCTTAACGGAGATCAATGTCTTGAGAACGTATTTTCGTCTTTTTATCTGGCCGATAAATCAGAACCATGACTATGATTACCCGCTGGCGCAAAGTCTGCACGAGCCGATGACGCTATTTTCTGTTGCCATTTTATCAGGGATGGCCTGGTTGGTTTTTCGAATGTATAAAAAAGACCGGTTATTGAGTTTTATTTTATTGTGGTTTTTTATAACGACGTCCGTGGAATTTTGGTGTGTGGTGATCGTTCAGCGCGGGGTTATTTATGAACACTGGATATATCTGCCGATGGTCGGGCTTTCTATCCTCGGGGCGCACCTTATTTTTAAAATGGTCCGTACGGAAAAATTCTACCGGTTGGCCATGACAGGGGTGGTCATTGTCCTCAGCGTGCTGACGTATCAGCGAAATTTTGTCTGGCAAAATGAGATCATTTTTTGGGAAGACGCGGCCAAAAAATCACCGCGTAAGCCGACGGTTTACCTGGGGCTGGGCGCGGCCTACGCCAGAAAAGGGTATTGGCCTAAAGCCATCGCGGCTTATGAGCGGGGTGTCGCGGTCCAACCGCAGGCCGCCTTCATCTATATCAACCTTGGCGGCGTTTACGCCCTGACCGGACAAACCCAAAAAGCTATCGCTGCTTTCGAACGGGTGATTCAGGTTAACCCGCAACATCCTTTTGCTTATCATAATTTGGGATTGGTTTTATTGGGCCATGGACGTCTGGGGCAAGCAAAAGAGAAGTTTCAAAAAGCGCGAGACATTTATCAAAGACAAGGTGACCGTATCCGTTTCAACGAAGTGGAGCGTATTCTTAAAGAGCTTCCTTAAATCCTATGCCGGAACTGCCCGAAGTAGAGACAATTAAGCGCGATCTGAAAAGATTTATTCTTGATAAAAGGATTGTTTCTGTCGAGGTCCTGGACGAGCGGGTTTTAAATAACTGTAAACCCGTTGATTTAGCCAGAGGCGTGTCCGGCCGAACGATACAAAAGGTTTTCCGCCGGGGAAAAGCGGTTATTCTGGAGCTGACCGGCCCACGTTTTCTGATGATCCAGCCCAAGATGACGGGGCAACTTATTTACGGCGCCCAAGATAAAAGCAGTAAAGTTAGATTTAAGCTTTCCGATCAGAATTATTTAAATTATAATGACCAACGCTTATTTGGTCGGATTAGTTTGTGGCTTGATCAGAATGAATCGTCTTTCTTAAATTCTCTGGGGCCGGAACCGTTAGGGAAAGATTTTTCCACCCGGTGGCTGAAGGAGAACTTGCGCCAGCGCACGATACCGATCAAAACACTTTTGCTCAATCAGAATTTTGTGGCCGGGATAGGGAACATTTACGCGTCGGAGATTTTATTCCGCGCTAAAGTAAGCCCCCGTCGGCGCGCGTGTTCTTTAAGGGTGACTGAAATCGCGGCTCTTTATGAGCAAACGCGAAAAGTTTTACAAGAGGCCATCGCGTGGCGCGGCACCTCGATGCGCAACTATATCGACGCCAGCGGCCACAAAGGGAATTTTATGAGCCGCATTAAAGTTTACGGGTGTGAAGGCGAGCTTTGCCCGGTTTGTCGCAGTCCGATTAAAAGGATCGTGCAGAATGCCCGCAGCACTTTCTATTGCCGACGCTGTCAAAAGTAAAATAAGCACTTCGTGCAACTATTTTATGGCCGTGTCGGAAACTTCCAGTTTCCGATACTATAAAATATGAAACGACGAATCCAAATCGATAGCGCCCTTTTATCTTTTTTTATCATCCTCACTGGGTTTTTATATCAGTTCCCCAAGTTTTATTTTCAAAGCATTAACGTCGATGACTTGATGGACTTTGTGGGGTTACTTTTTATACTTAAAGGGACGTTTCTGCGGATGGTGTCCCGCGGGTATAAAATGGCCCATTCGCAAAAAAGCCGGGAGCTTGTGACCGGCGGCCCGTACGCGTATACGCGTAACCCGATGTATTTGGGAAGTTTTTTGATGGGGGTGGGGTTTGTGTTGCTCGTTTGGCCGTGGTGGAGTCTGCCGGTCTTCGCGGGGCTGTTTTATATGCGTTTCCGGCCGCAGATTTTGGCGGAAGAAAAAATATTAGCTGAAAATTTTCCGCAAGCCTATGAAAGATTCGCCGCGAAAGTTCCCCGGATGTTTCCCAAAATAGACGGCTGGCTCAAGATGGATTTTCGCAAGACCTTTCCCCAAGACGTGTTGTGGACCACGAAAGAAAAGTGGGGCCTTGTGGCTTGGCCCGTGGTGGCGGCCGTATTAGAATCGCTGCAGGAAAAACTCGTTTATGGTTTTACGGATTTGCATCATACGATGTTTCTCGCCGTGATGGCGGGGATCGTCTTCGCGTTGAGCGCGGTCGTCATGTATCGTTATGTCTAAAATCCAAAATATCCTTCGCGTTGCGGCCAACGAAAAAATTTGTCCGAAATTTTATCAGCTTTCTTTCGCTGCGCCCGCTGCTGTCATAAAATCGATCAAACCGGGGCAGTTTATCCATATCCGCGTTAATGACGGCCTGGAACCATTTTTTCGCCGGCCGTTCAGCGTTTATCAGGCGAACAAATATATTTCCATCCTTTATGAACCCATCGGTCGGGGGACAAAAACTTTGGCGACTAAAAAAAAGGGCGATGTGATGGACGTCCTGGGACCGCTCGGGAATGTATTTGCGATGCCGCCTAAAGGGACCAAACAGGTGGTGATGGTCGGCGGAGGTATTGGGGTCGCGCCTTTCTTGCTTTTGTCTCAGGCCTTACAACGACAAAGGGGACAGTCCCCCAAAAGGGACAGTCCCCTTTCTTTGGTTTTGCTTTACGGCGGGCGGACCCGGGGCCATGTTTTCCCGATGAAAGAATTCAAGCAGGCCGGCGTGAAAATTCATGTCGCGACCGATGACGGCAGCGCCGGCGTTAAGGGCCGTGTTTCAAATTTGTATTCAAACATTAAGCCTGATCCCAAAACGACGATTGTTTATACCTGCGGACCGCACGCGATGATGGCTTCCGTCCAAGAATTTGCCAGAAAAAATAATCTGCGCGGGCAGGCCTGCTGCGAGGAAGTCATGGCCTGTGCTTTGGGCGCGTGTTTGGGCTGCTCGATTCAAACGACGTCGGGATATAAGACCACCTGTTACGACGGCCCGATTTTTGATTTGCAGGAAGTTATTTTTTAGGGGTTAGGGTTTAGGGGTTAGCGTTTAGTGTTATTCTTTGACCCCTGTACCCTACACCCTAAACGCTACACCCTAATATGAATATTTCCATCAACATAGGTTCAATCCGATTTGTAAATCCCGTCACGGTCGCTTCGGGCACGTTCGGGCATGCGGAGAAATATTTTGACTTAGAAGAGGTCAAGAAACTCGGCGCCATTGTTCCTAAGACCGTGACGCTTCACGCCCGCGAGGGTAACCCGCCTCCCAGAATTGTGGAAACGCCGTCGGGGATGATTAACGCGATTGGCATCGAAAATCCAGGGGTGGATATTTTTATCGCAAAAAAATTGCCGGCGTTTCGCAAGATCGGCGTTCCGTTGATCATCAGCATTCTCGGGCATACGGATGAAGAGTTTGTCGCATTGGTCGAGAAATTTAACGCGGCCCCTGGGAGGGGCGTGGCGGCGCTCGAATTAAATCTTTCTTGCCCCAACCTTAAACATAAAGTTCTCGTTGCGCAAGATCCGGAGGCGATTATCCGCGTGGTCAAACAGGTGAAGGCTATTTCAAAATACCCGGTGATTGCCAAACTTTCTCCTAACGTAACTGATATCGCCGCGATGGCGGCGGCGGCCGAAGAGGCCGGGGCCGACGCGGTGAGTCTGGTCAATACGTTTTCAGCGATGGCGATCGATACTCGGACCCGGCGTTCGCGGCTTGGGAATTTTACCGGGGGTTTAAGCGGCCCGGCTATTCGTCCGATCGCGGTGTATATGGTTCATGAGGTTTATAAGCGTGTGAAGATTCCCATCATCGCGATGGGCGGGATCATGACCGTCAACGACGCGCTGGAATTTTTTATCGCTGGGGCGACTATGGTGGCTGTGGGCACCGCCAACTTCATCAACCCCCGCGCGCCGCTGGAAGTTTTAAACGGGATTAAAGATTATTTGCGCGAACATAAGATTGAGGATATTAAAGAAATTATCGGCAGCCTGCAATTATAGATTAATGAAAGATATTAATTCGGATAAGAAAGAATATCGTTGTCCTCAGTGTAAAAGATTAATCTATGACAGAAAGCATAAAAAGTGCGGATATTGCGGCGCCGAGTTGCCGGAAGATTTATTGTTTACTCAAGAAGAAGTAGAGAAAATGAATAAAGAGTTGACTGAGTTAGAGGAGCAGCATCGAAAATTGCGTATTAAAAAGGAAAATGAGGAAAAGGAGCGGCAGCGCAAGATAAGAGATAGCGGAGGAGACGGATTTACGCCATTTCTTCCGTAAAAGTTAGGGACAGATAAATGTCTCAATCTGATAGAATGAAACCTCAGCTCATTATTGCCCTGGACGTTGACACCCTCGAACAGGCGCGGGAATTGATCGACAAGCTTTCCCCAGAGGTGGAGATATTTAAAGTCGGCAGCCAGCTTTTCACCGCCTGTGGCCCGGCGGCGGTGCGTTTTATCATGGCCCGGGGTAAAAAGGTTTTTCTGGATTTGAAGTATCATGATATTCCTAATACGGTGGCCAATGCGGTTGGTGCGGCTGTCAGTCTAGGGGTTCCCGTGGGGACTGTCCCCAAAGGGGGACTGTCCCCTTCAACTTCAGTCCCCCCGGGATTATTTATGTATACGATGCATACGCTGGGCGGGTTGGAAATGTTAAAGTCCGCCGTTGCCGTGGGGACAAAAAAAGCCCAAGAGTTTGGTTTTGAAAAGCCATTGGCTCTGGGGATTACTGTGTTGACAAGCGAGGCGAAAAAAGATGACATAGCCGCCATCGTTTTAGAAAGAGCGCTTTTAGCGCAAGCGGCCGGTTGCGATGGCGTGGTGGCTGCGGTCGAAGAAGTTGAAATTCTCCGTCAGAAATTAGGAAAAGATTTTATTATAGTTACCCCAGGCATAAGGCCAGCAGGGGAAAAGCAAGACGATCAAAAACGCATCTCCACTCCCGCCGAGGCTGTGAAACGCGGGAGCAATTTTTTGGTCGTCGGCCGGCCGGTGCTGGAAGCCGCCAACCCGCTGGCGGCGGCGCAGAAGATATTGGAAGAAATCGCTGGGATGAAAGATTCCGTTTCCCGGACAAAACAGGAGAAAATTTTATGAATCTTTTTGTGAAGAAACCCATTCATAAGATTATGGCCGCCGCCGAAGAAGGCGAACACAGGCTCAAGCGGACCTTGGGCCCGAAGAGTTTAATTTCTTTAGGCATCGGGGCGATTATCGGCGCCGGACTTTTTTCTTTAACGGGCATCGCCGCGGCCGAAAATGCCGGCCCGGCGGTGGTCTTGTCGTTTGTGGTGGCGGCGGTCGGCTGTGCTTTTGCCGGGATGTGTTATAGTGAGCTGGCCGCCATGATCCCCGTCGCGGGCAGCGCCTACACCTATTCTTACGCGACGATGGGAGAACTGATTGCCTGGATTATCGGCTGGGATCTGGTTTTGGAGTATGCGGTTGCGGCGTCCGTGGTGGCGGTGAGTTGGTCCAGATATGTCATTTCATTTCTCCATGATTTTGGTCTGGCCATTCCCGCGCGTCTGGCTGCCTGTCCCTTTGATGTCATCACTCTGCCGGATGGGTCGCAGATACACGGCCTCGTTAATCTTCCCGCCATATTTATTATTGTGGGAGTCTCGCTTCTTTTGATGCTGGGCATTCAGGAATCGTCCAGGGTCAACGCGGCCATTGTGGTTATTAAATTGGTGGTGGTTCTAACTTTTATTGGCGTCGGGATGCACTATATCAAATGGGACAATTATGTGCCGTTTATTCCGCCGAATACAGGTACTTTCGGGGAATTCGGTATCAGCGGGATCATGCGCGCGGCGGGCATCATCTTTTTTGCTTATATCGGTTTTGATACAGTGTCGACGGCGGCCCAGGAATCACGCCATCCCCAGAGGGATGTCCCTATCGGAATTATTGGTTCGCTTTTGATCTGTACCTTTTTATATTTGGCGTTTTCTTTTGTTTTGACCGGCATGGTCAATTATAAGGACATGCGCGGTGACGCGGCTCCGGTGGCGACGGCGATTAATGTCACGCCTTATCCGTGGTTGCAGGTGATGATCAAGCTTGGGATTATCAGCGGGTTTACGTCGGTTATCCTTGTTCTCTTGCTGGGTCAATCGCGGGTATTTTATGCGATGTCGCGCGACGGCCTTTTGCCTAAATTATTTTCAACGATCCATCCGAAATGGAAAACCCCCTGGATGTCTAACCTGTTGTTCATGGTGTTTATCAGTTTTTTCGCCGGATTTTTTCCCATTTCGAAACTCGGTCATATGACGAGTATCGGAACACTGTTGGCGTTTGTGATTGTCTGTGCCGGGGTGCTGGTCTTGCGGCATATTCAGCCCAATCTGCCTAGGCCGTATAGGGTCCCGTTCGTTCCTCTTTTCCCGATTTTGGGAATCCTGGTTTGCTTGTTGATGATGACCTCACTGGACAAAGACACCTGGATCCGTCTTTTCATCTGGCTGGGGATTGGACTGGTTATCTATTTTTGTTACAGCCGGTTCCACAGCAAATTGCATCAATAGCAACGGGGACCGTTTCAATGTGAAGTAAAGAATTTATGGGTTGGTTTTTGTGGCGATGCTGAGATTTTTGACGCCCAACTCGTTGAGAATATCCATGACCCCGACCACCTCCCGGAACCTGGACGTCTGATCGGCAAATAATATAACGTTGAGATTTTCATCCTTTCTGAGCAAGATTTCTATCCCTTGTTTTAGTTCTTTTTGCGTGACGAAGCGGTCTCCCAGGTAGATGGTGCCTTCACTGGTGATGGTGATTTGAGTTGGTTTTGAATATTCCAAGGGTTCTTTGGTGGAGGACTGGGGGAGGTTGACCTTGACTCCTGATTGGAAGATAAGAGGGGTTGTCACCATGAAGACGATTAACAACACAAGGATCACGTCCGTAAAAGGCGTGATATTGATTTCGGCCATCAAATTTTGGGTTCTATGGTTTCTTTTCATGCCCTTTGCTTTTTTCTCGCAGTAAGTCGGTCATTTCTGACGCGCATAATTCCATATCCGTCACAAAACCGTTGATCCTTTTAACAAAATAGTTATACGCGATGACCGCCGGGATGGCGACAAACAACCCGGCGGCCGTGCAAACCAGGGCCTCGGAGATTCCGCGGATGACGATATTCACCCCTCCCGATCCGGCCTGGGCAATGTCCCGGAAAGCGCCGATAATCCCCCAGACCGTTCCCAGAAGTCCGATATACACCGCCGTGCTCCCGATGGTCCCGATGATGGCGGTGCGTTGTTCTAATTTATTGACTTCGACAATAATTTCTCGTTCCATGGCGTTGGCGATTTCTTTTTCTGTGTGATGGGGAGAACTTAATCCGGAACAAATAACAGCGGCAAAGGGGGTGGGTGTGTTTTGACAGAAAGTGATCGCTTTTTTTATTTCGCCTTTTGTGAGGGCCTCTTTGATAAATCCCATGAACACCGGCCGTTCCAAGGAGGAGCGTCTCCAATAATAAATAAGCCTGTCCACAATGGCCGTGAGCGAAAGAAATGAACACAGGATCAGGATGTACATAACCGGGCCGCCGATTTTGATGATTTGCCACAACGAGTGATCTTTGAACATGCGCCCCTCCGTTAAGAATGATTTGTAGGATAATAACAGAAAATTTGAGAAATTGGCGTAAAAAATATAGTTGAGAAAAGGTCCTGATGCAATAGAATTCTAACCCGATTTTGGCCGGAGAATTTTGCCGGGAAGGTCGGGCAGCTTTTGGGCTGCGGGTTGACACCCATTTTTTTTTATAGTAAGATGCCGCGCCATTGAAATTTTGGATGATTTGGGCGATTAGCTCAGTTTGGTCAGAGCATCTGCTTTACACGCAGGGGGTCAGGGGTTCAAGTCCTCTATCGCCCACCATTCTTGTGAATGGTTTTCCCAGAATAAGTTGCTACAGATGTGTTGGCCCACAAAAAAAATCTTTACAAAAATTATTTTCGTAAATAGAATAACGTCACTTTTCTTTGAAGAATTATCATTTCAAGGGCCCGTGGTGTAGTTTGGTTAACATGTCAGATTGTCGATCTGAAGATCGCGAGTTCAAATCTCGTCGGGCCCGTGGTTCGACTCGCTCCGCTCGCTCACCACTGGGCCACCATGGTGACGAGCGGATGCATAGAGATTCTAGAAATGCATCCTGAGCGAAGGAGCCTGAAGTGGCGCACTGAGTCGAAGGCAAATCTCGTCGGGCCCGTTTTTCCCTTCTGTTAAGATTATATGAATTTAAACCATCCTTCCTTGAATGATGTCAACCCGGCCCAACAACAGGCAGTTCATTATCAAGACGATCATCTCTTGATTGTCGCCGGCCCCGGGACAGGCAAGACCCATACCCTGACCCAGCGCATTTGTCAGTTAACTGACAAACTGAGACCGTTGGAAAAAATTCTGGCGATTACGTTTACCAATAAGGCCGCTGAGGAAATGCGTGAACGGCTTAGGGAGCGCATGAGCGGCGAAATCAAGAACGTGACCGTCGGAACGTTCCACAGTTTTTGTCTGCAAATTTTGCGTGAACATATCCCATTCACAAATTTTCTAAAAAATTTTCAGGTGGCCAGCCCGGAACAGATTGATAGGTGGGCCAAGGAAATTTGGCCTGAGCAGCCGGCGAATAAGCGCGCGGGATTGTTAAATGAAGTTAGGGATTATAAAACCAAAGCGCCGGAGGAAGTTTTGCCCACAATCGTCTCGACGTACAATCAATATCTTCAGGAAAAAGGTTTCGTGGATTTTGATGACCTTCTGCTGGAAGCGGTACATTTGCTTAAAGTCCGCGATGAAGTCCACCGGAAAATTCAAAGGATTTACCGATTTATTTGCGTTGATGAGTATCAGGATATCAATGCCGTTCAGCATGCGCTTTTAAAAACCCTCATGGGATCGAACAATGTGCTGACGGCGATCGGGGATCCAAACCAAGCGATTTATGGTTTCCGCGGGTCGGATGTCCGTTTTTTCGAAAGTTTTTCAAAAGATTTTCCCGGGGCCGTTACGTTATCACTCGCTGAGAACTACCGTTCGCCGGCCAACCTGCTTAAGGCCAGCGGGCAGGTGATTGCCGGGGGGAATAAATTCCGCGTTCCGGAATTAGTCGCGAAGATTTACGAAAAGGGGAGATTAGTTTTTTATGATGCTCCGACCGACAAGGCCGAGGCCGAATACGTCGTCCATCAGATCGAGCGCCTGATTGGCGGGACGAGTATGTTTTCGGTAGATTCAGGGCGGGTGACGCCTTCCAAAGAAGTCAAACACAGCTTCGCCGACTTCGCCGTCCTTTACCGGTTAAACGCTCAGCGACGGCTTTTAGAGGAAGCTTTCAACCGTAGCGGGATCCCGTTTCGCGTCAGCGGCCAGAAGTCGTTTGCCGATGAGGAACTGGCGGCGTATCGGAATTTTGAAGAGAGTGATTTAGAGAAAGTCAATTTGATGACCCTGCACGCGGCCAAGGGGTTGGAGTTTCCGGTGGTGTTCATCGTTGGGTGTGAAAAAAAATTAATACCGTTACAATTAGAAAATATGACTTCGGACGCGCAAGAAGAGCGCCGGCTTTTTTATGTCGGCATGACGCGGGCCAAAGAGAATTTATATTTGATCCGGGCCCAACGCCGCTGTTTATACGGTAAGACGTATGAGCCTTTGCCCTCGCCTTTTCTTTCCGATATCGCAGAAGACTTGAAGGCCTATGAGGCCATGAAGCAAAAGACTGTGAAGAAGAAATTCCCCGAGAAACAGATGGATCTGTTTGGGGTCCCGAAACGGTAACATTCTTTCCCGATAAAATTTCCCTGTGGTAAAATATTGCCGTTTTTCCCAGATAAAGATTATTTTTTAAGAAAGGAATAGAGTATGGTTACCCTGGAAGATTTTAAGAAATTGGAACTTATCGTCGCGCAGATCAAAGAAGTCACGGAACATCCCAACGCCGATAGACTTTATGTTTTAAAGGTGGATACCGGGACCGAAATAAAGCAGTTAGTCGCCGGAATCCGCAAGTCGTATACCAAAGAGCAGTTGATCGGCCGCAGGGTCGTTGTTGTCAATAATCTGGAACCGGCGGTGATTCGTGGTGAAGAATCACGTGGAATGATTTTAGCCGCGTCGGATGACAACGGAATCTGTGTGTTGGGTGTGGAGCGGGACGTGAAGCTGGGCAGCATAGTAAAATAGAAAGCAACGAAAATTGTGTTACGTGTCAGGTGTCAGGGCCTAATTTTATGTTTCAGAGTTTTAAACAATTCGTCCCGTCTTTGGTCTGCCTGTCCTGCGACGGATGTTGTCGGTTTAAAGAAACGGAAAGCATCTGGCAGCCGAAAATGTCTGCCGAAGAAATCAATCAGGCTGAACGCAACGGTTTAGCCAGACAGATTTTGACTAAAGCTGTCAGCGTAAAAGGCGGTCCACTCCAGACGACAAAATGCGGCGACGGACATTGCTGTACCTTTTTTAACCATGACGATAACACCTGCCGGATATACGAACACCGCCCGTTTGAGTGTCAGTTGTATCCGTTCCTTCTGACCAAACGCGATTCCCAGATTTATTTAGCGGTGCATCTGCTGTGCCCGTTTGTTCAGGAACACTATGACACACCTGTTTACGCGCAATACGTGCAATACTTAAAAGAATTTTTTCAGCAGACACAAACGCAGTTATTTTTGCAGCGAAATTTAGTTTTAGCCGGTGATTATTCGGTTTTCCAAAATGAGATTGAATATATCAGTGAAATCCGGCTAACGGTTGGGTAGTCGGAGTATGGGCCTTGTATCGTCGTTTGTGAAAAATAGTTTAAGAGATCGTCCTTTGCTGGGGAAACAAAGATTGCTGGAACGTTATTTGGCCAAAACCTCAAGGCCGCTTTCGAGTTATTCGTTCCTGAGTCTTTTTTTGTGGAAGGATTTTTTTGATTTCGAGTTTGAGGAAGTCGACGGCCATTTGTGCGTTCTCGCCCAGAATGAGGTGGGTTGTTTTCTTTATCTGCCTCCTTTAAGTTCCTTCCCCCATAGGGGGAGAAAAGGGGTGGGGGTTATCGAGAAATATTTTCAGAAAATGAAATTGAGGAATAAAGGTAGCGGCGTGACGCGTATTGAAAATATCGATCAATCCCAGATTCCTTTTTTTGATGAGCGATGGTATCGGGTCACGAAGAAAGCGGATGAATATGTTTACCGCCGGGAAGACATCGCCGGATTAAAAGGGAACGATTACAAGTCAAAGCGTTCCGATTACAATCATTTTGTGAAAAATAACCGGTATGACTTCCTTTCTTTTGAAGCCGGCATGATTTCCGGCTGCATGGACCTTTACGAACATTGGGCCGAAGAAAGGCTTGCCGCCAGCGGCGATGAAGTATACCGTCACATGATTGAAGAAAACCGGTTTGTGCACCGTTTGGCGATGGATTATTATAAGGAACTTGATCTCGTCGGCCGCGTGGTTTCAGTCGATGATCAGATCCGGGCATATACCTTTGGTTATCGCTTGAATGAAAATACGTTCTGCGTCCTTTTGGAGGTCGCTGATCTTTCGCTCAAAGGTTTGCCGACGTTTATTTTTAGTGAATTTTGTCGAGACGATGCGGTGTCGCCTTTTGAGTTCATTAACGCGATGGACGATTTCGGAATGGAAAATGTGGAGAGAACGAAACTGTCGTTCCGGCCCCATAAAATTTTGCCCGTTTATACCGCCACCCAAGAATAAAAAGCCATGGATGATTTAAGGAAAGTGGAATTTGTCGTTTTCGACGTCGAAACCACGGGGCTGTCACCGGCCAACGGCGACCGCATGATCGAGATCGCGGCCATTAAGATCCGTGATTTTAAACCGGCGACGAAATTTTATTCTCTTATCGACCCGGAGCGGCCGATTTCCTCGGGAGCGTTCGCCGTTAATGGAATTTCACGGGAGATGTTGGTGGGCGCTCCTGCGGCCCAAGAGGTATTGCCGCATTTTTTAGAATATGTCAAAGGCGCGGTCATTTTAGGATATAACGCAAAATTCGATATGGGATTTTTGGTCAGCGAAACGGCGCGTTTTGGACAACGCGTCGAACGTGATCAGGTTGTGTTGGATGTTCTAAAGATGGCGCGCGGTTTATTGCCGAGCCTGGGGCAGTATCCTTTGTGGTATGTCGCCCGGCACCTGGGGCTGGAGCAGAAGCAAGAACACCGCGCACTGGCGGATGTGATTTTGACGTGGGAGATTTTTAAAAGGCTGATGGATGTGGCGCAGCGACGGGATATGGATAATTTAGAAAGTTTGATCAATACCTTTGCTTATCAGCGCGGAAATAATTTTCAGAGAATCGGGGTTTTACACTGATGGATAAATTTCTCTTGAAAAGTTATGATTACGCGGACGATGGCATGGACCTGGTAAAAATTTTTGCCGATGAGCCGCACCTGTTTTTTTTGGACAGTAGTCTATCCGATTCGCCGCGCGGCCGGTATTCGTTTATCGGGTTTGACCCATTTTTCGTCTTTTCTTCCCGGGGAGCGGATAGCCTGGAGTCGCTAAGAAAAGAGTTTAATCAATACGCCGTTGCCTTCGAAAATACTCCGGTGCCGCTGTGCTCCGGGATCGTCGGGTTTTTAAGCTATGATCTGGGGCTCAAGTTTGAGAACATCAAACGCCAGCTGGTCGATGATGTGAGGACTCCGGATTGTCTGTTTGGTTTTTACGACGCGTTGTTGACGGTCGACCATCATCAGAAGAAGCTTTATGTCACCTCTACGGGGTTTCCAGAAAAAAATCACAACCTAATTCAGCGAAGAGCGCAAGAGCGGTTACAAAAGATCACGGCGCGGATTTCAACTCACCTTAAGCCCGGCGGTGGCGCGGGCGATTTCAGTGCCGACACACCGGGAGAGGAGCTCGGGCATTCCAACTTTACGCAGCTGGAATATCTGATCGCCATCGACAGGGCCTTGGACCATATCCGCCGGGGAGATATTTATCAGATCAACCTCTCGCAGCGGTTTTCGGTTCATCCTATGGATTTTGATTGGGACGTTGAACCTCTGGAATTGTACAAAGCGCTTCGCCGACGATCCCCGTCTTATTTCGGCGGGTATTTTGACGCCGGGAATTTTCAGATCGTCAGCAGTTCGCCGGAACAATTTTTAAGAAAACAGGGGAGTGTGATTGAAACCCGGCCGATGAAAGGGACCCGTCCGCGCGGAGAGACGCCGGCACAAGACGCGAAGCGCAAGAACGATTTGCTGGCGAGCCCCAAGGAAATCGCGGAATTGCTAATGGTCACCGACCTCGAGCGCAATGATCTGGGGCGGGTCTGCGAATACGGTTCGGTGCGCGTTAAGGACCTTCGGCGCATCGAAGAGTACAAAACGGTTTTTCAGGCCACCTCGGCCATCGAGGGAAAAATACGTTACGATAAGGATTGTTTCGACGTGCTCAAGGCCTGTTTCCCCAGCGGTTCGGTGACGGGTTGCCCTAAAATCCGGGCGATGGAAATCATCGAAGAGCTCGAAGGGCGCCGCCGTGGGATTTATACGGGGTCGCTGGGGTACATCAGTTTTAATAATGAAATGGATTTTAACGTGCTTATCCGCACAATGCTGGTGACGAAGCGTGAAATCTCCTTTCACGTCGGCGGGGGGATTGTGGCGGATTCGGTCCCGCAAAAAGAATATGAAGAGACTTTAGTCAAGGCCGCGGCCATGCGCCAGGCTTTACATAGTGTGTTGTCAGTCAAGGTCGGGGTCAGATGATACAGGAGCGTTGGGTATTTCTCGATGGCGAAGAGGTGGCCAGCTCACCTATATCTATTGAGGAATTTTCTCCGTGGGCGCTTAAAGGGCGCGGTGTTTTTGAAACTATGCGTTCTTATGAGGGAAAAATATTCCTTCTTAAAGAGCATCTGGAACGATTTTTTCAGGGACTCAAAAGTTTAAAAATGAAAACCGCGTATACTCCAGCCAAGGTCCGGACGTATTTATATCAGGCGTTAAGATCGAATAATCTGTCCGATGCGCGGATAAGGCTCACCGCCTGGTGCGACAATCATAAAAGGGTTCGGCTCTCGGTCATTGCCTGGCCGTACAAATCGCCAGGGCCGCGGCAATATCGGAGAGGTTATCAGGTCTCGGTTTCGCGGCAACAATGGATTGCCCCTCAAGTTCACGCGATTAAATCCATCGATTACTGGCCATACCTCAAGGCTTATCATGCGGCCAGGGCGCGCGGGTTTGATGAGGTCATTTTGTTGAATACCCACGGTTTTGTTGCGGAAGGGACCCGGAGTAACATTTTTGTCGTGGACAAAGGGAGTTTGTGTACGCCGCCTTTATCTTCGGGATGCCTGGACGGTGTGACCCGGCGGGGAGTGATCAAAATGGCTGGGCGTTTAAAAATTTTGGTTTTGGAAAAGAACCTTTTACCGCGACAGGTATCTCAGGCGGACGAAATTTTTTTGACTAATTCTCTTATCGGGATCATGCCGGTGACGCGGCTACGCCAGAAGACCATCGGTTCCGGGGTGATGGGGCCGGTCACGGCCAGGCTCCTGAAAGCGTACCGTGAACAAGTCCACCGTGGCGCCAGAAAACCGTAAGAAAATTCCCTAGTTTCTGTTTGCCGCCTCTCGTGACCGTTTATATAATATCTTCCATGCACAAAAGATTTCTCATATCTTTTCTGGTAATTTTTTTTCTGTTCCCATCGGCATTGTGTTTTCCCGGGACCGATGCGCAAGAGACAACGGGCGGTTTTGATCCCCGCGGGGCCGGCTATCTGTGGCGCAATAACGTGGCGACGCTGGGGGACAGTGTGCAAACACTCATGAACGAAAGTCTGGACCTCCTCGAGAATAGCGAGCGCCTGAAAGCCGAAATCAAATTATTGGAAGGGACCAGTAGCGATATAACGGCCGAGCAGGAACGTCTCCGGCAGGAACCCGCCCGCCTTAATTCAGTGATTTCAGACAAACAGGAGCGTATCAAGACCATCGGTAAGGATATGGAGTCTTTGCGACGGGAGCTAGGGCCGCTGGAACAGTCTGGCAAGGCGTTGGCGCAACAGTCCGCCGCCATCGATCGGGACCGGCAATTGCTCGAGGGCCAAAAAGCTGATCTCCTGCGGTACAAAGAGTCTCTGGAATTAGAAATCAGCCAAGCCAAATCTTCGGAAGAGACACAGGCCAACCAGCTGAGAGCGCAGGTTGAGGAGACCAAGTCTCTTATCGAGCAGGCCCGTTCCGAAAAAGATACCCATGCCCGGCAGCTGGAAGAAACAAAAAAAGAATATGGCCTTTTGCAGGACGAAGTAAGGCCGATGAAAGCTGAAAACGCTAAGCTTTCTATAGAATTAACCAGGACGCAAAAATCCATCACACAAATCGGTCGGGAAGTGGCTTTGTTGCAAAGCAAGGATTCTGCCGGCGACAACGAGGCAGTCCTTAATAGCCACTTACAGCAGAAGCAAAAAATAGAGCAACAGATCCAGACAACCCAGGCCAACATCGAACAGGCCCAAGAAAAGATGGAATCCCAAAAGGCGGCCTTAGAAGAGATGTCCCAAAGGACGGAAAATCTAAAAGAGGAAATCAACCAATATCAAGTCGATAACCACCTGCTCAAGGCCAAGGTCGACGACTTCCAAGCGATCATCGAATCGTTACAAAGACAAAATGCGATGATCGAGTCCCTCCTGGATTTGTCACAGCCATAGATTTTTATCAAGGATAAATCGTCAGGTGTTGAGAAGTTGACTTCAGACGAGAAAATCGTTAGAATGGCGCCGTTTTATCCAGTCTGTAAGTGAAGCGTTCATAAAAGGGAGGATCGCAAGATGTCCCCCTACGGAAATACAGGTTAAGTTTATCAGAAATTTCCTCACCGGTATATCAGGTGAGGATAATACCAGGAGGAACCATGGATGAAATTTTAGAGCTGTTATCGAAGGACGCGCGGATTACGCCGCAGGAAATTGCGAAATTAACAGGTAAAAGTGTTGAGTCGGTCAAGAAGGCGGTCAAGAAATATGAACAAGAAGGAGTCATTGTAAAATATAAAACGCTCATTAATCGGGATTTGGTTCAGGACGCTAATTCTTTTGTGCGGGCGCTCATCGAGGTCAGCGTCTCCCCGCAGAAAGATGTCGGTTTTGACGCTGTGGCGGAACGGATTTATCAATTTCCAGAAGTGACGAGCTGTTATCTGGTGTCTGGTTCGTATGATTTATTACTGGTCGTCGAGGGGGAAAATATTCATACGGTATCCAATTTTGTGGCGGCGAAGCTTTCGCCCTTGCCCGGCGTGCGCGGGACGACGACGCATTTTCTTTTAAAGAAATACAAAGAAGACGGGCATGTTTTTAAAAAGCCGGGTAAACTTAAGCGGTTGAATATATCTTATTAAAATTAAAAGACACAGGACACAAGGACACAAGACCAGGTAGAAGATTTTGAGATTTGTATCTTGTAGTATCGGAAACTGAAAGTTTCCAACACGTCCATAAAATAATGCGCGAAGCGCTTATTTTATGTTTGGTGTCTTGTGTCGGGTGACCTTCGTGATGGACATTCCAATTTCAAGAATTGTTGAAGATATGGCTCCGTCAGGGATTCGCGCCTTCTTTGATTTGGTGTTGGGCATGAAGGATGTGATCTCTCTGGGTGTTGGCGAGCCGGACTTCATCACGCCCTGGCGTATCCGCGAGAAGGCGATTTCGTCTTTGGAGCAGGGGTATACGTCTTATACCTCCAACAAGGGGATGATTGAATTGCGCCGGGAGATTGTTCATTTTCTAAAACGCCGTTACGGGTTCGGTTATGATCCCGAGGCAGAGGTATTGATCACCGTCGGCGTGAGCGAAGGCTTGGACCTGGCCATGAGGGCCATCCTTAATCCCGGCGATAAAGTGCTGGTTCCTGAGCCCGCGTATGTCTCCTACGGCCCCGTCGTGGAACTGGCCGGCGGCCAACCGATTTATTTAAGAACCGATGTTAAGAATGGTTTTAAATTAACCGCGCCGCAGATCGACAAGGCTTGCGGCCGCGGTGTTAAGGCGTTATTGATTAATTATCCAGCCAATCCGACCGGAGCTTCTTATCGACGAAATGAACTTCGGGATATCGTTAAAGTGATTTTAAAACGAAATCTTTTGGTCATTAGCGATGAAATTTATGATGAGTTGACTTATGATTTTGACCACATCCCGCTGGCTTCTTTTAAGGGGATGAAAGATCGCGTCATTTATCTCAACGGATTTTCCAAGGCTTACGCCATGACCGGGTTTAGGTTGGGTTGGGCGGCGGGGCATCCGGAGATCATCGCCGCCATGACTAAAATCCATCAATACACGATGCTCTGCGCTTCGATTACCGCCCAGATGGCCGCTCTGGAGGCCTTGAAAAGCGGTTTTAAGGACGTTCAGGAGATGAAGCGGGAATATAAACGCCGTCGGCGATTCGTGGTGGCAAGCCTCAATGAGATGGGTCTGGACTGTCATGAACCGCAAGGGGCGTTTTATGTTTTCCCGTCCATAAAAAATACGGGGTTAAAATCTTTGGATTTTGCTAAAAATCTTTTAAAAAAGAAAAAAGTGGCGCTTGTCCCCGGCGTTGCCTTTGGGCCGTCCGCGGAAAGGTATGTTCGCATTTCTTATGCTTCGAGTTATGAGAATTTACGAGAGGCGATGAATCGTCTGCGTCTCTTTTTGGGAAGGTAACGTCCCACTGTTTATTTTCATGAAATCAATGTGCCAATCCACACGAAGTTATAAAGACGCTTTGGGTTTGTCCTGGGGCGTCTTTTTTGTGTGTGCGCTGCTTTTTCTTTTGGTTTCCTGCGATAACGTCGCGCAATCCCCGGAAAAGAAGGCGGAACATTATTCGCGCCTATCGCAGGAACTCTATCAAAAAGCCATCAAGGAATATCAACGGGCCTTTGCCAAGAGTCCGCATCCTCAGGAATTGCTTTTTGAGCTCGGGCGATTGTATTTTCAGCATGCCGATTATGAAAAGGCTTTAGGTGTGTTGGGGCCGCTGGACAGTGTGGCGGCGACCCGGTTGATGGCGTTTTGTTATTATGAGCTTGGCCAATATACCGACGCCTTGACGATATTTAACAAACTCGGCGATACGGGCGATGAGGAATATTTTTATTATTACGCGTTGACCTGTGAACAGCAGAACCTTTACGATCAGGCCTTGAAGATTTATGAACGGATCAAATCTTCCGGCTATCGCGCGCGGGTGGCCGAGCGCGTCGGGCGTATCAGCGCCCTGGCTAAGAAAACGACCGTCCAGAATCTAGATCCCCGCATCCAGCAGGTTATTAACAAATCGCCCGCGTCCGACCAGTATCCGCAGGCCGGGGCCGTTATTTTGTTAGCCGACGAAGATATGGTGGTCAACGAGGATAATACGACGGAGTATGTCCAGCATTTTCTGATTAAGGTTCTCAACGAGCGGGGCAAGCATCTCGGGGAGATCGAAGTCGGCTATGATTCAACCTATGAAAAGGTGGATATCGATTTTGCGCGGACGATCAAACCCGACGGCGAAGTGGTTTCCGCGGGGGCCAAACACATTCGCGATGTCTCCCGTTATCTGAATTTCCCCTTGTACAGCAATGCCCGCGTGCGCATCATTTCTATGCCCGAGGTCTCCAGCGGTGCTTTTATAGAATATCAAATCCGGTTAAAACGCGGGAAGATGGTTAGTAACGACAAGTTTTTTACTCAATACATGCTTCAGTCCAACGAGCCGATCCAACAGGCGAGGTTTACGGTACAACTGCCACGGGGCCGTGTGTTACATCAGAAAATTCTCAATGCCGAGTTTAATCCGGCACATATTCATCTTGAACCGATCGTCGCGCGTCAGGGCCGGCGCGATGTTTATACCTGGGAGTTTAAAGATATCCCGCAGATCATCCCCGAACCCGGCATGCCGCCGCTGGCGGAGATCACCCCGGTGATTCTGTTGTCTACGTTTGACGGCTGGCCGGAGATTTATCAGTGGTGGTGGGAATTGGCTCAGGATAAAATCGAAGCAACCCCGGAGATTAAAAAAAAGGTCGAGGCGTTGACCGCCGGAAAAACCACGCTCAGAGAGAAGGTCCAGGCCATTTATAATTTTTGCGCGCGGGATATCCGTTACGTGGCTATCGAGTATGGCCTGGCCGGTTACGAACCGCACAAGGCCGGAGAAATTTTTGCCAATAAATACGGGGATTGTAAGGACAAGACCATTCTCTTGATAACGATGCTCAGGGAAATCGGGGTTATTGACCTTCCCTCGATTAATCAGAAGGAAAAGGTCAATAATGCTTATCCTGTTTTGATCGGGACTAAGGGTTTGATCCCAACACAAAATGATTTTCCCACCCTGTCGTTTAACCATTGCATTACTGCGGTCGATATGGATGGGGAACTGATTTTCGTTGATCCGACGGCCGAAGCGGTGTTGTTCGGGGACTTACCCGGCGGCGATCAGGGCCGACGGGTTTTTGTATTTTATGATGACCGGGGAGAGCTAAAGTCAACGCCGGTTTTTCCGGCGGAGAATAACCAGGCGCTGACGACGACTAAGTTTCATTTTGACGAACAGGAAAACATCACGGCCACCCGGACCGTGCGTACCTTGGGAACATTTGATCAGGCCCAGCGTTACCGCTTGCGTTACACGATGCCGCTTCTCATTGAAGAGGGGATCAAGGAGCGGATCCAGGCGCTCATCCCTGCCTCCCGGCTCCTCGATTACGAGGTTAAAAATTTGGAAAACATGGTCGAAGAAATTGAATTATCCTACCGGTTTACGGGATCGGATTTTTTGATCATGTCCGGCGAGGGGTTAAGGGTGGTCCCGCAACTGGCGCGCGTGGATTTGACCCTGGCCTCCAAAGACCGCCGCCAGTACCCGATCGATTTCAATATCCCCTCCATCGATGAGGATGTTTTGGAAATTCAGTTGCCCAAGCACTATCGCGTTAAATCTTTGCCGACGCCGATTGTCCAAGAGACCCCGTGGTTTGATTATGCGGCCACTTACGATTATCATGAGGACACACTTATTTATAAAGAAAAGACCACCAATAAGGGGATTCGTTTAGAGACCAAAGATTACGCGTCCTATAAATCAATTTTAGAAAAATTGTCCAAAGATGTACGATATTGTGTTATCTTAGAAACGGTTCGCGCGGGAGAAACGACAAAGAAAAATGGGCCGAAAAGATAAAGAGGATCTTCATTTTGAAATCCAATTTTATGAGGGCGTTCTCAAGGAAAGGCCGTATTTCCTGGAGGCGCTGATAGCCCTGGGGGATCTGTACACGCGGGTGGGGCGTTATGAGGACGGCCTTAAGATTGACGAGCGTCTGTTCCAATTGAAATCGGACGACCCGGTTATCCTGTATAATCTTTCCTGCAGTTATTCTCTGACGAAAAAACTCGATGCCGCTTTTGAGACGCTGAAAAGCGCTTTTAAGTTCGGGTATGAGGATTTAACTCATCTTGAGGTCGACCCTGACCTCGAAAATTTAAGGAAAGACCACCGTTTTCCGCAATTTCTTTCCGAGATTAAATATTGTAAATAAGATTAAAGGGAAACCAGCTTTTGTAATCGACCAGGAAGAATATTTCCTTTGAGGAGGGGGGAAGTTGAAAAAAATTAAACGTGTTAAATTGTTCCGTTGGGGTTTTGGAGTCAGCCTGTTGTTTTTAATCCAGGTCAACCTAGCCTTCGCCTACGAACATCCCCGGTATAACATCAAAGCCACCATCGATACGGTTAAAAAAACCGTTGCCGCTACCCAGGAAGTTCAGTTTACCAATAACGGCGAACAGCCGGTCAGCGAAATTTATTTTCATATTTATCCCAACCGCCATTATACCAAAGAAGAAAAGAATTTTATGCTGCGCTACGCCGGATATTTTAAGATCAACCCTTTTCCCGACGGATTTCAGAGCGGCCGAATGAATATTCAGGAAGTCCGCGAGGACGGCCACCCATTGGAATTTGCCATCGAAGGCGACGACAAAACGATTTTAAAAGTAAATCTACCGGCGTCTTTGCCTCCGGGGCATAAGACGACCGTGGCTCTCCATTTCTCCGTCGATATTCCGCATGCCTATGGCCGTTTCGGCTGGCATGAAAACATCATGGCGCTCTCCCGTTGGTATCCTATCCTTTCAGTCCAGACCAAAGAGGGCTGGGCGAATTATCCGTTTTATCCTTTTCACCGGCCGTTTTTTAGCGATGGGGCGTATTATTCCGTGGCATTGGAAGTCCCCGGCAATCAAGTGGTCATTCACTCCGGAAATTTAAAAACACAAAGCCAGGAAGGCGCCAAAAAGGTTTTCCAAATCGAGAGTTCATCGCCGTTGCGTGAATTCACGTTGGCGTTAAGTCCCGATTATCAGGTTGTCTCGGAAGATTTTGGAGCAGTCAAAATCAATTCTTTTTATTTTAAAGGGGATGAAGAACGCGCGCGCCTGGCGCTGCAAAGCGCGCGGGACATGATGCAATATTACACTGAACTTTTTGGTGATTATCCTTATGAAGAATTCAGTATTGCGCCGGTTTATTTAGGGTACGGCGGCGAGCAGATGGCCAATATGACGTTTATCGACACGCGCGTTTATCAGCTGCCGAAGTTTTTGAAACGGTATCTGGATTTTCTCATCGCCCATGAGACCGGACACCAATGGCTGTTCAACATGGTGGGGGTTAACGAGTATTCTGAAATCTGGCTGGAAGAGGGCGTCCATTCTCATTTTTTGTTGGAGCATCTCGAGCAAAAATACGGCCAAAACGCGCCCGTCGTGGAGTTGCCCGCAGCGTTGGATTGGCTCGTGCCGAATTTTTCTTTCCGCCGGGCCAGGGATATGCGTTATCAGTTGATCGCCCGTAACCGCGTGCTGGACCATCCGATTGTCGACAAGTTATCCAGCTTCCACGAACCGAGCAGTATCTTTTCGTTGACGTACGGCAAGGGCGCGTACGTGACGGCCATGTTACGCGAGATTATGGGGCCAGAGGCGTTTTTAAAGACATTTAAGCGGATATTTCAGGAGTACCAGTTTCAGAATTTAAGCCTGGCGGATTTTCAGAAAATCTGCGAACAGGAAAGCGGCCAGGATTTAAAAGGATTTTTTGACCAATGGCTTTATACCACCAAACGGCTTGATTATGCCGTCGCCGGAGTGCGCGGCAACAAAGTTATTTTGCAAAACCGTCAAGAAGTCGCCATGCCCCTCGAGGTGGAGGCGCGGTTTGCCGATGGCCGTAGCGAGAAAATTGTTTGGGATGGCCAGCAGAAGTCTCAGGAGGTGGAATTTAAGTCGGCCTCAAAAATCAAGCGCGTGCGCATTGACCCCGCGGGTCAGTGGCTGGATATCGATAAGACTAATAATACGTGGCCACGGCCGATTCATGTCAAACCTGTTCCCCTCTATTTGGGTTTATACGATATCCCGATTTTTCTTCCCGAGGATAGTTACAATATTGTCTTTGGCCCCGAGTTGGCCAACTCCGGTATCGGCGCTAAGGCTTCGGTTCAGAAGCCGTACGACCAGAGCGTCTACGTCGCCGGGGATTATGTGCTTGGCGAAGATTTATTCAAGAGCCGGGCCGGGTATGAACTCAAAAACGTTTTTAATTCCCTGTCGACGTTGGGGGTGGAGATTTTTAACACGGAGGACCTGGAAGATGGCGAGGAGGATCTGGCCGGCGGCAAGGTTTATCTGCGCAAGGAACTGTGGCCGGCGCCGTATAATCTGACTGCGATTAATGATCACGTGACTCTGTACATGATCCGCAACCGCAGCCTTAATCCCACGCCGGTGACAGGCCTCGAAGATTCCCGGAACGTTTCTTATTTGAAGCATGATGAGGCCATTGTCGGGATGGCGTTTCATTTTGACCGTTCCCGGCCGGCGCTTGAGCCGTCGGGCGGATATAAGGTGGATACATTTTTTGAAAGCTCGGGACATTTTCTGGAAGCGACCCAGTATTTTAACCGGGGCGCCGTTGACCTGGGGTTTTATCGAGGCGTGACTCCGCGGACAAACCTTGCTTGGCGCCTGAAGTACGGCGGCGGTTTTCCTAATGACAAAAATTTTTTTGAGTTAGGCGGGATCGACGGCTTAAGAGGCTATGACCGCAAAACCCTGCGCGGCGCGAACCTTTTATTGTCGAGTTTAGAATATCGATTTCCACTTTTAGAGAAAATAGATGTTTCGGCTTTCGATCACATCCTTACTTTGGAGTCTCTTGGCGCGGTGGTTTTCTTCGATGGTGGACATAGTTGGCGGGCGGCGTTCGATGATTCGCAGTTTAAGAAGGACGCCGGTTTAGGTGTTCGCTTTACCGTGAGTTTGGGGTCATTTTTAGAAAAGGTCCTGGTCCGTGCCGACGTGGCGCAGGCCATTCATGAACCTAAAGAAGACACGCATTTTTGGTTTGGGGTGGGGCATTCGTTTTAATCTGAAGTTTGTTTATTTAAAATTAAGGTTTAACACCGTGTGCAAGTTTTAAGGTTTTTGGTGTCACGGCCTGCTCAAACAGGTGTCCCTTCGGGACAAACTCGCAGGCCGTGACACCAAAAACTTTTTTCGAAAGATTTCAAAATTTTGTAAAATCAAAGGAAACTCGCACATGACATTAAGGTTTAGTAATGAAAAGTTTTCGCGAAGAAATCTGGTTCAATACAAAGACACGCCGGGCGTATATTAATATCACCGACCAGGTGCAAGCGGCCATTGACAAGAGTGGGATCAAGGAGGGACTGTGCTTAGTTAACGCCATGCACATCTCGGCGAGCGTTTATATTAACGATGATGAGTCCGGGCTTTTAAAGGATTATGACGATTGGCTGGAAAAACTCGCCCCGCACGAGCCGGTTTCTCACTACCGGCATAACGACACCGGCGAAGATAACGCCGACGCGCACCTTAAACGCCAGATCATGGGCCGGGAAGTGGTGGTCGCCGTGACGAGGGGAAAATTGGATTTCGGTCCCTGGGAACAAATTTTTTACGGGGAGTTCGACGGTCGGCGCCGCAAACGGGTGTTGGTCAAGATTATCGGGGAGTAATCTATGAGTTTAGTCGTGGTGGGCACAGTGGCGCTCGACAATGTCAAAACGCCCTTGGGAGTTCAGCGTGATATGTTGGGCGGGTCGGCTGAGCATTTTTGCATGAGCGCGCGGTTGTTTTCTAAAGTTCATTTGGTGGCGGTGGTTGGGCAGGATTTCCCGGCGCAACATATCCGGTTATTAAAGAATAAAGGTGTGAATCTCGATTCGCTGGAAAAATCGTCTGGGCAGACGTTTCGCTGGGAAGGGGAATATAGAAAAGAAGATTTTAATACGGCCCTGACGTTGGCCACGCAGCTGGGCGTTTTGGAACGTTATGTTCCCAAAATCACCGCGCATCACCGCGCCTTGCCGTATATTTTTTTAGCCAACATCGATCCTGACGTCCAACAACATTTATTGAAGCAGATGCGAAGCACCCGCTTGGTGGGGCTGGATAGCATGAATTTATGGATTCATATCAAACTGAAATCGTTGCGTCAACTGATGCTCAAGGTCGATTTGTTCGCGGCTAACGACGGGGAAGCCAGGGCCTTGACGGGAGAGAATAATTTGATCAAGGCCGCCAAGGCGCTTAGTCAAATGGGGCCGCGGCTGGTGATTGTTAAAAAAGGGGAACACGGCGTTCTCGTTTATAGTGACCGGTATATGTTTTCTTATCCGGCGTATCCCGTGGAAGCAGTTGTCGATCCGACCGGCGCCGGCGATACGTTCGCCGGAGGGTTGATGGGTTATATCAGTAAATCCGGTAAGATTGATGAAAAGACTTTACGCAAAGCCGTTGTCTATGCGACGGTGACCGCTTCATTTAACGTGGAGGGATTTGGGGTAGAGAAAACAGCCCCGCTGACGTTGACCGGCGTCAACCAACGCCGGAACCGGTTCCTTAAATTTATTGCCGCCACGCGATGAAAGAAGAAAAGATTCCTTTTAAGTGCGGGATCGTGTCGATCATCGGCCGGCCCAACGTCGGCAAGTCCACCCTCCTCAATAAAATCCTCGAAGAAAAAGTTTCCATCGTTTCCAAAGTCCCCCAAACAACCCGCCAGAAAATCCGGGGGATTTATAACGCGGCCCAAGGGCAGATTATTTTTATTGATACCCCGGGGTTACACCATCAGCGCGATAAACTGGACGCGTTGATGAATTTAAATTCCTGGGGGGCCATCGGTGACGCGGACTGTTTGATCCATCTGGTCGACGCCAATTCGCCCGTCGGCCGGGAAGAGGAAGAGATTGTCCAAAAACTTCAGGATTTTAAGGGGCCGATTGTTCTGGGGCTCAACAAGATTGATTTAAAAGGAAAATGCGTTGAGCAATACCTTTCCCTTTATGAAAAAGGGTCCGGCAAATCGATTCATGATTTGGACGCCTTGATCGTCGTCCCCTTAAGCGGTAAAACGGGGTTTAACATCGAATTGTTGTTGAAGCTTTTGTGGGAGCGTCTGCCTGAAGGGCCGGCGTTGTATCCGCAGGATAGCATTTGCGATATCCCTCAAAAAATGGCCGTGGCCGATATTATCCGCGAGAAACTTTTGGGCCTTTTGCGCGAGGAACTCCCGCACGCGATCGGCGTCGCCGTTGAGCAATTGCAGCCCCGGAGGGATAATCTTATTTATGTCCAGGCCAGTATTTTGGTTGAGCGGGAGTCGCAGAAAGAAATCGTGATCGGCAAAAAGGGACAGATTCTCAAAGAGGCCGGGGCCCTGGCCCGTCAGGAACTGGAGGCGTTGCTCGATAGCAAGGTGTATCTTGATTTGCACGTCAAGGCCGAAAAAAAATGGCGTGATAATGCTTTTCTCCTGGAAGAAATGGGATATAATGCCTGACAAAAAAGAACAGCGATAGCCATGGTTAATATTTTTAAAGAAGTCCATCCCCGCAATCCCGTTTTAGTCGCTGCCTGGCCAGGTATGGGGCAGGTCGCGCTTTATGCCGCCCGGTATCTGAAGGATAAACTCAAAGCCAAATTGTTTGCCAAACTCGACGGTCGGAATTTTTATTACCAGAACGATATCGTGGTCCGCGACGGCGTCCTGGAGCTGCAGGACTATCCCTTGGGGAAATTTTATTATTGGGAAAATAAAACGGGTGAGCAGGACATCATTATTTTTTTAAGCGACATGCAGCCGCAGGCGGAAAAGCTGGAGGCGTATGTCCAGCAGATTTTGGATTTTTCATCGGCGCTGCAGGTAAAAATGATTTTCACTTTCGCCGCGATGGTGACTTCGGTCGAGTATCCGCGATTCCCTAAGGTTCGCCTCGCCGTGACCAATCCGGAATGGATTTCTTATTTTCAGAAAGATGATTTGAAAATTTTAAAGACCGGGCAGATCAGCGGCCTGAACGGTTTTTTACTGGGGATGGCCAAAAAGAGAGGTATCCCCGGCGCCTGTCTTTTAGGAAAAATTCCTTTTTATTCCACGCAGATCGAGAATCCCCGCACCTCGCACGCGATTTTAGACGCCTTTCTGCGGGCCATGGGTATTACCCTTGACTTAAGCGAACTGTCGATGGCCGCGCGCAAGATGGAGGAAGAACTCGGCAAGCTGATGGACGTCGTTTACAGGATGCCCAAAGAGGAGGACCTCGACCGGACACAAGAGCTGGCGCCCATCAGCGGCGACGACATTGACAGGATAAAACAGCTGCTGACCGCGCAAGTGAGTTTGCCCGACTCGGTTAAACGGCGGATTGAGGAATTATTCCATGCCGCCGCCGTTGATATCGCCCGCGCCGCCGATCTGAAAAGGATACTGGACGAATGGCACATCTATAAGGATTATGAAGACCGATTCCTTGAACTCTTTAAGATGGAAGACAAAAAAGACCGCGCATGTTAGTGCCCAGGAAATCCGCGAAATTGACCGCCTCGCCATTGAAGAAGTCGGTATTCCTTCTTCTGTCCTGATGGAAAACGCCGGGGTAGCCACCGCCCGGGAAATTTTAAAAAATTTAAAGAAACCAAGAGCAACGAAAGTCTGCGTTGTTTGCGGAACTGGGAACAACGGCGGAGACGGTTTTGTCGTTGCCCGCCATCTGGCCGAGGCCAACGTTCGCTTAAGGGTGTTTGTCATCGGAAAACGTGGCTCGTTTAAACCGGACGCGCAGGTTAATTACGGGATTTTAAAAAATTTGGGCCAAAAAATTGAATTTATTCACGGACCTGTGCCGGGATTTCTGAAGGCGCTGGCTGATTCTGACATAGTCGTCGATGCCCTGTTCGGGGTTGGGCTAAACCGTGATCTCTCCGAGTCATTCCAGCGTGTTATTGAGGCGATCAATCAGCACTCGCGTTATACGGTCGCCGTTGACATCCCCTCGGGCCTGGACGCGACTACGGGCAAGGTATGGGGCGTTGGCATCAAAGCCGCACTGACGGTGACGATGAGTTGCTTAAAACAAGGGTTTTTTTTCAACGACGGACGGCGTTTAACAGGGAGAGTGGTGGTGGCCGATATTGGAATCCCTAAAAAAATTTATGGCCGTTACCAATAGCCAAATAGCAGAGGTCGTTTTTGCTTTGCGCAAAGCGCTTAAAAATCTCCCCGACCCCTCGGTCACGCTCGTCGGCAAGAAGTGGAAGAGCCCGTTTTTGGTTTTAATTTCCTGTATTTTGAGTTTGCGCACCAAAGATGAAGTGACGTTGCCGGCCTCGGAACGTCTCTTTGCTTTGGCCCGTGACCCGGCCGGGATGCGCTCTTTAAGGGTTGAAAAAATTGCCAAAACGATTTATCCGGTGGGCTTTTATAAAACCAAGGCGAGGACCATCAAGGCGATTAGCCAGGATTTGCTCAGTCGTTTTAACGGGCAGGTGCCGGATGAAATCGACGAACTTTTGACCTTTAAAGGGGTGGGCCGCAAGACCGCTAATTTGGTCATTGTCGAAGGGTTCGGCAAGATGGGCATTTGTGTCGATACGCATGTCCATCGGATTTCCAACCGCCTGGGATATGTTCAGACAAAAACTCCCGAGGAAACGGAATGGGCGTTGAGGGAAAAATTACCCAGAAATTTTTGGAAAGAATATAATGCCCTCTTGGTTCTCTGGGGACAGAACATCTGCAAGCCAATTTCTCCGTTCTGTTCGCGCTGCCCTGTCGAAAAAATTTGTGCCAGGGTCGGTGTCGAGATAAGCCGATAAAGAATAAGGCGCGGTTTAAGTGATGAACACGAAATTTTTTATCTATTTTTCGGAAGTCCTGGGCAAGACCGTCCGGGATGCCCGCAACCGGCGGGTGGGCAAACTTTGTGACATTGTCATGAAGATGGATGGGGAAATTTACCCGAAAGCGTCGGTTCTGTTGATCCGGCGGGGAATTTTTTTCAAGGCCTATGCGCCGTTGGATTGGGAGACGGTTCAGGAGGTTGGGGACTTTGTCAAGCTCAAGGTTAATAAGGGTCAGATTAAATTTGAGCGGTTGCGGCCTAAGAACGATTTTTGTCTTTGCATCGACATCCTTGACCAGCAGATTGTCGATGTGGACGACCATAAAGTCGTCCGCGTCAACGATATTCACCTTTTAAGAGTAGAAAATCATCTTTATTTGGCCCACGTTGATGTGAGTTTAAGGGGGTTGGTGCGCCGGCTGGGTTGGGCGGAATTTACCGACGGTCTTATCCGGATCTTTTCTCCGAATTCGGCGTACCTGACTCAGGAAGAATTGATTTCGTGGAAGAACACGCAGGTCTTGACGCTGGGCCGGGCCAAAAATGTTTTGCGTTTGGATATGGGGCGCCAGAAGTTGGAGCAGATCCCCCCGGTGAAACTGGCCGACATTCTGGAGGATTTGGATAAATTTGATAAGCCCAGGCTGTTCCGTTCCCTGGAGATAAAATTGCAAAGGCAGGTTTTTACCGATCTGCCGACCATTAAGCAGGCTGAGCTCATCGAACAACTCGAGGCCAAGGAGGCGGTGAGTTTGCTGGAGAATATCCCGGCCGACGAAGCGGTGGACCTTTTGTCGCGCTTACCTAAGCGCAAGAGCCGGCAATTGATGCGGCTTATGGAAACAAAAACCTCGAAGCAGTTAAGCAAACTTCTGGGGTTTTCCAAGGATTCGGCGGGAGGGTTGATGTCGACGGAATATTTAACCTTGCCGCAGGTGGCCACGGTCAGCGACGCTTTCGAGAAAATCAAAGAAAGCACGCACCTGCCCACGAATATTTATTACATCCATATTGTCGACGATCAAAATAAATTGCTGGGGCTGACGGCGTTGAGGAATTTTATCAACGCCGACCCGCAGACGCCGCTCATCCAGACCTGTTTTCCCAATAACGTTTTTGTCCGTACGGACGATAGCGTTCGTGAGGTGGCCCTTTTGTTGGAAAAGTATCGGTATACTGCCATCCCGGTCCTCAATGAAGAAGATATTTTACAGGGGGTCATTACCATTGATGACGTTGTGGAGGAATTGATCCGTATCGCGTGGAGTCAGTATAAAGAAAAGATATAAATGGTTTCCCAGCTTTCCAGCTTCCCAGGACTGAAAAAATCTTAGGCTGGAAACCCGGAGAACTGGGAAGCTGGATGTGGCAACTCTATGAGCCCATTTTTTTCTTCTTTTAAACAAAATCAGTTTTTACGGAATATCTTTATGTTCCTGGCCGTCATGGGGCCGGGAATCATTACGGCCAATGTGGACAACGATGCCGGCGGCATCGCCACGTATTCGTTGGCCGGGGCTCACTTTGGGTACAGTTTGTTGTGGTCCCTGGCGCCGATCACGGTGGCTTTGATCATTATCCAGGAAATGTGCGCGCGCATGGCCGTCGTCACGGGCAAGGGGCTGGCGGATTTAATCCGGGAGAATTACGGGGTTAAGGTGACTTTTTATCTGATGTTGGTCCTCTTTGGGGTGAATGTATTTAACGTTATGGCGGAATTTGCCGGCATCGCCGCGAGCCTGGAAATATTTCACGTCAACCGTTTTATTTCAGTGCCGGTTGCTGCTTTACTGGTTTGGGTTCTGGTTGTGAAAGGCAATTATAAGCTGGTCGAAAGGATTTTTTTGGTCGCCTGTTTTTTTTATATCGCCTATGTTATTTCCGGGTTTCTGGCAAGCCCGAATTGGCGGACGGTCTTTAGCGAAACATTGCGCCCCCATATTCAATGGAATCTTCCCTATATTATGATGCTGGTGGGCGTCATCGGGACGACCATCGCCCCCTGGATGCAGTTTTATCTGCAGTCTTCCATCGTGGAAAAAAGAACCAGTATCGAGGATTATAAGATGGTTCGGTTGGATGTGGTGAGTGGCTGTATCTTTGCGCCGCTGGTGGCTTTTTTTATTGTGGTGGCTTGTGCCGCCACGTTATATCAGTCAGGCGTTCCGGTCGAAACCGCTCAGGATGCCGCCGTGGCCTTAAGGCCGTTGGCGGGAGATTATGCCAGCTGGTTGTTCGCGTATGGTTTATTGAACGCCTCATTTTTTGCGGCCTCCGTGTTGCCGTTATCAACGGCCTATTGCATCTGTGAGGGGATGGGGTGGGAAGAAGGCGTTGATAAGCGTTTTTCGCAAGCCCCGCAGTTCTTCGGGCTTTACACCGCCATGATTGTGATCGGGGCCGGGGCAGTGCTTATCCCGGGGTTCCCTTTGTTAAAGGTGATGTATCTTTCTCAAGTGGGCAATGGAATTTTGCTGCCGTTTATTTTAATCTACATGCTGGCGCTCATAAATAACAAAGACATTATGGGGGAATTTACCAATAAGCCTTTTTTGAATGTTGTCTCTTGGCTGACCGTGGGGGTGGTCATCGCCTTGACGTTGGTGATGGTTGTTTTGTCGGTTCTGTTTCCATGAACCGGGAATAACGCGCATTGATAAAAGAATTTTTAAAATAGGGTAAAAGGGGCTTGACAATACCGGCGCAGGTATGATAAAAAACAGTTGTTGTTTAAGGAAAAAAATTATAAAAATTAATTTGATTTTTCCGTCGAGAATTAAAATTTTGTTATAAAAGAACCTTTTGTAATTATCAGCCACGAAGGAGAGATTTAAAAAATACAGTAAAAAGGATTTAGGGGACCAGGGCACAATTGTCTTACGGTCCCTTATTTTTTGTGCCATGAAAGAAGTAAAAACGATCGGTTTTACGTACAATACAAAAGATGAATGGGTCATCAAGCCGCATGACCCCAAAGACCTCAACGCCGAATTTGATTCGCTGGTGACGGTGAATTTTATTTGTGAGGCCATCGAAGCCCGCGGGTATAAAGTTAAGCGGATCGGCAATGCCGAAAATCTTTTAAAGCAAGCGGATGATCTGGATGTGGACATTGTTTTTAATATCGCCGAAGGGTTTCAGGGGCGTAACCGCGAGTCGCAGGTGCCGGTCATTTTGGAGATGAGAAATATTCCGTATATCGGCTCCGATGGTTTAACGTTGGGGGTTACTTTAGATAAAATTGTGGCCAAGAAATGTTTTATCGCGGAAGATATTCCCACGCCCAAATTTTTTGAGGCGAAACCCGGAGATGATTTAAAAAAGATAAATACGGTTGGTTTCCCTCTGATTGTCAAATGCCGTTATGAAGGGACCTCAAAAGGTTTAAGTGAAAAATCCCGCGTGGAAGATTATGTGGGTTTAAAGCGACAGGTCGAGTTGATTTACAATACTTATCGTCAGGGAGCTGTGGTTGAAGAATTTATCAAGGGCATGGAGTTTACCGTGGCCGTCATCGGTAACGAAAACCCCAAGGCCATGCCTGTCGTTCAGATCCAAATCGACGGCCAGACGGACCTGGGCAATGAATTCTATACATTTGATCGGGTGATATCGCATGGGGTCCGCTATCTTTGCCCGGCGAAAATTTCCAAAGAGTTGAGCGATAAAATTCAGGATATTGCTGTCCGTGCCTATCAATGCGTTGAATGCCGTGATTTTGGCCGAGTTGATTTTCGTGTTGATGAAAAAGGCAATCCTTACGTCTTGGAGATTAACCCTTTGCCTAATCTCGGGCCTGAGGATGTCTTTAATTTAATTCCCCAGACGATGGGGCGGACGTACGAAGATATTATTCATGAAATCCTCAATTGCGGATTTTCGCGATACGGTTTTAAACCACTGGCAAATGGAGGTCAAATGAAGACCCAACTTACTGAACGTAGTGAAAGTAAGTTGGGTGTCTGAATTTGACCCCACACCCAGATTGTCGTGAGGTTTTCATAACTGGGTGTGGGGTTTAATTCGTCCCGCTACTTATGTTCTAGCATCGGAAACTGAAAGTTTCCAACGCGTCATAAAATAGTGCGCGAAGCGCCTATTTTAACTATCGTTCCATAAGTAGCGGACTCATTAAAGGAGGTCGATCAATGAACTTACCGGAACCGGTAGTAAAAGAAGTTAAGGACGAGCCATTGGCGATCGCCTTAGCTCAACCCAAAGTTAACCTTTCCCCCAAAGAAAACCGGGTTATCAATTTTTTTCAAGCCGCAACGCCTCTGGACTGGGAAGACTGGCGCTGGCAATTGCGCAACAGAGTCCGCACCAAAGAGGTCCTCTCGAAAATTATTACTTTAACTCCTGAGGAAGAAAAAGGGGTGGAGGGGTGCGCGGATAAATTGACGATGTCTATTCCTCCTTATTTTGCCAGTTTGATGGATCCTGAAGATCCTTCCTGCCCTATCCGTCGACAATCGGTGCCCTTGGCCTTTGAGCTTAAAGAATCTCCCCATGAGATGGCGGACCCTTGCGGTGAGGATAAGAATTCACCGGTTCACGGTTTGGTCCACCGCTACCCCGATCGCGTGTTATTTTTGGTCAATGAGATGTGCGCGATGTATTGTCGTTATTGTACGCGTTCACGTATGGTCGGTGACGGTGAGCGCAGTTTGAGCATGGCCACGTACGAAGCGGCTTTTAACTATATTCGGTCTAATAAGAAGATCCGAGATGTTTTGATTTCCGGAGGGGATCCGTTGACCTTGAGCGACCGTGTCCTTGAGTATATTATCAAGACTTTGAAATCGATTCCCCATGTTGAGTTTGTCCGCATCGGGACGAGAATTCCGGTCACATTGCCCCAGCGGGTGACCATGGATCTTGTGCGCATGCTCAAGCAATATAGTCCGATTTGGATGAGCATCCATTTTAATCATCCCAAAGAAATCACCAAGCGCGTAAAATTTGCCTGCGACCTTCTGGCCGACAGCGGTATCCCCATGGGCAGCCAGACGGTCCTTCTGAAAGGGATCAATGATAAGGTCGTCGTCATGAAGAAGTTGATGCACGAGTTATTAAAGATACGCGTGCGGCCGTATTACATTTATCAGTGTGACCCGATCCTTGGCTCCGAACATTTCCGTACGCCGGTTTCCGTGGGGATCAATATTGTAGAGAAGTTGCGCGGGCACACGACCGGCTACGCTGTCCCAACTTTTGTCATCGACGGCCCCGGCGGCGGGGGAAAAATCCCCATTGCCCCTAACTACATCGTCTCCTATGAGAACGGCAAATGCACGTTGCGTAATTACGCTGGAAATATTTTTACCTACTACGACCCTCCGCAATAACCGGTCAGATTCAGCGCGGTGTTGGGACATAAAACAGGAGGATGTTAACAAAAACATCCTCCTGTTTTATGTTATGGGTTGAGAGAAGGCCATCAAAAAAATTGACGTTGTCGGGTCAGTATGTTACCATGTGGCTCCTTTGGAGGGGGGGGTATCATGAAAAAAATTGAAGCCATTGTCCGTAAAGAGAAGTTTCAGGATATATATAAAGTGTTGGAAAAGTCCGGGATCGGAGGCCTTACCGTGACTCCGGCTCAGGGGTTTGGCCGTCATCGTAACGGGTTGAAGGATAAGATGAAACTTGAGATTTATGTCGATGAATTTCAAACCGAGAAGGTCGTGGATATGATCCGGCAGGTGGCCAAGACCGGCGAGACCGGGGACGGGAAGATCGCCATTTTACCCTTAGAAAATATCTATCGTATCCGGACCGGGGAGCAAGGGGCGAGTGCGATTTAGGGCCTGGGACCAATTCGCAGGAAAAATTAATTTACAACGAAAGAAAGTATAATATAATGCACCCGCAATTTAACGAAATTGAATTCTGAAAAGGTGGTGTTAAATAGATGGTCGAAGTTAGAGTTATAGATAAAAATCAATTCGAGAAAGCCATGCGGATTTTTAAGAAACAGTGCCAGAAGGAAGGTTTTCTCATCGAGCTTAAAGAGCGCCGCTACTACGCCAAACCCTCCGAGCGTAAACGCCGCAAGGGTACCAAAAAGAAGAAGTTTTATTAATCCCCATCCTGTCGCCTTCACCATGGCCACAAAGCAAAAAAAGATTGCGATATTAGTTGAGGATCTTTATCAGGTTTTGGAGGTTTGGTATCCACTTTTACGACTCCGTGAAGAAGGTTTTGAGACGGTTCTGGTCGGCACGGGCAGTAAAGAGGAATATAAAAGTCGTGACGGGTATCCGGCGAAAGTCGATACCGCAATCGACAAAGTATCCGCCAAACAGTTCGACGGCGTCGTCATTCCCGGTGGATACGCTCCCGATATTCTCAGAAGGTTTCCTAAAGTCGTTGAGTTTGTCCGGCAGGTTTATTTAGATGGCAAAATGGTGGCTTCTATCTGTCACGGCGGTTGGCTATTGGTCTCCGCAGGAATACTGAAAGGACAGAGGGCCACGAGTTTTTTTGCCATCAAAGATGACCTGGTGGCGGCCGGCGCTAAATTCGAAGACAGCGAAGTGGTTGTGGACAAGAATTTGATTACCTCGCGTAAGCCCGAAGACTTGCCGCGATTTATGCAGGAGATTATCAGGATTTTAAAAAAGTCGTAAGCTATTTTTTACCTTCCTCCGAAAAGTTACTTTTCATCCCATTTATGATCAAAGTCAAACGGGCGCTCATCAGTGTTTTTGATAAAACAGGTTTACTAGATTTTGCTAAGGGGCTTCAGGCCCTCGGCGTCGAAATTCTTTCCACCGGCGGAACGGCCAAGGCTTTGCGAGAAGCGGGGCTTAAGGTCGTCGATGTTTCCGAATATACGGGTTTCCCGGAACTGTTGGATGGCCGCGTGAAGACACTGCATCCGCTCATTCACGGCGGACTTCTGGCGCTGCGCGATAACCCCGAACACATGAGTCAGGTTCAGAAAAATCGTATCGGTCTCATCGATATGGCGGTGGTTAACCTTTATCCGTTTGAACGTGTCACCCAGAAAAAAAATGTTTCCCTGGAAGAGGCCATTGAAAATATCGATATCGGAGGCCCCGCGCTGATCCGGTCGGCGGCCAAAAACTATAAAAGTGTCGCCGTCCTCTGCAATGTGAATCGGTACAAAGAAATCTTGAAAGAACTCGACGTTAACAGCGGAATATTATCAGACCGGGTGTTAATCAGCCTCGCGCTCGAAGCCTTCAATCTGACGTCTCGTTACGACAGCGCCATTTATAATTTTTTAAACGGCCGTCTGCGTAGCGGGGAGATTTCACAGTTTCCTAAGGATATCAGTTTTCGTTTCACGAAAGTGCAGGACTTGCGTTACGGAGAAAATCCTCATCAGGCGGCGGCTTTTTACCGTGACGCGCAGGAAGTCAGCGGCCTGGCCAAGATGTCCCAATTGCACGGCAAAGAGCTTTCCTTTAATAATATCCTCGATCTTAATGCCGCCGTTGCCCTCGTTAAGGATTTTTCAAAACCGACAGCGGTGATTGTGAAGCATAACAACCCGACGGGAATTGCGGAGGATAAATCATTAAGTGTTGCCTATAAAAGGGCTTTTGCCTGTGATCCTTTATCGGCCTTTGGCGGGATTATTGGTTTTAATAAGGCCGTGGACGAGAAGACGGCGCAGGCGGTTTCCAAAAGCGGTTTTATGGAATGTGTGATCGCTCCCGATTACGACTCGGTGGCTTTTAGAATTTTATTAGAAAAAAAGAATTTGCGGGTTATCAAGCTCGAAGCAGCGGCATTAAGAGATGATGATTATGACCTGAAGAAAGTCCATGGCGGAATTTTAATCCAGGAGTGGGACCGCAAGGCGCTTGATCCCAATGCCCTCAAGGTGGTGACGAAAAATAAACCCACGAAAGCACAGATGGAATCTTTACTCTTCGGCTGGAAGGTGGTTAAGCATGTCCGTTCGAACGCGATCGTTTTAATTAAGGATACGCGAACCGTCGGCATCGGCTGTGGACAGACAAGCCGCGTCGGTAGTGCCGAGACCGCCATCCAGAAAGCCGGCAAAAATGCCCGGGGGTCTTTTTTGATCTCCGATGCCTTTCTTCCTAAACCGGATACGGTCAAGATCGCCGTCAAAGCAGGTGTCAAAATCATCATGCAGCCTGGTGGCTCGATCGCCGATGATGAAGTGATCAAAGAGGCCGATAAGGCTAAATTGGTCATGATGATGACCGGTATCCGCCACTTCAAGCATTGAAAGGGCATAACCCATGCCCTTTCATCCCGAGGACTTTGCTTTTTTAAAAGCGGACGAGGGATTACTCCTATGGCCATGACTCCGCAAGAAGCCCGCGCGTATTTTTATTCTTTCACAAATTACGAAATTATCTCTCCTTCCAATTCATCGTTTCAACTTGAACGCGTCGTTCATTTCTTACGCCTCTTAGGTGATCCGCAGAAGAAATTAAAATGTATTCACGTGGCGGGAACGAAGGGCAAAGGCTCGACCTGCGCGTTTACGGCCTATATTTTAAGAGAAGCCGGCTTTCGCGTCGGACTTTACACCTCACCTCATTTACACGACTTGTGTGAACGGATCCGGATTTTAACGCCGACTAATAAAGAAGATATCTCCCCATTTGCTGGAAGTATTAAAGAAGATGAGCTGGCCGGCTACGTCCAGAAAATAAAGTCCGTTATAGGGGCGTATCCCCACGATCCTCTTATCAAAGGGCTTACTTTTTTTGAAATATTTACAGGGATAGCTTTATTATATTTTGCGGAGAACGGCGTCGATTTTGTTGTGCTCGAAACAGGTCTCGGTGGACGGCTGGATGCCACCAATGCCGTTGATTCATTGGTCTGTGCGATCACCCCTATCAGTCTTGAGCACGCGCAATTGTTGGGCGCAACTGTGGGAACTATTGCCAGAGAGAAAGCCGGGATTATTAAAAATAAGAATCAAATCACCGTCATAGCACCCCAGGAAGAGTCGGCGGCAAAAGTCATCGAACAACGTTGCCGGGACGTTGGGGCCCGGGCCGTGTGGTTAGGAAAGGATATTCGCGTCAAAATTCACGAGAGAACGGGCGATATCGGTGAAGGGTCAATGTTTGATGTCTATGGTCGCCACGAGTATGTTAAGCTTAAGATGGGTTTACTGGGGAAACATCAGGCGGTTAATGCTGCCGTGGCGATTGGCATTGTGGAAGCGTTAGGGCCGTCACCAGTACATATTAGGGAAGAGGCCGTAAGAAAAGGAATAGAGAGAACAGTTTGGCCGGGGCGATTTGAAATTGTCCAGAGAAAGCCCCTCGTGATTTTAGACGGGGCGCATAATGTGGCTTCGGCCCGGGCGCTGGTGGAAACTTTTGAACAGGTATTTCCAAAAAGAAAAGCTGTATTCCTGCTGAGCATGGCCCAGGATAAGGATAAGCGCGGCATTTGTTGGGAATTAAATCGGATCGCCGACAAAATTATTTTAACGAAATCCAATCATCCGCGGGCGAGTAATCTTACAATAATGAATTGCGACGAACTGTTTAAGGGAAAAGAAATTTTTATCACACAAAATTCACGTCAGGCGTTAGAAAAAGCTTTTCAGATAACCGGTCCCAACGATATTATTCTGGCGACCGGCTCATTATTTTTGGTTGGAGAAATTAGGGCGATATGTACAAAACAAGTTTAGAAGATACGATTGTGGCGATTGCGACACCGGTTGGCTCCGGCGGGATCGGGGTGGTGCGTTTAAGCGGTCAAAAGGCTTTGGCTGTGGCCGACAAGATTTTTGTCGGCAAAGGAAAGGACAGGCCGTCGGAGTTTAAGAGTTTTACGGCGCATTATGGGTGGGTTATTAAGAAATTAGAAATCAAAAATCAAAAATCAAAAAGTAAGAATGAAATCGTCGATGAAGCATTGCTGACGGTCATGCGCGCACCGAGAAGTTACACCAGAGAAGATATCGTTGAGATCAGCTGTCACGGGGGAGTCGTTTCGTTACGCGCGATTTTGAACCTGGTATTGGAACATGGGCCCCGGTTGGCCGAACCGGGTGAATTTACCAAACGCGCTTTTCTTAACGGGCGCATCGATCTGGCTCAGGCTGAGGCGGTACTCGATATTATCCAATCAAAAACCGACGCCTTTTTAAAGATGAGCGTCAACCAGCTCAAAGGTGATTTGACGGTTGAATTGGAGTCTATCCGCGAACAATTGTCGGATGTTTATACGGAAATGGAAGCGATTTTAAATTTTCCCGAGGACGATGTTGATGGTTCAGATCGTCGGCAATTGATCGCCAAAGTCCAGAAGGGTATAAAGAGGGTAGGTCAGCTTGTCGCCTCGGGAGAGCACGGTAAAATTTTGCGGGAAGGGATAAAGATTGTGATTTGCGGTCGGCCGAATGTGGGTAAGTCGTCGTTGCTCAATGTCCTTTTGAAGCAGCCGCGTGCGATTGTCAGCGCAATCGCCGGAACAACGCGCGATACCATTGAAGAGACCGCGCAGATCAAGGGAATCCCTTTTCAGATGATTGACACTGCCGGGATTCTCGAACCGCGTGACCCCATCGAGAAGGAAGCCGTCAAGCGCAGCCGGATGTCCATCAACACGGCGGACTTGATTTTGTTTGTTCTGGATGCGAGTTGTCCCTTGACGGGCGAAGACAAGATTTTGATGGCCGGGATTAAAGATAAAAATGTCTTGATCGTTTTTAATAAAATTGATTTGGGATCGCGGTTAGAAGAGAGTCGATTAAAGAAATTTTTACTCGGCAGAAGAATTTTAAAGGTCTCGGCCCAGGAGAAGACCGCCATCGAAGAATTGGAAGAAGCTATCGTTGAGAACGTCTGGCACGGCCGGATCAAAGATTCCCCGGAATTGTTGATCAGTAACGTCCGTCATCTTAATGCGCTTAAAGAATGTGCGGCCTGTTTAAAGCGCGCCGGGCAGTCATTGCACGACCACCGCCCGTTAGAATTGGCCTCTGAGGATGTCAAGACAGCCGTCGATAGGTTGGACCAGATTACGGGTAGGAATATCGACAGCGATCTTTTGGATAAAATTTTTTCGCAATTTTGTATTGGGAAGTAGTTCGTCATTATTTAGCCGCCGTCCCATCGCCCGCCCCTAATTTAAAGAATTTTTCCATCAGTTCCTTGTCCTGCCAGACGGCCATCACCTCTTGATTGGTTAAAAGTCCAACGATGTCCCGTTGTTTGATGAGGGCGACAGTTTTTTCATCGGCCAGGATTTTTTGGATTTTGGGATGGTGATAAATTTCCGCGAACTCTTTTGTGTCCTGCAGCGCGGCGCTTTTTTCAAAGTCGTCGTAAGTGGCCGATAGGGTCTCAAGGCTGTTGAAGAGTTGTATCCTGTGGAATACCGAGTTGTATACCAATCGATAGCTGTAAGAGGATATGATGTCTTCCCGCCAGGCGGCCTGCCCGAAAATTTTCGGCGGAAGAAGTCCGAAGAGAATCAGGGCTAGACCGACCATCGCCCCGCCCCAGAGCAGGCTAATCACCCCACCCAGAACGCGGCTGAACCAAAGAGGGGATTGGTTGTTGTCGAATAATTTATTCCAGATTTTTAAGAGAATGGAGACGGTCATCGATAACACAAGAGGTCCAAACACCAAAAGGGCGAGGCTTTTCCATGGGCCCAATTGGTTGATGTAGGTGAATGTTGCCATAGTGCAGATGATGGTGGACAAAGGGCCAATGATCGTTTTTGTCAGCCCCTTATGCCATCCGCTGAGAAGGAAAAATCCGATGAAAAGAAAAGCGAGGACGTCGGTTATCATGAGCAAGAATTTTTTTAACTAAGGAGGTGATTATTTGGGTGCGGTTAATAAGGAGAAAAGAAGGTACGGAATATAGATTAACCCGAAAAGACATAAGAGTAGTAACGGGATGGCGAAGATCATTTTGACCGGTGTTGGCAAACGAAAAGTTTTCGCCTCTTTCTGAGCCTCTTTAGCTTTGAGTTGTTGATAATCTTTGAGGTTTAACTGACTGGACTTGGCCTTTTCGTTGGGGGTTAATGACTTTTTATTTTTTTCAGATGTTGGATTCTCCATGGGCAGAAGTTTATCATAAATCAGTTTTAAATCAATATTTGGGAAAGATTTTTTATGCCGTCGAGGAAGGCGTGTCGGTCGTCGATTTGACAGGTGTATTAAAATAAAAAAGTATTAAATATTTTTTGAGATGATGTTACAATGCATTTGATGATAAGGTGAAACATATGAATAAAGAAAAAAGAAAAGATCCGCGGTTCAGTTGTTATGTCCCGGTTATGTGTAAAAAGGGGACGGCCTTTGAGCACAGCCAGACCACCGATATTAGCGCCGGCGGAGCCGGCTTTATTAGCAACCGCCTTGTCCCGGTAAAAACAAAGATGATGGTGGAGATCAATCTCACGCCTGCCAGTGATCCGGTTCTGGCGTTAGGGGAGGTCTGTTGGGTCCGGCAGATGGCTCAATCAGAGAATTTCAGGATTGGCCTGAAATTTGTTGAGGTTTCTTCCGCGGTACGCTCACAACTCAGCAAATGTTTTTTGTAATTTATGGAAGTAGCCGATGTTAGTACAAAATGCCAAGGATAGGCGTATTTTCGATCGATTTGCGGTGCAATTTCCAGCTCGCTTTGAACAACCCGTATCTCTGGGGCAAGAGTTTCCTGTTTTCCTTAAAGACGCTTCCCCCGAAGGCCTTAAGTTTGCCACGACACACAAAGTCTCCGCGGATGATGTTATTTGCCTCGCGGTAGATCTGCCGGGAACGACTATTTCTCTAGCGGGGCGCGTCGTTTGGACGAAGCCGCTTAATCCTAATTTGTGTGATGTGGGATTAAAATTTGATAATGTCGATTTTAAGAAGGTCCAACAGCTGTATCAGCTTTCGCTGGCGGCCTGAAGAAGGCCTCAAAAATCTTGACCGAATAATAGCCCCCGTGTTACACTGCCCACCATTATTCGCGTTTTTGTCTTCTAAAATTCTAACTTTACCCATGAGGTGAATATGAGAGGAAATTGGTCTCACCGCTTAATTCTTCTTAGTTTTTGTCTGTTTATGTGTTTTGGTTGTGCGAAAACGCAACAACCCTCTAATACCGTGACCATCTGGCACTGGATGACCGACCGCCACAACGCGCTCACCCAGCTCGCCGCAAAATATGAGCAGGAAACCGGAATAAAAATTAAGTTTGAACTGTATGCCCCTTCCGAAGCTTATTCTCAAAAAATCATTGCTGCCGCCCAGGCCAGAGTACTGCCGGATATCTATGGCGTTTTGGGAGAAAAGAAAATTTTTGCGTCATTTATCGAAAATGGCTACGTCGCTGATCTGACCGAAGAATACGAAAAGAATAGCGGCGAATGGAAGAGCAGTTTATTCCCCAAGGCTTTGGCGGCAAGTACGTTTGAGGCGAGTAATACATACAATATCAAGCCGGGAACTTACGGAGTGCCTATTGATGTGACCAATATTCAGATGGTCTATAACATAAATTTATTAAAAAAGGTTGGCGTTGAAAAAGCCCCGACCAATTTTGACGAGTTTTTGAAAGCCATTGATGCGTTAAATAAAAATGGGGTCGCGGGACTTGTTTCGGGCTGGGGG
>Ga0247727_10000831_pt1 | contig 75205 bp, 63 predicted proteins | sample WisWelCaveWW1625_FD_202498 | JGI IMG/M metagenome (GOLD analysis project Ga0247727, IMG submission 202498) | Biofilm microbial communities from Wishing Well Cave, Virginia, United States - WW16-25 | ecosystem: Environmental > Aquatic > Deep subsurface > Groundwater > Cave microbial mat | place...
AGGCCGCGGAGGCGGTTCCAGAGGGCGCGGATGGGGTCGTCAGGCATCGGTCGCCTCTTCAGCGCACAGAGGCCGTGCACTCGCCGCCCCACCACCAGATTCCTTCGCGGAGATGCAGTCTTCCGCGTGCGCACCTGGTTGCCGCTCAGAATGACAGACGTGGGGTTTGCGGCCGAGGCCGCGGAGGCGGTTCCAGAGGGCGCGGATGGGGTCGTCAGCGCGGCGCGGGGACGCGGGCACGGCTATTTACGGGCGGAGGCGAAGATGGGGTTGCCGGAAAGAGAGACCTTGCCGTCCGGCTTGCCCTGGGGGGCGGCCTGCGCTACTTCGCGGCCAATGGTCTCCTGGACGTCCTGCGGCATATTGTCCAGGATCCGGCGCAGGGGGGCGATGAACTCGCGAGCGTAATCCCAGAACTCCTGGCCGCTGGCGAAGACCGACATCGGCAGCTCCATGTCGTCGATTTGGATGTCCTGGAAGCCCGCCTGCTCGAAGACGAACTGCAGCCGGCTGCGGTCTGCGAAGGAGAAGACGCCGCCAGGCGCCATGGCGTCCGGCAGCGGGGGCCCCTGGTAGTACTTCCGGGCGATGCCCATCGGGAGCGCCAGGAATGGGTTGCGGTCGGGCGGGCCCCAGACGGCGACGGCGATTCGTCCGCCGGGCTTGAGCGCGTCGTAGGCCTGCTTCAGGCAGCGTACAGGCTCGGGCATGAACATGACGCCCCAGCGGCAGGTGACGGCGTCGAAGGAGGCCGGTGGGACGTCAAGCTCCTCACCATCGACGAGGCGAAACTCGATGTTCGTGATGCCCTGCGCTCTGGCGTTGTCGCGGGCGACGTCCAGCATCTCGGGCGCCATGTCGGTGGCGAGCACGAAGCCGGCTGAGCCGACAGCGCGCGCAGCGGGGAGGGAGGGCTCACCGCTGCCGCAGGCGATATCGAGGACGCGCTGGCCCGTGGAGACGCCGGCCATCTCCAGCATGCGGCGGGTGACAGGCGCCGCCACTTCCTGGAGCTGTTGATGGTTCTTGCGCCAGGATTCGGCTGCGCCGCCCCAGTCCTTGCGCTGCTGCTCTTTGATGGCCGACGAGTCGGTCTGCTGGGTCATTGGTGAGTCCTCCTTTGTTTGGTGACGTCTACTTGACACCTGAGGCTACGACGAGCTCGCTCTTCAGCGAGACCCGGGCTTCGGGATGACCGCCGGTGGCGACAGCGGCGACCTCCGCGCCGATTTTTGCGTGCTGGTCGGTAGGGATTTGGGCGACCACGGACGCGACACCCGTAAAGCCGCGGCTGTAGTCCCAGTATTCCCTGCCGTTGTCGAACTCCATGGGCACGAGTTCTAGAGTTTCGAAGTGCAGCTCGCGAAAGCCAGCGTCAGCGAGAACGGCGCGGAGACGGTCGGGATCGGCGAAGTACAAGGGCCCGGGAGCGCCCGGTTCATACCGCGGCAGGGTGGCGAATCCGCGGAGAACCACGTAGGGAACCGTAAAATATGGATTGGCCTCCACTCGTCCGTTGACCGTCAGCGCGATGCGGCCGCCTGATTTGAGGGCGTCGTAGGCGACACGAAGGACCGCCGGCGGGTCCGGCATCAGCGGAAGGGCGCCGCGGCAGAGGGCCGCGTCGAAGCTCTCCGGGTCAAGTTCCAGCTGTTCGGCGTCGCAAACGCGGAATTCGACGTTGCGAAGATTCTGATCCCGGGCCTTGTCCCGAGCCACGGCCAGCATCTCCGGTGCCTGATCGGTAAGCAAGACGAAGCCCGAGGGGCCGACCATCTCTGCGGCGGGCAGGCCGGGCTCGCCGGTGCCGCTGGCGATGTCCAGAACGCGGCAGCCGGGCTGGATGCCGGCCAGTTGGAGCATGAGACGCGTCAGCGGCGCGCTGCCGCGGCGCAGGCTCTTGTCGTATTTGCGCCAGCGCAGCGCAGCGTGATCCCAGTCCTCGCGATGTTGCTGCTTGATCGCCTGGGCATCGGCAGTCACGGAAACCTCCTCATCCGCAGGGGATGTTAGAGGCTGGAGGGCTCGCTTGTAAAGCGGGGCCTAACCGATGCGGACGGCGGTGCCTGATGCGGAGACCATCATCATGCCGTTGCCGACGGTCTCGTAGTCGATGTCCACGCCGACGACGGCGTCGGCGCCCAGCGCCTCCGCGCGCTCTGTCATCTCTTTGATTGCTGTTTCCCTGGCTTCCGTCATCTTCTTCTCGTAAGCGCCGGAGCGGCCACCGATGATGTCGCGCAACCCTGCGCCGATGTCGCGGAAGATGTTGGTGGCAAGGATGGTTTCGCCGATGACGATGCCGAGATAGGCCTGGATCGGCCTGCCCTGGATATCGTGGGTGGTGGTGATGATCATGGTGTCCCTTCCTTCACCGCGTCATCTAGGTAGATGTACCGTATCTCCCTGACACGGCGTGCGCACGTCTCGTCGTTGCCGACGAGCGCGTCGCAGCCTGAGACGATGGCGGTCGCAACGATTAGCGCGTCTATGTTGCGTAGTCTGGTCTGAGCGCGCACTTGAGCAGCATTACGAGCGAGCTGGCGATCGACCGGTACAATATCGAGATGCTCGAGAGTGTCCAAAAGATCGTGAATGGCTTCAATTACTGGTTTGTCATTCGCGGCTAGTGGCTGCACCAGCATTTCCATTTCGCTGACGGTTGAGATAACCCCATGCGCTTCGCCGTTCTCTATCCTCTTGAGTATCCCCTGGCATAGCGAAAAGTAAGGTTCTTGCCGGTTGAGGTAGTAGATGAAAACCGCCGTGTCAAGGCCGAGCCGGGCACCCGGTTTGGTCCAGTTCGAGCGAGCTACTCCTGCTCCACCGGCTCCCAATCGCCCCTCGACTCCCTCAGATATTCGTCGATCTCCTCTTTACTTTGACCGTACAACCCCTCTGCGATACCAGCGTAGTGGTCCACCCAACTATCAGGTCGCTTGATTAACGTCATAGACCCATCCCGTACGGTCATCACCAGTTTATCCCCGGGCTGGATTCCGAGGGCCCGGACCATGGCCGCGGGCAAAGTGACCTGGCGTTTGGAGGATATCGTCAGTTCTGCTGTATCTATTTCTCTGGACAACTGAATGCTCATCGTGCTACCAGAATAAACAAAGTAAAGCGCGCCGTCAAGGCGCTTTACTTTCTTGAGGCGCGCTTTACCAGTTGACAGATTCGTTTATGGGTTCGACCAGACCTCGTGTTTCTCGCCGGGGACGTGGGCGACGGCGCGATTGAGGGCGTTGAGGAGCGCCTTGGCGGAGGCAACGACGATATCCGTATCGGCCGAGCGGCCGACGAACGTCCGGTCGGCGGCCTCGATGCGGACGGCCACCTCGCCCTGGGCGTCGATGCCCTCCGTCACGCTGTTGACGCTGTACTCCAATAGCTGGTTCGGCACGCCTATCAGGCCGTTGATCGCGCGATAGGCAGCGTCGACCGGGCCGGTGCCGGTTGACGTACTCTCCTGGGCGCGACCGCCGGGGCCGACGATCCGGACCGTCGCTGTCGGGATGGCCTGGTTGCCGCAGGAGACCTGGAGGAGGTCCAGCTTGTAGACATCCTCGAACGCGCGGCGCTCGCCCGAGACGAGAGCGTCGAGGTCGCGGTCGTCGATCTCGCCCTTCTTGTCGGCGAGCTCTTTGAAGGCGGCGAATACGCGGTCCAGCTCAGCACTGGTGATCTCGTAGCCCAGGTCGTCCAGCCGCGCCTTGAGGCCGTGTCGGCCGGAGTTCTTGTTGAGGACGAGTGTAGTGCCATGGGGCAGGCCGATGTCGGCCGGATCGATGATCTCGTACGTCTGGCGGAGCTTGGTAATGCCGTGCTGGTGGATGCCGGACTGATGGCGGAAAGCGTTGACGCCGACGATCGCCTTGTTCGGCTGGACATTCATGCCGCTCAGCTGCGAGACGAGGCGGCTGGTGCGGTGGATGCCGGTCGTGTCGATGTTCGTGCCCATGCCGAAGAAGTCTGAGCGAGTCTTGATCGCCATCACCACCTCTTCGAGCGAGGCGTTCCCCGCACGCTCGCCGATGCCGTTGATGCAGGTCTCGATCTGACGAGCCCCGGCCTTGATGGCGGCGAGGCTGTTGGCCACGGCGAGGCCAAGATCGTTGTGGCAATGCACGGAGATGCGCGCCTTGTGGATGTTCGGCACGTTCTCCTGGATGGAGCGGATGAACTCGGCGAACTCCTCCGGTACCGCGTAGCCGACCGTGTCCGGGATGTTGACTGTCGTGGCGCCTGCCTCGATGACCTCTGTGAGCATACGGTACACGTAATCGGGCTCGGAGCGCGTGGAGTCCATCGGCGAGAACTCGACGTCGGAGCAGTATTTCTTGGCCCGCGCGACCATCGTGCGCGCCATCTCCAGCACCCGCTCCTTGTCCCGTTCCAGCTGGTGCATGATGTGGATGTCTGAGCTGGAGAGGAAGACGTGGATGCGGGGATGCGCGGCGTGCTGCACGGCCTCCCAGCAGGCGTCAACGTCGGCCGGCACCGCGCGGGCCAGCCCGGCGATGGCCGAGCCGCGTATCTCTTTAGCGATGGCTGTCACCGACCCGAGATCGCCGGGCGAGGAGGCCGGGAAGCCGGCCTCGATGAAGTCGACGTGCATGCGCTCCAGGGCGCGGGCGATCTCCAGTTTCTCCTCGACGTTGAGGGCGACGCCGGGCGACTGCTCGCCGTCGCGCAGGGTCGTATCTAAGATCAGTACCTTTTCTTCAGTTGTCATCTTGTCTCAACCTCCATATTTTCGTGGTGGCGCAGCATGCTGCGCGGCTACCCTGGTGCGTTGGCCCTTCCCTGACTCGCGTCAGGAAGGGCCGACTAAGGTTGAGGGTGCGTCCTGGTATTCTTCGCATATCCGTGATCTCGCGGGCAGGTCTAAAGACCTGCAGCTACTTCCCTAGTACCGTCTCCAGTGTGTTGGCGTGTTCTTCCGTATCTTTCAAGATGTCTTCGAGGAGGCGTCTTGTTACAACGTCGTCCTCCGCCTCGGCCATTTTGACGAGTTTTTTGTACATCTCGATGGCGTCGTACTCCAGCTTAAGGTTGTCGTCCACCATCTTGCGCACGTCGCCGCCGATCTTGATGGGGCCGACGGCGGTCGTGGGTACGCCGCCGAGCAGGTCAATGCGCTCGGCCAGCATGTAAGCGTGCTTCATCTCGATCATGGAGAGGCCCTTGAACATCTCGGCGATGGGTGGGCTCTCCAGACCGCGGGCGAGAATATGATCCCAGAGGTACTGGATGATGGAGGCCAGCTCCTCGGTGAGGGCCTCGTTGAGCTTTTCGATGAGTTGGGGGGAGGCTTTAGGCATATTCTTAGTCCTTCTTCTGTAGCCAGGGCATCATGGCGCGCAGTTCTTTGCCGACCTGCTCGATCATGTGCTCCTGGTTTTGCTTGCGCAGTGCGAGGAAGCTGGGCTGCCCGGCCTGGTTCTCCAGGATCCACTCCCGGGCGAAGGCGCCGGAGCGGATGTTCGCCAGCACCTGCTTCATCTGTTGGCGTACGTGGTCGTCGATGATCTTGGGGCCGCGTGTGTAGTCCCCGTACTCTGCTGTGTCGGAGATCGTGTAGCGCATGGCGTTCATGCCGCCCTCGTGCATCATGTCGACGAGGAGCTTGAGCTCGTGCATGCACTCGAAGTAGGCGATCTCAGGCTGGTAGCCGGCCTGCACGAGCGTCTCGAAGGCCGTCTTTACCAGCGCTGTCACACCGCCGCAGAGGACGGTCTGCTCGCCGAAGAGATCTGTCTCGGTCTCCTCGGCGAAGGTTGTCTCGAGGATGCCGGCCTTTGCTGAACCGACACCTTTGCCGTAAGCGAGGGCGATCTGATGGGCATTCTCGGTGGCGTTCTGGTGGACGGCAATGAGGGCGGGGACGCCGATGCCGTTGACGAAGAGCTCACGCATGCGATGGCCGGGTGCTTTGGGGGCGATCATGGCGACGTCGACGTCGGCGGGGGGGACGATCTGGTTGAAGTGGATGTTGAAGCCGTGGGCGAACATCACCATCTTGCCGGCGCTGAGGGCGGGGCCGATGCTCTCGTCGTAGACCTTGCGTTGCGCCTGGTCTGGCACGAGGATCATGATAACGTCCGCCTCGCGGGCGACCTCCTCGACGGTGCCGACGCGGAGGCCGGCGGTCTGGGCCTGCATCCAGGACTTGGAGCCGGGGTAGAGGCCGACCATGACGTTGCAGCCGCTGTCGCGCAGGTTCAAAGCGTGGGCGTGGCCCTGCGAGCCGTAGCCGATGATGCCGATGGTCTTGTCCTTGATCAGGTCAAGGTTGGCATCGTTCTCGTAGTAGATTTTGGCGGGCATGTGGGCTACTCCTTCGGCGGGGCTTGAAAGCCCCGCGCTACATTCGATTGTTGATTCTTGGGCGATCGCTTGTCTGTGTCCTTCATTTCCTCACCATGTGTGGGGCCCCGGGTAGCGGTCGTATTGTTCGTCCGGTTCGTCGTCGAGGCGTGGGTGAGGGTGAGAGACGTCGGGGCCGCGCAGCATGGCGACGCGGCCGCTGCGCACGAGTTCGATGATCTCGTAGTCGCGCAGGAGGCCGACCATGGTGTCGATCTTCTGCTCGTCCCCGGTGGCCTCGATGATGATCGAATCGGGCTCGACGTCGACGATCTCGGCGTGGAAAATGTCTGCGATCTCAATGATCTGGCTGCGGGTCTGTTTGTCGGCGCGGATTTTGATCATGGCCAGCTCGCGGGCGACGATGTCCTCGTGCGAGATGTCGCGGATGTCGACGACGTCGACGAGCTTATCGAGTTGGCGGACGACCTGCTCGGCGTTGGTGTCGGCGTCGACGACGAAGGTCATGCGGGAGAGGCCTGGCTGCTCCGAGTGGCCGACGGCGAGGCTCTCTATGTTGAAGCCGCGTTGGCGCCACTTGGAGGCGATCTTGTTGAGCACGCCGGGCCGGTCCTCGACGAGGGCGATGATGGTATGGGGGCGGATTTTGCCGACCATCAGCCCACGAGCGCTTTCTCGGGCTCCCAGGCGGGCTGGTCGATCGTCTCGTCCAGGGACGCGCCGGGGGGCACCATGGGATAGCAGTTCTCGTCGTACTTGACCTGGAAGTCGATGACGACGGGGCCCGGGTGGTTCATCGCTTCGTCGATGACGGCCCGCACCTCTTCCTTGCGCTCCGCGCGGAGGCCCTTGATCCCGAACGCCTCGGCCAGCTTGACGAAGTCCGGGTTCTTGAGGGGAGTGGCGACAGTGTTGTTCTCGTAGAAGAGCTGCTGCCACTGGCGGACCATGCCCAGGTTGTTGTTGTTGATGATGGCGAACTTGATCGGCCAATCGTACTCGGCGATCGTGGCGAGCTCCTGGAGCGTCATCATGAAGCCACCGTCGCCGCAGATAGACCAGACGGTCTCGCCCGGCGCGGCGACCTGCGCTCCCATCGCGGCCGGTACCTCGAATCCCATGGTGCCGAGTCCGCCGGAGGTGATGAAGCTGTTGGGCTTGTCATACCAGAAGTACTGGGCAGCCCACATCTGGTGCTGGCCCACGCCGGTAGCGATGTAGCAGTCGCCCTTTGTCGCCTCGTATATCTCGCGGATGACGTACTGCGGCAGCACTTCCTGAGTATCCCGGATGAGGATCGAGGGGTGAGCTCGCTTTAGCTCGTCGAGCCAGGAGAACCAGTCCGGGCGCTCTTTGTGCGAGACGAGCTTGTTGAGCGCTCGCAACGAAGCCCGGGCGTCGCCCTGCAGGGTGGCGGTGGGTCGCACGTTCTTGCCGATCTCAGCCGGGTCGATCTCCAGGTGGATGATCTTCGCCCTGGGAGCAAAGTCCTTCAGGCGGCCCGTGACGCGGTCGTCGAAGCGCATGCCCACGCCGATGAGCAGGTCGGCCTCACTGATGGCGATGTTATTCCAGTACATGCCGTGCATGCCCGGCATGCCCAGGTACAGTGGGTGCGTGCCGGGGAAGCCGCTGATGCCAAGGAGGGTAGTGATTACCGGGATGTTGGCCTTTTCGGCCAGTTCCCGCACCTCTTCGTAGGCGTGGGAGATGATCACCCCGTGGCCCGAGAGGATGATCGGCTTCTTCGACTGCTGGATGAGCTCAACAGCCTTGGCCACCTCGTTGGGGTCCGGGGTGAGCCGTGGCTTGTAGCCACGTAGCTCGACCTTGTCCGCCCAGTAGAACGGGCCCGTCTTCTGGAGGACATCGCGCGGGATGTCGACCAGCACGGGGCCGGGTCGGCCGGTAGTGGCGATGTGGAACGCCTCCTGCATGGCGCGCGGTATCTCGTTCACATCGAGGACCAACTCGCTGTGTTTTGTGATGGGGATTGTGATCCCCTGGATGTCGGCCTCCTGAAAGCCGTCGCGACCGAGCAGCGCCGAGATGACCTGGCCGGTGACGCAGACCAGGGGTATGGAGTCCATGCAGGCGTTGGCGATGCCGGTGACCAGGTTCGTGGCGCCGGGGCCGGAGGTGCCGTAACAGACGCCGGCCTTGCCGGTGACGCGGGAGTAGGCGTCGGCGGCGTGTGCGGCGCACTGTTCGTGCTTCACGAGGTAGTGCTTGATTGGGTAGATCTTGGGCTCGACGCCGGCGGGAAGGGGCTGGATGCCAACGCCGCCGTTCTCCAGCACGTCGTAAAGCGGCAGGTTGGCGCCACCGGGCAGCCCGAAAATGGTGTCGACGCCTTCGCGTAGGAAGGCTTCCATCACCATCTGGGCCCCCGTATAGAGTTTCTCCTCAGTCATGGCCGCGCCTCCCAGGAGAAGAGGTTCGCCCCCCGCCCCACCCCGAAGGGGGAGATTGGGGGACACCCCCAAACCCCCGTTTTTTTGATTAGTGTCTGTTCCATTGGTTCCTCATTTCGTTGATATTGACGTGGTAATGCCCGGCTTCGTAACGGTTGCGCGGCTACGAAACGGTCGCGATCAGTCTAAGAGGAGGCGGGTTAGCTGCATACCGCCCCCTTAGCAGCCGAGGATACGAGGCGAGCGTACTTGGCCAGTGCCCCGGTCTTGTATTTCGGGGCGGGCTCGCGCCATTGGCCAAGTCGCCGCTCTATCTCCTCCGCGCTCAACTCCACCTGGATCGTGCGGTTTGGTATGTCGATTGTGATCGTGTCGCCTTCTTCGATGATAGCGATGGGGCCGCCGAGCGCTGCTTCGGGCGAGATGTGGCCGACAGTGAGGCCGCGCGTCGCGCCCGAGAAGCGTCCATCGGTGATCAGCGCCACGTCCTCGGTCAGCCCCTGGCCCGCCAGGGCCGCCGTGACCGCAAGCATCTCGCGCATGCCGGGGCCGCCCTTCGGGCCCTCGTAGCGAATGACGGCGACGTCGCCAGAGCGGATGTCGCGCCGGGCGACGGCCTCAAAGCAGACATCTTCCGACTCGAAGATGCGAGCTGGCCCGCTGAAGTGCTGCTTGTGCACGCTGCTGATCTTCATCACGCCGCCCTCGGGAGCGAGGTTGCCTTTGAGAATAACCATCGTGCCGGTGGGTTCGAGGGGCTGGTCGAATGGGCGGATGACTTCATTTTCGTCGGCTGGCAGCACGCCCGCGAGGTTCTCGGCGATCGTCCTGCCCGTGACCGTCATCGCGTCGCCATGGATGAGGCCCGCATCCAGCAGCATCTTGAGAATGCGCGGGACGCCTCCGACGCGGTGCAGGTCTGCCTGCACGAAGCGGCCGCCCGGCTTGAGGTCGGCGATATGGGGCACACGGCGCGCGATGCGGTCGAACTCCTCGATTTCGAGATCGATTCCGCATTCGTGCGCGATGGCGGGAAAGTGCAAGACGGCGTTGGTCGAGCCGCCGATGGCGACGACGAGCGTGATGGCGTTCTCGAAAGCGTCCCGCGTGAGAATATCCCTTGGTTTGAGGTCTCGATCCACCATGCGCAGCGCGGCGCTGCCCGCTGCCCTGGAGGCCTCCATGCGTTCGGAGGCGACGGCAGGAATCGTCGCGCTGTATGGCAGCGCCAGGCCCAGCGCCTCGCTGGCGCAGGCCATGGTGTTGGCTGTGTACATGCCGCCGCAGGCGCCATCGCCGGGACAGGCGGCGCATTCGATGTCACGCAGCTCCGCCTCCGTCATGCGGCCGGCCTGGACGGCGCCAACGCCCTCGAAGACATCCTGGACGGTGATGTCGCGGTCCTGGTAGCGGCCGGGCAGAATGCTGCCACCGTAAATATAGACAGAGGGGACGTTGAGCCGTGCCATCGCCATCATCATCCCGGGCTGGGTCTTGTCGCAGCCACCGACGGCGACGAGAGCGTCATAGCCGTGGCCGAGCATGACGAGCTCGATAGAGTCCGCGATGACTTCGCGGCTGACGAGTGAGGCCTTCATCCCCTCGTAGCCCATGGCGATGCCGTCCGTGACGGCGATTGTGGTGAACTCGCGGGGGGTGCCGCCGGCGGCTTTGACACCCTGCTTGGCCCAGCCGGCTATCCGGTTGAGATGGATGTTGCAGGGGCTTGTCTCGTTCCAGGCGCTGACGACGCCGACCAGCGGCTTGCTGATGTCTTCGTCGGTCAGGCCCATCGCGCGCATGTACGAACGCGCGGGCGCGCGGGCGTAACCTTCGTAGACGGCCCTGCTTTTCAGTTTGCGATCCGTGGTTTTGACCATGATTTCCTTACGAAAAAGCCCGCCCCCTAAAGGGACGGGACTTGAGTGTCTCGCGGTACCACCCTTTTTCCCCGGAGCCGCCTCCAAACAGGCGGACCCATGGGCTCTCAGACGCTGTAACGGGCGCGTCCCGATCCGGCCTGGCGCTGGCTCAGCCGGATGGCTCAGAGGTGAGTTCGAGGGTTGCCGCTGCCGGACTCGCAGCTTGTGTCCGGCTCTCTTGGAGCGAGGTAGCCTCTAGTACTCCCCTTCGCAGCCTTTGGCTTTGGGTTGTAGGGGCATTGTAGTGGTGGAGGCCAGGCGAAGTCAAACTATGTCTACTCGCCTTTGGTCATGAGGCGCTTGGCGACAGGTTTATCTTATGGTGAACGTGCCGGAGGCGCTCGCGGAAGCGGCTAGAGAACTGCCAGGGTCGGGGTATACACGCATCGTGAAAGTGAACGGGTAGGAACCCGGGCGGAGAGGATAATAGCACCATAGGCCGCTGCGGAAGTGTAGAGTAACGGTATGGCCCGAGCGGACGATGGCGCGTGTTTCTCCCGACGTGGATCGAATCGAGCAGTAGAAGTCGGAGAGGGCACCAGAGGTGACAACGCGCAGCCGGTCATCGAATGCCCCGGTGTTTTTGATCTTGACCGACCAATCGATGGAGCCGCTGTGCCCGTCCATCGATGTAGACGAAATGGAAGCGCGCTCAATCCTGACGCTGTGGTGAGGGGTTGGATCGCAGATGTCCCCGATCCCATCCAAGTCCGCATCGTTCAGGTTGCTGCTGGCCAACGTCGGACACGTGTCATTCGGGGCAAAGAAACCATCGGCGTCGCTGTCGCTGTCGACGGTAAGGAAGAACCCTTTGCCCACCTGCACATAGACTGTAACTCCCGCTGACAGTGTGATTTCACCCGTTGACCCGTTGCCAGAACAATAGAGGAGTGCCAACCGGTCGAGGGAGGACCCGGTCCATACGGCCAACGGAGAATTCGCCTCTGGGCTAGTGGCGACGACGACACGCAAGTCTTCCACGGGCGTCATCTTGTACCACACGGAGCGAAAGGCTGCGCAGATCGGTTCGTACACTTCAGATGTCGCTTGCGCGGAATCGAAGACTGTTTTGAAAGGCAAGCTCTCGATCGCGACTGCGTCCGCGAAATCGTCGTTCTTGGGTGGGCAAGCTGGGTCATCACCATCGACGAGTCCGTCGCGATCGTTGTCGACCCCATCGGAGCAACTCGTGTAGCCAAAGTACGCGGCTAACAGTATTCCTTCAGGCGTGCTCCCAGCGTCGACTGGATCCGACTTGAGGGTCAATTCGACCCAGTTATCGGTGCCGTCGCCATCCTCATCCTCGTCGCACACATTCCCGATACCGTCCCGGTCTCGGTCGTTCTGTTCCCGGTTCCACTCGAACTTACAGTTGTCGGCGCGCTGGCAGTGCGAGGGCCCTTTGCTGGGGGCGCCGGGGTCGCAGAAACCGTCGAGATCGTAGTCGACGTCCCTGTCGGAGCAACCCTGCCCATCGAGTGGAGAATCCCGATCGCCGGTGCGGCAAAGGTCTCCCTCGTTCGGGACCCCATCGTTATCCAGGTCGGGATCGCAGACGTCCCCAAGCTTGTCGCCATCCAAGTTGGTCTGGTCGAAGTTTGGCACGGCGGGACAGTTGTCGAATAGGTCCGGGACGACGTCTCCGTCGGAGTCGCTGCAAGAGTTATCCACGGCGACGACCGCACCTACGTATTGGTCGGCCCCAATGAACTCTCCGGGTGGATCCCCAAACCCGACCTGAGTCGGGTTGAAGACGAGGCGGCTGAATCCGGCCCTCAATGGGGTGATCTCGAGCCGGACGATCACACCAGGGCCGCTTTCAGCGGGAACAGTAAGGTCCGGGTTCTGGCCGATCTCAAGCATGGTAACGGAGAGGCGTCCATCGCTATCCGGGACCGAGTCGGAGGCATCGAACAGGCTTGAGCCCTCAGACGCGGCAAGGAGAAACCCGATGTCAATGCCTGTGATCTTTAGAACGTGGGGGTTGTACGTGATTTCAACGCCGGCTGAAATCGCGGGGTGTTCAGGGGGGATACCGTTGGGGCCAACGACAACGTCGACAACCAACGGCACGCCAACGCCGACGGAAGCGCAGGCCTCAGTCGTTCCAATCGATGTGGCTGTGTTCCCGGAGGGATCGACGTCGATCATGACGTTGTCGACCATGGAGGTGGCCTCCGCGCCCCCAGTCCAGGACTCAGCTACTAGCAGGAGCGCTGTGATGACAAGCGCCGGCACGACGAGATGAAATCGCGTGAGCACACCGACCCGGCGCTGAGTCATGGCGATAGTATAACGTGGGTGACGAGTTATCGGAATCCTTGAGAGCGAGGCGCACCGCCTACTGCGCCGGCGCGGCGGCGATGAGGGTGGCGCTCCCAACCTTCACCCCGTTGCGCGCGAACCAGCCCTGATTGGCCTCTACGGCGTAGGCGTAGGGTGCGCTGGGCGTGTGGAGGTCGAGCAGCAGTGGGGTCATGTCCTGGATGTCGATAATGACGTCGTTTGAGTCGATGAAGGCGATGGAGAGGGGGATCGCGGTGTTTTTCATCCAGAAGCCGGTCTGGGTCTGGCCGTCGAATTCGAAGAGCATGCCGGCGTTCTCGAGCAGGTTTTCGCGGAACATGAGGCCGCGGGTGCGTTCTTCGGGGCTGTCGGCGATCTCGACGAGGAGCTCGACGGGGTTACCACCGGCGTTGGTGAACGCGATTGTCATGGTGGGAAGGCCAGTGGGCGCCAACGGGGTGGTCGGCATTGGCGTCGGTGCGGGTGCGGTGTAGTCGCTGCCGCAGGCGAGGGTGAGGAGGGTAAGGGCGAGCGCGAGGACGTGGATGGCGAGTACGCGGCGTTGGTGCCCCGGTCGTTGTACGAGGGCCTCACCACGAACGCACGGGGTGTGGTTCGCCAACGCCGGCGAAGTCGTGCCGTTCACACCCCGCCCGGCCCTCAGATTCCTTCGCGGGGGGTGTTCGGAGGGTTGAGGACGTTTCTGGCGCTCAGAATGACAGCGGGGTGGGCGCAGCAAGCGGCGCCCCTACCGCGTGTGGGCGCGGGTTAGCAGGCGCTCGGCGGCGGCGACGCGGGAGAGGCGGCGGCGCTGGGCGACGACGGCGAAGAGGTCCATGACAATGCGCAGAGGGCCGATCATGCGCGTGAAGTCGAGGTAGGTGAGCTCGCCCCGGATGAGGTGGCAGAAGAAGAGCCAGAACTTCTCGCTGCGGCGCATGAGGGCGAGGTACGGCGGCGGCGCGAAGTTGAAGAGCTCCTGGAGCCGTCTGGAGACGGTTAGTTCGGGTTGGAGGGTGCGGTCGACGGCGCGCTGGTAGGCAGCAATGTCGGATGCGTCGCCCCCAAGGTAGGCAAGGGCTGATTCGGCGGCGAGGCGGCCGCTGGCGAAGGCCATGTGGATCCCCTCGCCGGTGAGAGGGTCGACGAGGCCGGCGGCATCTCCGACGAGGGCGATGGGGCCGCGGGCGATGGGGGAGCCGGGCACGCGGACGGGGAGGTGATGGCCGCGCAGGTTTTCGACGGCCCCGGCGGCGAAGCCGTAATGCCGGCAGAGGTCAGTCAGCTTTGGGCGCAGGGTGAAGCCGGCGTACTTCCAGGCGCCGACGCCGACGTTGAGGTGCGCCTCCTTGGGGAAGACCCAGCCGTAGCCGCCGGCCATCCCGCCCATATCCAGACCGATGTACTCGCGCCAGTCCTCGGGAATGTGGGGCGCGAACGGGACGTTGCCCTCCAGGGCGACAGCCTCTTCGAAGCCGCGTCCTAGGCCGGTGGCGCGGCCGACGATGCCGTTGACGCCGTCTGCGCCGATGAGGAGTCTCGTGGTGTAGGAGTCGCGGTCGGTGCGGACGGTTAGCGGGGCGGAACGTCGTCGCCCCGTTCGTCCTACGAGAGCCTCAGGACGAACGGAAGCGGTGCGGTTCGCCCATTCATTCGATGCCTCAGGACGGACGGGAAGGGAGTCGGTCTCAATCGCCCGTAGTGCTTCGCCGTCGTGGAAGTCGAGGCCGGCTTCGGCGGCCCCTTGCGCCAGTAGGGCGTCGAGGCGGCAGCGCTGGGTCATGTAGGTGAGGGGCTGGTGGAAACGGCGATCGAAGGTCTCGCCGAGGCGGAGGGAGAAGCGGGCGCCATAGATCGTGCGCTCGATGACGGGCGAGAGGTCGACGTCCTGGGCCGAGGCGGCGCGCAGGGTGACGCCGCCGCCGCAGGGCTTGTCGCGGGGAAAGCGGGCGCGGTCGAGGAAGAGGACGCGCGCACCGCCCTGTGCCAGGAGGCGAGCAGCGGTGCTGCCTGCGGGCCCGGCGCCGGCGACGATGACGTCGTAGGTCATGGCGGCTTCAGTGTATATCAGCGATCAGGTGTTGGGCATCAGGAGTCACGCGTGTTGAGTGAGAGCGAGCGTGGACGGCGAAGTACGGCCAAAGGGCGCTGACCCCCGCCGCCCAGCCCCGTTCGCGGGCCGTGTTGGATGGGTCTCGGATGTGGTGGCGCTCAGAATGACGGGCTGAGCGGATCAGGCACCAGGAGCGCGTGTTAGTGCGCACGAGGGTTGTCCCCACCCCAGATTCTTCGCGGGAGACCTTGTTCTGCGCTCGGATGTTTGTGGCGCTCAGAATGACGGGCTGAGCGGATCAGGCATCAGGAGCGCGTGTTAGTGCGCACGAGGGTTGTCCCCACCCCAGATTCTTCGCGGGAGACCTTGTTCTACGCTTGGATGTTTGTGGCGCTCAGAATGACAGATGGGAGCAGCCTAATCGATGAGGGCTGCGGCGCGCATGGATTTCAGCACGGCGTCGGCCATCACCTGGTAGCCTTCGTCGTTGGGGTGGATGAGGTCGCCGGCGATGTAGTCGCCGGCCTTTCCCTCGAACAGCGGGTTGATCTCAACGAGGTGCACTCCACCGGCGCCGGCGTGGGTGCGGATGATGTCGTTGAGGCCGTCGGGGAACTGGGTGCCGGGCTGGCCTTCGAGGGTGAGCTGACCGAGTTCATCAAAGACGGCTGAACCGCCGCCGGAAAACGGGTTAAAGAGGGTCATGAGGAAGATGGGCAGGTTCTGGTCGGCGGCACGCAACCGATCGAGGATCAGGGCGAGGTTTGTCTCGTAGTCTTCGAACGTGGCCGCCAGCGTGTTGACGCAGCGTGGGGTCTCGAGCGCAGCCGATAGGTTCGGGCAGATGCCGGGAACGACGAGTTCGAAGGCGAGGTCCAGCAGGTCGTTGCCGCCGATCTCCAGTGTGATGACGGCGACGTCGTTGGCCGGGTCGGCGTCGCGGTTTCGTTTCTGGATTTCAGTGACGGCGCGGTCGAGCTGGAGGTCGATGAGTTGCCGGCTTGTGTGGCCGGCGACGCCGAGATTGAGGAGCTGGACGTCGGGGCCTAGCTCGTCGTGGGTGAGGGCGACGAAGCTTGCGTGGGCGCGATCAGAGGCACCGACGCCCTCGGAGAGGGAGTCGCCGAGGGCGAGGTAGAGGCCGCTGAGGGGTGTTGCGTTAGAGGTCGAGCAGGCGACGGTGGTCGAGGCGATGATGGCGGCGAGGAGGAGGGTGCGCATGTATGTTGATGATACGACGGATGGCGGGGCTTTCGCCCTCCGCCCCGCTGTCCCGGGCGCGCCGCTTTGCTCAGGATGACGCTGGTGGCGGTGGGGTGTGGCCTGTTAGGCAGATGCCAGGTCCTTCGCCCTCCGCCCGCCGTTCCGTCCACCCCACTCGGCTCAGGATGACGGGTGGCGCCGGCTGGTGGAGCCGTTAGCGTGTGCTTGGACTCAGGTGGCGTTGATAATGGCGACGGCGGCGGCGGCGGCGAAGAGGGCCTGGAAGAAGATCGTGCCGCTGAGAAGGAGGTAGGCAGCGGCGCGCTCGCGCCATTGGAAGAAGAGGCTGGCGGCGAGATTTACGGCGAGGATGGCGGTCGCGGTGGCCGGGATCTTGAAAATCTCGCCGCGGGCGTGAATGTTGGCGATCTCGCCGATAGGTGGGAATTCGATGGTGATCTCGCTGTTGAGGTCGGGATAGTAGGCGAAAAGGAAGGCCCAGAGTGCGGCGTTGACGACAACGGCGACGAAGGCGAGGGCCTGGGCGGTGCGATCGGCCCAGATCGGGTGCGCGGCGATGAGGTGGCGTTGGACGGCGTCTCTGGATTGGTCCTGGCCGGCCTGCCGCCGGCGCTGCGCCTCGGCTACGAAGCGGGCGGGGTCGCGCGGACTCAGACCGTAGGTCGTCCCGGCGGTCTGCACGTAGACGAGGTCGTCAGGAGCGCGGTGAGTGGAGAAGAAGAGGACGTCGCCGAACTCGTCGACGTAGCCCTGGCCGATGTGGTAGCCACGCCAGCCGAGGCCGCGGATCCGGGGACGTTGCTCGCCGCGGCCGTGGGAGAGGCCCTGGATGTTGCTCAGGGAGATGACGTGGCGAATGGGCCCCCAGATGACCGTGATGGCGCCGGGGTCGAGAGTGTAGCGCAGGCTGGCGCAGCAGTATGACCAGAAGGCGAATAGGCAAGCGAGGAGGATGAGGGCGGCGGTCCCGAGGTAGGCGAGGAACTGAGGCCAGGAGACTGGCCAGTCGACAGCTTTAGCGAAGAGCAGGGCGGCGAGCAGCAGCGCGCCGATTGAGCCTACCGCCCCGATGGCCGTGCCGGTGGCACGATCGGGGCGCTCGACTGTCAGGCTTTGACTTTTGAGTAGCACGGCGTGCACCAGTGAGCGTACCTGGCGTTGCGGCCGGTAATGATGTCGAAGTAGAGCTTGACCAACTGGCCGGTCACCGGCCCCATCTTGCCGTCACCGATCGGGCGGTGGTCCAGTTCGACTACAGGCGTGACGTGGGCGGCGGTGCCCGTCATGAAGCACTCGTCGGCGGTGTAGAGCTCGGTGCGGTCGATGTCTCGTTCGACGATCGGGATGCCGAGCTCCTCACGGGCCAGCGTCATGACGGTATCGCGGGTGATGCCGACGAGGATGTCTGAAGACGGCGGCGGAGTGATGAGGACGCCGTTGTCGACGACGAAGATGTTCTCACCAGAACCCTCCGAAATGTGACCGCGTTCGTCGAGCATGATCGCCTCGTCGTAGCCGTTGAGGTTGGCTTCGGTCTTGGCCAGGGCAGAGTTGGCGTAGATGCCGGTGATTTTGGCGCGGGCGGGAATGCCCGTGTCAGCAACTCGACGCCAGGAGGAAGTGCAGCAGCGGGCACCCTTCTCGATGTCCAGGTAGGGACCGAAAGGCGCGATGAAGACGAGGAAGTCGTCCTCCAGGTCGTGGAGGCGGACACCGAGGATCTCCGAGCTCTTGTAGGCGAGAGGGCGGATGTAGACGTCCTCGCGGTAGCCGGACATCTCGACGACGCGGGTGACGATGGAGGAGAGCTCCTCGTTGTCGTAGGGGAAGTCGATCTTCATGATGCGGCAGGACTTGCGGAGGCGGTCGAAATGCTCTTTGAGGCGGAAGACATAGATCTGGCCCTCTTCGTCGTTCCAGTTGCCGCGAATACCCTCGAACACGGCGGTGCCGTAGTTAAAGGCGTGGGTCATGACGCCGATTTTGGCCTCGGCGAGGGGGACGATCTGCTTTTGGAAGTAGGCGTACGGCGTGGCCATGAGGGCTCCTTTAGGGTTTCGGCGGGGATTGTGGATAAGTATACGGTTGGGGCGGTGATTGGGCAATTGGTAGGAGGTCGGAGGTCAGAGGTCGGATGGGGCCTCTGGACGATTCTATCAAGCGAATTTTGAGTTCAATCGATGGGGGTTTTGTTCGTGGGTAAGGATTGAAATTCGGGTTTCGTGTGTGGAGGTTGATTGACCTGGGGTGGGTTTGGGTTTTTTTCTGGGGCCTCGGGAACGGCGTCGGGGCTTTTGAGGCTGTTTTGGTCGATTGAATTGAGTTCATGAACAGGGGGTTGTTTTTTCAATCTAAGATGACGGCGAAAGGGGCCGGGGGAGTCGCGGCCTGCGGCGATGTCCTCGGCGTGGTTGTAGAGACGCGAGAAGAGCTCGGCGGTAGCGGGCAGGGTGCCCTGTTGCTTGAGGTTGAGGCGGCGAGCGATGTCGAGCAGGACGTCGCGGGTCAGGGGGTTGGCGGCGAGTAGGAGGCCGAGCTGGGCGAACTGTTTGGAGTTACGCCCGTGCTTGAGGGCGTTGAGGTTGCCCCGGGGTGCCCCGGCGCCGGGGCGGCGGCCGCCCTTCTTTCTCTTAGCCGAGGATGAGCGCGGGTTATCGCGGATAGGTTCTTTGGGCATGATGTTCCTCCACTTTGAGGGTAGGGGATGGCGGCGAGAACTCAAAGGGGGAAATGGCAGTGGCATGGGGACTGGAGGTAGGGGCAGGAGGTCGGAGGTGCGCGTCGCGTCAGGCGTCGCGGGCGGTGCGGAAGCCGGTGTTGCCGGTGGAGCTTTCGGGGGTGCTAGCGCTGCGAGCGGAGACGCGGTAGCGGAAGCAGTACGACTCGTGGCAGAGATACGAGCCACCGCGGATGACGCGGTGAGTGCCGTGGGGAGGGCCTTGCGGGTCCTTTCGCGAGCCGTACCGGGACGTTTGGCTGAACCAGTCCGCGCACCACTCCCAGACGTTGCCGGACATGTTGTAGAGCCCGAAGCCGTTCGGTTGGAACGAGTCGGCGGGAGCGGTGCCGTAGAACCCATCGTCGCAGGTGTTGCGGCGGGGGAACTCGCCCTGCCAGACGTTGCAGCGGTGTTCGCCCGCGGGCGTGAGTTCGTCACCCCACGGGTAGCGCTTCTGTACGAGGCCACCGCGGGCCGCGTACTCCCATTCGGGCTCGGTGGGCAGGCGCAGTCCGGCCCAGGCGCAGTAGGCGGCGGCGTCGCGCCACGAGACGTGGACGACTGGATGGTCTGATCGCCCATTGAGGCTGGAGTCGGGGCCTTCGGGATGGCGCCAGTCGGCGCCGGGGACCTGACGCCACCAGGGGGCGGCAGCGACGCCGCGGGTGTCGGGGAAGTCGTGCGGTAGGACGCCGGCGAAGACGAAGGACCAGCCGTAGCGTTCGGCCTCTGTCTGGTGACCGGCAGCAAGGATGAATTCCTCGAATGAGGCGTTGCTGACTGTGAGCGGGTCTATCCAGAATGGGCTCAGGGTGATTTCGCGAACGGGGCCTTCGCCGTCGGCGGGGTAGGCTGCGGCGTCTTGGCTGCCCATGAGATATGTGCCGCCGGGGAGGAGGACCATGCCGCGGGCTGACGGATCGGGGTGGGCGGGTAGGACGACGTGATGTTGTCGACCCGTTCGCCCTACGAGAGCCTCAGGGCGAACGGAAGAGGCCCGTTCATCCTTCGATACCTCAGGACGAACGGAAGAGGCCCGTTCATCCTTCGATACCTCAGGACGAACGGAAGAGGCGTGGTTCGGCTGTTCGACATCCGCGTCGCGCTGGACGGAGGGGGAGCAGCAGGGGGATTCCTGGTGGGGTTCGCGTTCAGGGGACGGTGCCATGGGTATGCGCTCTCAACATGCGGGATGCCGGACGTCTGCGCGCGAAAGCTGTCTCCCCTCGCCGCCACCCCGAGATTCTTCGCGAGAACCGTTGTTCTGCGCTCGGATTTTGGTGGCGCTCAGAATGACAAAGGGGCGCATCTACTGGCGGGCGAGGCCGATGGCCTGCTCTTGCTGGAGGTCGCGGGAGGCTCGACCCTCGACGTCGACGATGACGCGCTTGAGGTGGCCGGTGAAGGCGAACGGGGCTTTGTAATCGTCGGAGACCGTGGCACCGCCGTCATGGCCGCAGCGGAGCGCTTCGCCGATGCCGAAGAGCAGGGGCACGGTGATGGGGAATTGTGCTTCGGCGACCACGGTGTCATTGATGTGAAGCTGCGCAGTGCCGCCTGCGCCGAACGGTTGAGTCCCAGTTTTGTCGAAGGAGAAGGCGAGGGTGCAGGGTCCCGTGGGCACCGCCTTCTCTGAGACGAGCTTGTACTGACCACGCCCGAGGAGGTTGTAGGTGTAGTGCAGTCGGCCGTCCAGCACGAAGAGGACGAATCCTCCGAAGCGGCTGCCGACGGAGAGGAGGACGCCTTCAGCGCCTGCTTCGGGTATCTCGACCTCGGCGGTGATGGTGTGGGAGCGGTTCTTGACGTTGGCGGCGGCGAAGAATTCGATGGCGGCGCCGCCGGGGCGGTAGATGTATTGCTGGCGCAGGCCGCCCGGGCGAGGCCGGGCGCGGCCGCGGCCGGAGAAGGTGGCCTGGAGCGGCAGGACCTGGTTGCGAGCGGCTTCGATCCACCAGAGGTCCTGGAGCTCACGGAGCTTGTCGGGGCGTTCGGCGGCGAGGTCGCGGCTTTCGGAAAAGTCCTCGGCGACGTGGTAGAGTTCCCAGACGTCTTCGTCGAAGGGCTTGTGGGGATCGGTTACGCCGTCGTAGATCATCCCCTCGGTGCCGTGGTACGTGACGGCCTTCCAGCCCTGGTGGTAGATGGCGCGGTTGCCGAGCATCTCGTAGTACTGCGTCTCGTGATCGCTGTGGGCCTCCGCGGCGTCCAGGGTATTAGCGAAGCTGACGCCCTGGAGGAGCGATTGCGTGACGCCCTTGATCTGGTGCGGGGGCTGGATGTGGAGGACGTCGAGGAGGGTGGGTGTGACGTCGACGACATGGGCGTACTGGCTGCGGACCTCGCCTTTGGCCTGGATTCCCTGCGGCCAGTGGATGATGCAGAAGTCGGCGACGCCGCCCTCGTGCACTTCGCGCTTCCAGCGCTGGAAGGGGGTGTTGCCAGCCCAGGCCCAGCCGAAGGGGTAGTGGTTGTAGGCACGCGGCGTGCCGAGCTCGTCGATGCGGGCCAGGCACTCGCCGACGGACTCGGGCAGGCGGTTGAAGAAGGCGGCTTCGTTGAGCGAGCCGTGGGGGCCGCCCTCGGCGCTGGCGCCGTTGTCGGAGATGGCGACGACGATGGTGTTGTCGAGCTCGCCGAGTTGTTCGATGAAGTCGAGGAGGCGGCCGATCTGGTGGTCGGTGTGGGAGATGAAGCCGGCGAAGACCTCCATCATGCGGGCGTAGAGCTTCTTCTCGTCGTCAGAGAGGGTCTCCCACTCCTGAATCCAGTGGGGGCGCCGGGTGAGGTCGGTGTCCGGGGGGACGATGCCCGCTTCTTTCTGCCGCTGGAGGATTGTTTCGCGGGCGCGTTCCCAGCCCATGTCGAATTTGCCAGCGTACTTTTCGATCCATTCGGGTGGAGCGTGGTGGGGAGCGTGGCCGGCGCCTGTGCAGAAGTAGAGGAAGAAGGGCTTGGCCGGCTCGACGTTGCGGAGGTCGGTGAGGAATTCAATCGCCTTGTCGGCGAGGTCTTCGGTGAGGTGATAGCCTTCGTCCGGGGTGCGCGGAGGGTGGACCTCGTGGTTGTCGGCGACGAGGTCGGGGTTGTACTGGTCGGTGTCTCCGCCCATGAAGCCGTAGAAGCGCTCGAAACCGCGGCCGAGGGGCCAGCGGTCGCGGCGGGCGGCCATGTTCATGTCCGATTGAGGAGTGAGGTGCCACTTGCCAACGGCGTAGGCGGCGTAGCCGTGTGGCGTGAGCATCTCGGAGAGGAGGCCGTTTTCGAAGGGGATCTCGCAGGTGTAACCCGGGAAGCCGGAGGGGAACTCAACGATGCCTGCCATCGCGTTGGTGTGGTGGTTGCGTCCGGTGAGCAGGGCCGAGCGGGTGGGCGAGCAGAGGGCGGTGGTGTGGAAGTTGCTGTAGCGCAGGCCGTTCGTAGCGAGGCGGTCGAGATTCGGGGTCTGGCAGAAGCCGCCGAAACTGCTTATCTGTCCGTAGCCGACGTCGTCAAGGACGATGTAGACGACGTTGGGAGCGCCCTCTTTGGCGCGGATGGGCTGTGGCCAGGCGGGCGTCGACTCCTGGATGGAGCGGCCGACGACGCCTTTGAAGGGCTGGGGCATGTGGGACCTCCTCGGGGCGAAGTGGCACTATGATACGGGAAACCGTTCGAGGGGAACAGGGGAGGAGTAGGCCGCTACATTGCCCCTTACGCGCGGAGATCTGTTCCCGCCAGATTCCCTCCACGGCGGGCAGGCTTCGCGGGGAACGCGGTTCTGCGCGCAGCTGATAAGGGCGCTCAGAATGATAGAAAGGGGGGTGAACCGGCGCGTCAGCGAACGCGGGTCAGCGACGCGACTCGATGGCGTGAAGCATGGCCACGCCCTTGCGGGTGTCGCTGGCGACGCGGGCAGGGTCGGCGTTGTTGAGGCGGCGCTTGAAGAGCCAGTAGGTGAAGTTGTTGAGGGCGGCGAGGGACAGGTCGATCGAGGCCACCGAGACTGCCAAGGTCTCTGGATTGGGGCCGGCGTCCAGGTGAGACGTCGTTCCGTTGGGCGACTCTCGGGCTGTTGATTCTGCGATCGCCTGAAACTCGGCGAGGAGGTCCTCGCGGGTGGCGCCGTAGATGCGCTGGAAGGTCTCGTGGTCGACGTGGCCGTTGGTCCAGACGCGGGAGAGTTGCTCTTTGTAGACCTCTTCGCTGACGGCGAGCTGGAGCGCGGCTTCGACACGAACGCCGTAGACGAAATTCAGGTGGTTGCGCTGCTTGGCGCCGAGCGCCCGGGCGAACTCCGGTTCATCCATCTCGGGTGGGAGGCGACCATGGAAGAGAAGCGCGTCTCGCTCGTCGTCCGGGATCAGGCCGTCGATCTCGACGCAGAGGCGCTCGGCTAGAAGGAGCCAGTCGAAGGCTTCGCCGCCGATGAGGTACTGGTAGTGCCTGCCGTTGGTCTGCTCTTCAGCGACGGGCCAGTCGCGGACGGCGGACATGAGGGCGTCGAACCAGCGGGTTTGGTCGGCGGTGACGGCGCGTCGGAGGGTATCGAGGACGGGTTGGATGTCAGGGGCCGGGTCCGCCGTGCTCTGTTGTCGGTCCGTGGTTGCCCCGCTCATGGTTCGAGGGCCTCACCACGAGCGGGAACGGTCGCCGCACTAACAGAGGTCATTGCTTACACCAGGGCGCCGGAGCCGTGGCATTTCTTGTACTTCTTGCCGCTGCCGCAGGGGCAGGGGTCGTTGCGGCCGACTTTGCCGGAAACCGAGGTCCGGGAAGCGACGGCGGGCTGTGCGCCGGCGCGGCCGTTGGTGGTTTCTTTGGCGGGTCCGCGCTCCTGGGTGCGGCGTGGGGGCTGGGCCTGCTGTGTCTGGACGGTGAGGGTGACGTGGAAGATCTGGCGGACGACGTTCTGGCGAATGTGGTCGGTCAGCTGGGTGTACATGTCGTGGGCTTCGCGCTTGTACTCGACGAGCGGATCCTTGCCGCCGTAGCCTGTGAGGCCGATACCCTGGCGCATCTCATCGAGCGCGGTGAGGTGGTAGACCCAGAGGCGGTCGATGGTGCGCAAGAGGACGATGCGCTCCAGCGTTCGCATCTTCTCCTCGCCGAGATCGCGTTCCTTGTCGTCATAGACCGTGTGAGCGTACTCGGTGAGCTCCTCCGTTGGAGCCTCTGATTCGCTGAAGTAGGCCTCGGAGAACTTTTGGGGCAAGGGCACGATCGTCTTCAATTCAGTGATTAGGCCGCCGATCTCCCATTCAGCGGGCCTTTCATTCGGGGCAAAGGCCTCGAAGGCGCGCTCGATCTCCTGGTCGATCATCTCGAGGACGTTGGAGCGGAGATCGGCGCCTTCGAGGATCTTGCGGCGCTCCGTGTAGATGAGGTCGCGATGGCGGTTCATCACATCGTCGTACTGGACGACGTGCTTGCGGATGTCGAAGTTGTGGCCTTCGACCTTGGTCTGGGCCTGCTCGATCGCCTTGGATACCATGCCGCTTTCGAGGGGCGTGTTTTCGTCGAGACCCATCTTGCCGAGGAGGTTGGAGACCCACTCCGGGGCGAAGCGGCGCATGACGTCGTCGCCGAAGGAGACGAAGAAGCGGGAGCTGCCGGGGTCGCCCTGACGGCCGGCGCGGCCTCGTAGCTGGTTGTCGATGCGGCGCGCCTCGTGGCGCTCTGTGCCGATGATGTGGAGCCCGCCTGCCGCGACCACGCGATCGTGCTCGACCTGCCAGGACTCGCGAGCCTGCGCCCGAATCGCGGCTGCCTCTTCGGTAGGGAGGGAAATCAGGTCGACTTTCTTGCGCTGGGCGATCTCCTCGGCCAGGCGCTCAGGGTTTCCGCCGAGGATGATGTCGGTGCCCCTACCGGCCATGTTTGTGGCGATAGTGACGGCCCCGAAGGCGCCGGCCTGGGCGATGATATGCGCCTCCCGCTCGTGTTGTTTGGCGTTGAGGACCTGTGGCTCTTTGAGCGGGCAGATGGGGTGGTGCGACCCGCAGTCAGCGAGGCGGCAGGTCGACGTGCGCTTGAGCATGTCGGCCAGCTTTTCGGAGTTCTCGATGGAGACGGTGCCGACGAGGACGGGGCGTCCGTCCGTGTGGGCGTCCTCGATCTCTTCTACTACCGACTGGAACTTCCCCGGCTCGCCGCGGAAGATGATGTCGGAGTGGTCGCCGCGAATCATGTTGCGGTGCGTAGGGGCGATGAGAACGTCGAGTCCGTAGATCTGGTGGAGCTCTTCGCGCTCAGTCCAGGCGGTTCCGGTCATACCGGCGAGCTTTTTGTAGAGGCGGAAGTAGTTCTGGAGGGTGATAGTGGCGTAGGTGATGCTCTCGCGCTGGATCTTGACGCCTTCCTTGGCTTCGACGGCCTGATGCAGCCCATCGGACCAGCGGCGGCCGTGCATGAGGCGGCCGGTGAACTCATCGACGATGATGATCTCGCCGTCCTTGACGACGTATTGTTGGTCACGCTGGAAGAGCCACTGGCCGCGGAGGGCAGCATCGAGGAAGCGGGTGAGGCGAAAATTGTCGGGGTCGTAGAGGTTCTTGATGCCGAGGCGCTGTTCGACTTTCGACGCGCCTTCGTCGGTCAGCGAGATGCTTTTGTGCTTGATGTCGATGATGAAGTCGGCATCCGGAAGGAGTGAAGGGACGATGCGGGAGAAGGTGCGATAGACCTCCTCGGTCTCCTCGGCGGGGCCGCTGATGATGAGCGGCGTGCGGGCCTCGTCGATGAGGATGCTGTCCACTTCGTCGACGATGGCGAAGGCGTGTGCGGTATCGCGGCGCTGGACGGCCTGGTCGAGGTCGGTGACCATGTTGTCGCGCAGATAGTCGAAACCGAATTCGTTGTTGGTGCCGTAGGTGATGTCGGCGGCGTAGGCGTCGCGGCGGGTGACGGGCGTCAGGTAGCGGAGGCTGGGGTTGTCGAGGTTGGCGGTAGGGTCGTAGAGATAGGCGGTGTCGTGCTGGAGGATGCCGACGGATAGGGAGAGGCTGTGGTAGATGGGCCCCATCCACTGGGCGTCGCGCTTGGCCAGGTAATCGTTGACCGTGATCAAGTGTGCGCCGCCGCCGGACAGGGCGTTGAGGTAGAGAGGCAGGGTCGCGACGAGCGTCTTGCCCTCACCTGTCTTCATCTCGGCGATCTTGCCCTGGTGGAGGATGACGCCTCCGAGGATCTGGACGTCGAAATGACGGAGGCCGATGCGGCGCATCGACGCTTCGCGGACGACGGCGAAGGCCTCGGGGAGGAGCTCGTCGAGCTCGTCGCCGTCGGCGAGGTCCTTGCGGAATTCGGCGGTCTTGGCGGCGAGTTCGTCGTCGGAGAGGGCGGCGGTCTCATCGGCGAGGGCGTTGGTCTCTTCGACGAGGGGTGAGAGCTTCTTCAGCTCTTTCTCGTTGTAGTCACCGCCGAGGAGGGATTTGAGGATTCCCATAGAGGATTAATGATAGCAGGTGGAATTCCGCTATGCTGTGGCCGGAGTTCGACTAGCTCGGAGGTTAAGAAGAATGACGGTACGCTATGAAGTCGACGGCGCGGTTGCGACGGTGACGATCGACCGGCTTGACGTTGCGAATGCGGTCGACAAGGAGACGGCGGACGGGCTGGTTGAGGCGTTCGAGCGGTTCGATGCGGACCCCGATCTCTCGGTTGCGATCTTGACGGGGGTGGGCGGGAAGTTCTGTGCGGGCGGCGACTTGAAGGCGATGATGGAGGGTCGCGGCATCACGGTGACGCTGGATGGGCCGGGGCCGCTGGGGCCGACGCGGATGATGCTCTCGAAGCCGGTGATCGCGGCGGTTGAGGGGAATGCCGTGGCGGGAGGGCTGGAGCTGGCGCTCTGGTGTGACCTGCGGGTTGCCGCGCGAGACGCCACGTTCGGGGTGTACTGCCGCCGCTGGGGCATTCCGCTATGCGACGGGGGGACGGTGCGGCTGGCGCGGCAGATCGGGCAAAGCCATGCCCTCGACATGGTCCTGACGGGGCGCGGGGTGCGCGGCGAGGAGGCGGCGCGAATGGGGCTGGTGAACCGCCTCTGTGAGCCCGGCGAGGCGTTGACGGAAGCGCGGGCCCTCGCGGAGTCGCTGGCGCGGTTGCCGCAGACGTGCCTGCGCTCGGACCGGCAGTCACTGTACGAGCAGTGGGAGGTGGGCCTGCCGGCGGCGCTGCGGCGCGAGAGCGAGCTGGGGCTGGAGGTGATCAGGAGCGCGTCGGTGGCGGACGGGCTGGGCAGGTGGTCGAGCAAGGAGTGGAGTCTGGGCGATTTTGGGGAGGCGTCGGGGCGGGGCAGGCAGGGCTAAAGCCGCTGCAGCTACGAAGCGGTGGGTCTCAGTGCCTGCACGCCCCGCAAAAGCTGCAGCTACGACGTGGGGTGGGCGGGCGATTAGCGGCCGTTGAAGAGGGCGCCGACGGACTGGCCGGTGTGGATGCGGCGGATGGCCTCGCCGAGGAGGGGGGCGACGGAGAGGACGGTCATGTTGGGCAGGGTTTTTTCGGGGGGCAGTGGGACGGTGTCGGTGAATACGAGCTCCTGGATTTGCGTGCGCTCGATGCGTGCGACGGCGTCGCCGGCGAGGATCGGGTGGGTAGCGGCGACGTAGACTGAGGTCGCGCCGTACTCGACGACAACATCGGCTGTCGCCACCAGCGTGCCGCCGGTGAGTACTTCGTCGTCGACGATGAGGACGGCGCGGTCCTTGACCTCACCGATGATGGTCATCGCCTCCACCTGTTCGTCGTTGCCCGTCCGGCGCTTCTCGACGATCGCCAGGGGCACCTCGAGGCGGTCGGCCATGCGGCGCGCGCCCTTGGCGCCGCCGACGTCTGTGGCGACGACAGTAAGATTTGGAATTTGCTTCTCCTGGAAGTAGTTCGCGAGGATGGATAGCGCGGTCAGCTCGTCGAGGGGAACGTTGAAGAAGCCCTGGATCTGGCCGGCGTGGAGGTCGATGGTGAGTACCCGGTCGGCGCCGGCGGACTCGAGGAAGTTGGCAATGAGACGCGCCGTGATGGGCACGCGGGGCTGGTCCTTCTTATCGCTGCGGCCGTAGGCGTAATAGGGCATGACGGCGGTGATCCGTCCGGCTGAGGCGCGGCTGGCGGCGTCGATCATGATGAAGAGCTCCATCAGATGGTCATTCACCGGTGTGGAGCCCGGCTGCACGATGAAGACATCGCGGGCGCGGACGTTCTCCATGAAGCGGACGAAGATGTTGTCGTTGGAGAACTGCATGACCTCGCACTCGCCGAGGGGCATTTCGAGGTAGTTGCAGATGTCGCCGGCGAGGGTGGGGTGGGCGTTGCCGGTGAAGACCTTGAGGTCCTGGTAGAGCGGTGTGTCTGCCACGCGGGGTTAACTATAGACGAGGCGACGGTGGGCGGGTCAAGGGGACGTAGGACGTAGGACTTATGACTTAGGACTTAGGACTGGGAAGGAGGAGGTAGGAGGCGTGGGATTTGGACTTTGGACTCAGGGCTGTTCTCGCGCAGTTGGAGGCACGTGCTATGCCTGCCAGTGAAGTTCGTAGAGGCGGACGGGGTCTTCGAAGCCTTTGAGGGGGGCTTCGCGGGGGTCGCCGAAGGTGAAGCCTTTGCCGGCGACGAGCTGGCGGACGACGTCGGAGACGAGGATTTCGCCGCCGTTGCCCTGGGCGCAGATGCGGGCGGCGGCGATGACGGAGGCGCCGAAGAGGTCGTCGCCTTCGGCGATGGGTTCGCCGGCGTTGATGCCGACGCGGATGCGTAGGGGTTCGGGCGTGTCGGGGCGTGGTTCGGAGGCGGGGCGTAGGGGCGCAGCATTTTCCTTGGGCCGAGGACTTTCCGGTAGAGCAACCTCGTTTGAGGGCGGAACGTCATTTGCCTTAGCATCACGCTGCGCCCCTACGGTGGTATCGGGCGCGGCGAATGCCTTCTGTAAAGCAATGGCGCATTCGAGGGCGCGGGTGGCGGAGGGGAACCAGATCATGAAGCCGTCGCCCATGGCCTTGACCTCGGAGCCGCCGTGGGCGGAAAGGGTCTCGCGGGTGATGCGTTCGTGCTCGCGGAGGACGGCGCGGGCCGCCTCGTCGCCGAGGCGCACGTTGAGGGCGGTGGAGGCTTCGACGTCGGTGAAGACGATGGTGCGGACGGCGCTGACGTCGACCCGTGGGGCGGGGATCTGGGCTCCAGGTGAGGCGGGCGCGGCATTGATGAAATCGAGGATGGCGTTGACGGCGGTCTCGTTGAGGGTGCCGTACGGCCAGTTCGGGAGCCCCATCAGGTGTGCCCCGGTAATGCCGCCCGTTAACCTTCGGGCGAACCGGCTCTGACTTTCACTTTCGCGAGGATGCAGGATCAGCGTCGGCGCGTTGATGTCCGCGAGAAAGGGATCGGGCGAGAACGCTAATAAGGTGTCGAATGCCGCGGTCCAGTTTGAGGGCGTATCGGTGGTCCCCCGGATCCAGGAGGCCATCTGAGAAGCCGCAGGACTGTCCCATCCCCAGATGAGCCGGCTGTAGAATTCGGTGAACATCTCCCAGTCCTGATCCGCAAGCACGCGAATCGCTGCGTATCGACGAAGGAAGCCGCGCCGGATGGGCGCCAATCCGACGATCAAGTGACTCACCCGGCCGGGATGTTTGGCCGGATACACAAAGGTGATTGGCGAGTTGACGAAGCCGTAGGCGGCGAAACGCGCCAGGCCCAGGCTATCGACGACGGCGTCCAGGTCGCGGACTGTGGCCTCCGGGGAAAGATCCAGGCAATCACGTTGTGAGACGCCCAAACCGCGACAATCGTAGCGGATGACGGTCGCACGCTCGGCCAGCCGTTCGTAGGCGATGCGGCGGATATCAAGTTCCCATTCCAGCTGAATGTTGGTGCCTGCCGGATTGCACAGAACGACGAGCGGCGGGCCTTTGCCGATGGCCCAGTAGGCGATGTTGACGCCGTCGGAGGTTTTGGCGTACTGGATGGGGGGCGCGTCCACTAGCTGCTATGATACAACGCACCGCGCGCGCCCACGTCAGGGCCGCTAAACGGTGACGCCCACGCAGATCCGAGGGGGTCCGGGATGGTTCGCCTGACGGGGCGTAGGGGCGAGGCATCGGCTGATCCGGTCCGGTCGAATTCGCCGCCTGGATCGGGATGGCTGGTCGGAGGTTGTCGTCGGATGCCTCGCCCCTGCGTCGCGAACGCGAGACCGAGCTGACGGAGCGTCGGGAAGCAGCGGTTCAGTCAGGCGAGCGTCTGGGCCCATTCTACAAGTGTGCCAGCGAAAAGGGCAGGGTCCAAGGCATGCATGGGATGACCCATAGTTGGGAAGGATCGATAGTCGATCGGCTGGCCCGTCCCTTCGACAAGTTCTCGCACGCGCTTGGCCTGTTGATCGGAAATCGCTCCCAACAGGTAGCCGTTCTCATCTACTCTCCGGAAGTGGTGTGTGAAAAGAACCGGGCACTTTACTGACTTGAGCATTCGCTCGTGATCGCAGCTTGCTGCTACAGTTCCTGTCCAGAACGCTCGCCCCCACTCGGGATCGTACTCCTTCAGGTTCTGAGGCGGTTCTTCCGCGGGCGGCGGCATCAAGGCGATGAGGGGCTTCAGGTGCGGCGGGAGCTGTTCGCGCGCGCCAGCCATCCCCTCGTAATCGCCGATGGTCCACTGATCCCCGAGGTAGCGGCTCCACATGTCGAACACGGCGCCGATGCCCTGCCGGATTGACTGGCCGACTGCCGGCGTTGTCTCTGAGGCGAAGAGTGGCGGGTCTTCGTAGAGGGCTCCCCGGATCTGCCCTGGCATGGCGTACGCCGACAGCCAGGCAGCCAGGACACCGCCAGACGATAGCCCGCTGACGATCGTCGGCCGTTGAATGGAGAGGGCAATGAAGCGGACAAGGTCGTTACCGAAGTTATCGAGGGTGTAGCGCCCGGGAGTCCAACTGGAACGGCCCTGGCCTCGAAGGTCGACTGCGAAGACCTGGAAGTGCCGGTCAAGGTGGGGGATGGCTTGCTCGTATCCCCACCACGACTCGCCTTGGCCGGGTACGAGGAGCAAGGCCGGCAGTTCAGGCGAACCGGACACAACGTAGTTCATTCGGATTTCGCCCAGGTCTACCACCGTCTCCTCGTATTTGTGGGGGACGTACGTCGCAGATGGATTGGTAGGACCGTATCGGGGAGATCCCATGTTCTTCTCCTATTTATCCTTCGAGAGTTGGCAGCAGTTTCCTTTGGCGTACTGGATGGGCGGTGCGTCCAGATCCCTCACCCCCGTCCCCTCTCCCGTGCCGGGGAGAGGGGCGATCTGTCGTCGGTCAGTCGAGCGCTCAGGGCGATGCCTCCTGCCAGCGGAGTTCGTAGAGGCGGACGGGGTCTTCGAAGCCACGGAGGGCTGTGTCGCCCTGGTCGGAGAAGAGGAAGCCTTTGCCGGCGGCAAGCTCCCGCACGACGTTGGCGGCGAGGATCTGGCCGGGCTGAGCGTGAGCGCAGACGCGGGCGGCGAGCTGGACGGCGGTGCCGAAGATGTCACCGTCTTCGGCGACGGGTTCGCCGGCGTTGAGGCCGATGCGGAGGCGTAGGGGTTCGGGGGGTGGTTGCCCCGGTCGTCCTACGAGTGCCTCAGGACGAACGGGAAGGGGCGGTGGTTCGGCGGCGGGCGCGTCAAACGCGCGCTGGATGGCGATGGCACAGTGGAGGGCGCGGCTGGCGGAGGGAAAGGAGGCCATTATGCCGTCGCCGGTGTGCTTGATTTCGTGCCGCTGTGGGCGGCCAGGGCGTCGCGGATGACGGTGTTGTGGGCGCGGAGGATGTCCTGGGCCCCGGCGTCGCCGAGGCGCTGGGTGAGCGTTGTCGAGCCTTCGATGTCGGTGAACATGATGGTGACGAGGGATGCGTGGACGGGAGACGAGGCCGGCGCGGCGGGCTCCGCGCGACGTGGTGAGGCGCCGAGGAACTCGCGGATTGCTGCGTCCATTTGCGCCATCTGTTTTGAATCCGGGATATGCGGTCCATCTACGGATACGAATCTGGCGCCGGTAATCCCGGCCGCGAGCTCCTGGCCCAGTTCGATTGGCACAACGTGGTCTGCTCTCGGGTGGAGGACGAGAGTGGGGCAGTTGACGTTTGGCAACAGCTCCCTCACATCTAGCTGAAGCGCGGCCTCAGCGTTGATCACGGCGTCGGCCCCGTTAGAAGCCTGCTGCTCATACAGAGCGAATTGCCGTTGCACCACGGGGTCAATTCCCTCTCCGAGGAAGAACTCCGCGAGTACACCGGATCCAAGCCCCCAACTCTTCCTGGTCATCGCTGTCAGTCCGCGCTGGATCTCGGGGCCCCCGAATAGGCCTGTGGCATTGGCGAAAGTCGACGTCAGGACGAGGTGTGATACTCGCTCCGAATGGCGGGTCGTGTAGGCGATGGAGATGGGACCGCCTTCCGAATAGCCCAGGAGCGCGAAACGATCGAGCTGCAAGGCCGCAACCACGGCCTCGAGGTCGCGAACCCAAATTTCGAGCGAGAACTCGGCGATGCCGCGCTGGGAGAGGCCGGTGCCCCGCTTGTCGAACCTGATCAGGGTGAAGTCCTCCGCCAGGCTTTCGCAGCGCTCGCGGAACGGGGGGAACGTCAAATCGAGCTCGAGGTGGCTGAGCCAGCCGGGGACCCAGAGGAGCGGCGGGCCGCTGCCGGTGACGGCGTAGGCGATGCGGACGCCGTCTGTTGTGGTGCAGAAGCGGATTTGTTGTTCCATGACGGGGCAATGATACAACGGGATGTGTTTGGGCCGTTGGCCCTGCGAGAACCTCAGGGCGAACGGGGAGGGGGCGTGGTTCGGCGGCGGGGCGCTCCCCTACGCCTCCCCTGGGCGCAGCACGTGCGGATTGCGTTAGGTGGTTGGCGTCCGTAAGGCGTTCGCTGGAAGCGCTGTTTCGCTGTAGTCGATGGGTGCTGCGCCCCTACGGCGGTGTAGCTCAGCGCCTCCAGAGTCAGGCTGAGACGTGGTCGGCGAGCGCAGGATTGAGGGTTCTACAAGCGTCGTTCTTTGTGGGGCGTTCAGGGAGTGCGATCCTGACCCCCGGGGTGGGCGTTCAGCCAGGTTTGCGGTGGACGGTGACGCCTTCCTTGATCGTCTCGATGACGGCGAGGTCGCGGATGGTTGTGGGGTCGACCGTCAGGGGGTTGGCGGCGAGGACGACGAGGTCGGCGAGCTTGCCGGGCTCGATGGAGCCCTTGTCTGCGTCCTCGAAGATCTGGTAGGCGGCGTTGATGGTGACGGCGCGGAGGGCTTCCGTGACGGTTAGACGCTGGTCGGGGCCGAGGGGTTGGCCGCTGGAGGTGACGCGGTTGACGGCGGCCCAGACGACGGTGAGCATGTCGGGAGGCGTGACGGGGGCGTCGTGGTGGAGGGTGATGGTGATGCCGCGGTCGACGGCGGCGCGCAGGGGGTTGAGGCGGGCGGCGCGTTCGGGGCCGAGGAAGACGTCGCGGTGGCGATCGCCCCAGTAGTAGATGTGGGCCGGGAAGAAGGAGAGGACGAGGCCCAGCTCCTTCGCCTCGTCGAGCTGGTCCTCGCGGATGGTCTGGGCGTGGATGATGGTCGTGCGGCGGTCGCCCCCCGGGTGGGCTTTCGCGGCGGCGCGGGCGGCGTCGATGACCATCTGGATGGCGGCGTCGCCGTTGGCGTGGGCGATGATGGGCCAGCCGTCCGCGTAGCAGCGGGCGACGATGGGATGCAGGAGCGCGGGGTCGTCGAACCAGGAGTAGCCGCGGTACGTTGGGTCCTTATCAGGCGGCTGGACGTGGTAGGGGTGGCTGAGGTAGGCAGTGTAGCCCTGGATGGAGCCGTCGGTGAGGAGCTTGACGCCGGCGAAGCGCCCAGACGGGCGCCCTTGCGGGCGGAAGCGGCCACGATCCGGCGTGACTCCCTGCGCGGCGAGCGCCCTCGCGACCGGATAGATGGGGTAGACGACGAGATCTATGGGAAGGGCGCCCTCGGCGGCGAGACGGGCGCAGGTCTCGAGGAAAGCTGGGTCGGAAGCGGCCGCCTCTTGCGCCGTCGTGACGCCGAGGGAGGCGTAGTGTTTGAGGGCAGTGACGATGCGGCGGCCGGACTCATCGGGGTCCGGTTTCGGGCCGCGGGCGAGGACGAAGGAGAGGGCAAGCTCTTCGAGGACGCCGTTGGGCTCGGTCGTGTTGGGACGGCGGCGGATGCGGCCGCCGGCGGGGTCGGCGGTGGCGGCGCTGATGCCGAGTCGCTCCAGGCCGAGCGAGTTGAGCGCGCCGAGGTGGAAGGAGATGTGTGTGAGGTAGATGGGGTGGTCGCGGCTGACGTCGTCGAGGTCGTCGCGGTCGGGGTGGCGGAGCTCGGCGATGGCGGTATCGTCATAGCCCATTCCGACGACCCAGTCGCCGGGCGGGATGTTGTTGCGCTCGATGTGGTCGCGGAGCTCGCGTTTGAGGTCGGCCATCGTCGAGATGGGGCCTATGGGGACCGGGCTTAGGTTGGCGGAGGCGAGCTTGTCGCCGACGGAGCCGATGTGGCTGTGGGGGTCGATGAAACCGGGCAGAAGCGCCAGGCCGCGCAGGTCGGTGACCTCGGTTGCGGGGCCGGCGAGGGCGATGACGTCGTCGCGGCGGCCGACGGCGGCGATGCGGCCGTCGCGGATGGCGACGGCCTCGGCGATGGTGTTGGCGGGGCCCATGGTGAGGACGTCGCCGTTGTGGAGGATGCGGTCTGCGTGTGGCGCGGGCATGGGGAGATTGTATCGTCAACGGATGGGGAGCGGATAAGCGGATGGGCATGACGAGAGCGTGACGGTCAGGCTGAGGGCAATGAGCCAGCGCGGTGCGTTGAAGGGAGTCCAGAGGGTGGTGGCGGGGGCAGCGTCTGTGGGCTCAAAGCCTGACCCCCGATGCGGGTGACCCTCGCAGCTCCCCTTCCGCCGCCCCGGGCGCAGCACGTTGCAGACGGCGTTACGTGGTTGGTGTTCGTAGGGCCTTGAGTGGAAGCCTGGTTGACGGTGGTCGATGGGTGCTGGGCCGCTACGGTGGGTGGGGTGTTCAGGATGCGAGCCGGGCTCTCATGTGGGCGCGCCCATTCTGAGCGCAAGATCCGGATAGTTGTCGCCTCGCACTTTCCGTATCATCGGTGGTGGAGGTAACGATATGATTACGCTGATGAAATCTGAGAGCGCTGTGGACATTGTGCTGGACGAGGAGCGTTACTGGCAGGCGATCCTGGAGAAGGACGCTTCGTTCGACGGTGTGTTCTTCGCGGGGGTGCGCTCGACGGGCGTATATTGCCGGCCGGTCTGCGCCTCGCGGACGCCGCGGCGGGAGAGGGTGGTGTTCTTCGCGACCCAGACTGACGCCGAGGAGGCGGGGTTTCGGGCCTGCCTGCGCTGCGAGCCGCGGCGCGAGGGGCCGAGCCGGCGGGAGTTGTTGGTGGAGAAGGCGTGCCGCTACCTGGATGAGCACTGGGAGGAGCTGGTTACGCTCGGGGCGCTGGGCAAGCGGTTGAACGTTAGTCCCTTTCATTTGCAACGGACGTTCAAGCGGGTGACGGGTGTGACGCCGCGCCAGTACGCGGAGGCTCGGCGTCTGGGGCGGTTGAAGGGGCAGTTGCGCGGCGGGGAGCCTGTGACGCGGGCGATGTATGACGCGGGGTACGGGTCCAGCAGCCGTCTGTACGAGAACTCGTCGACGACGCTGGGGATGACGCCGGGCGCCTACGGACGGGGCGGGCGCGGGATGCGCATCGCTTACATGCTGGCGGACTGTCCGCTGGGGCGGCTGATCGTGGCGGCGACGGAGCGCGGCATCTGCCACGTGAGCATCGCCGATGCGGACCCGCCGCTGGAGACAGGGCTGCGGCATGAGTACCCGGAAGCGGAGATCGGGCGCTGGGGCGGCGGCGAGACCGAGGGGTTGCCGATCTGGGCGGACCTCATCTCCAGCCACCTGTCGGGGCGGGAGACGCTGGCGAACCTGCCGTTGGACATCCAGGTGACGGCGTTCCAGGGGAAGGTCTACGGGGCGCTGCGTTCGATCGCCAGTGGGAGCACGGCCTCGTACTCGGACGTGGCGCGGCAGATCGGGCGGCCGACGGCGGTACGTGCGGTGGCGCGGGCCTGCGCGACGAACCCGGCGGCGATCGTCATCCCCTGCCACCGCGTGATCCGGGAGAACGGCGACCTGGGCGGCTACGGTCTGGGCGTTGAGCGCAAGAAGAAGCTGCTGGAGATGGAGGCCGCCGGATCAGCCTCCAGAGCCGCCGCTGGATGAATCGCGCCTCTCCTGACAGCCGGGCGTTCGCCGTGTTGGCGGCGCTCGGTGTGGTCTGGGGAGCGTCGTTCGTCTTCATCAAGGTAATCGTCGAGGACATCTCGGCCGTCGAGCTGGCGACGGCGCGGTTAACGCTGGGCGCAATCACGGTGCTGGGGATCGTTGTGGTGCGCAGGACGCGGCTGGCCGTCACGCGGCGGGCGCTGCTGGAGCTGACGGGGATCGCCCTGTTCGCGAACGTGCTTCCCTTCGTGCTGATCGGCTGGAGCGAGGAGCGGATCGACAGTGGCGTAGCATCTGTGCTGAACGCGACGATGCCGATCTTCACGGCCTGTTTCGCAGCTTTCGCCTTCGCTGACGAGCGGTTCACGGTGGCGCGGGCGGGCGGGCTGGTGCTGGGGTTCGCGGGGACGATGGTGCTGGTGGGCGAGGATGTGGTGCGGATAACGGATTCGGCGGTGCTGGCTCAACTGGCGGTGGTGCTGGCGGGGGCCTGCTACGGGGCGAGCAGCACCTACATGCGCACGTTGCTGGAGACGTACGATGCGGTGGCGCTGTCGGCGTTGCAGCTGACGCTGGGAGCGCTGCTGGGCTGGCCGATCCTGCTGGCGGTCGATGGCACGCCGGCGTTCGGGGGGATGGACGTCGAGGCGTGGCTGTCGTTGCTGGCGCTGGGGATCGGCGGGACGGGTGTGGGGTACGTGGCGTATGTGTGGCTGATCGAGACGACGGGGAGCGTGCGGGCTTCGCTGGTGACCTACATCATCCCGGTGACGGGGCTGTTGCTGGGCTGGCTGGTGCTGGGTGAGGAGGTTGGTCTGAACGTACTGGCGGGGGCGGCGCTGATCGTGGGGGGAGTGGCGCTGGTGCTGCGGCCGGGGTCGGAGGTTGCGGCGGAGGGGGTTGTGGTGAGGGTGGGGGCGGATTAGGGGAGCTTGATCGAGAACGTTCCGATTTCTGGACGACGGCGGTCCAGCTCCTGTAACCCTACTCGAGTTGACCAACACAGCCAATTGAACAGTCGACGACTGTGTGGTATTGTGCGGTCTGCATACTGGCGATCCGATGCGCATCCATCTCGCGGCAATCCTCTTCGCCCTCGTGTTTCTGTCTTCACGTCATCCGATGCTGTCGCCCATGAGCAGCACGGCTCGTACAGTTACTCGACGTCAACCTGCACGTCGGGTAGCGAAGTCGATCCCGTCAGTTTGACTTTTCACCACGGTGGAACCATCTCTACTGTGGTTAGCCATTTCGCGAGTGACGCGGCGTGGGGCACTGGAGGGTCGACTGGCGGACAATACTTTTACTCAACCCATTCGCCGGCGTGCCTACTGCCCGAGCAGTCGGTGAAATACGATCTGAGCGACACGCGCCGATATCACGCAAGGTTGAAAGCTGGTTCAGATGTTGGTTCCTGGGGGGACTGGACCTATGGGACGCCACATTACGAGAAAGTGGACTTCCTCTGCAATCCTCCCTGGCCCGACCATGTGACAACATCATTCACTCAAGCCCGGAACGCGGCACTCCCAGGATTTCGCAACGCCCACGCAACCAATGATAACGCGCAGCATCGGCATCACTTCGTGTGGCTCGCCAACACCAAAGCGATACAGCAATGTGATGGGTCTTGGGTTTCCAGCGACGGGTGGCTAGCACTTGTTGACTTGTCGTTCGACAACAGTTCCTCAGTCTCAGGATTCTGGCGTGATGGCGTAGTCTACAGTCGCCATTACTCTCAGGATGACATGGGAAAGATTTGGGAGAGATACCAGAACGTCGGCTCGGGGGCCTGGTCGAGCTGGCGATACCTTGATAGCCCTCCAAATGGGTGCTCATCCGCGCCCGGGAGCTTGGGCGATTCCCTCCTTTTCTTGGGCATTTTCTGCAGAGAGCAATCCCAGTCCAACCCGCAAGCCCCATACAATTCTCGCATCTGGAGACGCAGATTCGATACAAACACAGGTCAATGGCTTCCGTGGCAGGCATTGCAGTCGTCAATAGGCTTCGAGGGCACGTCTTACGGCGCAGCAGTAAATGACACGAGCGGGCCGAGGGAATACGAGTTCTCGGTGGGGCGAGATGGCAATCTCTGGCGAAGGTATTACGACGTCAACACGCAGGTCTGGTACAACTGGGAGTCGGTGGGGTCTCCCTCGGGAGGCTGCACCAGTCGACCAGGTGCGGCGTCAATAAATGCCACTAATGTGTACACCGTATGTAAGGCGATGACGGGAGAGATTCGCTATTCGCGATGGAACGGGTCAGCTTGGGGGTCGTGGCAGTCGCTAGGTTATCCGCCGTCTGGAGGAAACTGGAAAGGTGGACCAGCTGTGGCTGCCGTTGGAGCGAGGTTGTACGTCTTGGCCAGCGACGGCATCGGAAACGCTTGGTCACGCTATCTTACGCTAGGCGGCAGTTGGACTGCGTGGTCAAATATCTTTGGATCCTGTGCAGGTTCGGTGTATGCGGCGCTGCTCCCAGCATATAATTGGATGGATGTTTCGTGCCGCTGGACTGACCAGAATATCTATTATCGGCGCTGGGACGGTAGCTCATGGGGGCCGGGATGGTATCTGGTGGGTAAGCCATAAGAAGAAAGTCCGGAAATGAGGCCATGACCGCAAATAGCCGCCTTCCGCTCGTCCCACTACTTGCTGTGCCGTTCTTGGGGATTCTGGTTGCTATTACTTACCTGCTCACCGGCGAATCTGCGTTTAAAGGCGATGCAGGAGCCACACTCGATCGGCTGGCTAGCAACGCGGAATCGAGCCAAGCATTCCACGTGCAATTGACGCTTGAACGCCTTCACCCAGTACTTGACGCGATGGAGAGCAAAGAAGTGTGGGTGGACGACCCAAGGGCACGTCATCGCGTCGAAGTAAGCGACAAAATGGGCCATTTGACCTCGACACGCACGCGCCTCCGGGGCGATCTATTTGAGCTCGACGAAGGAGTTAATCCCGCGAAGTTCGAACAAAGAGGTTACGTTGATACACAAATTGCGCGTCGCCAGGCTCAAGAGGATGACCTCTACCTATTCAAGAGCCTTCTTGATGCTGGGATCCTCGCATCCTCGATACCCGTCACGATAGGTTCGCAATCTGCGATTAAGTTGGTCGCCGCATCAGCTGGAGAGGATGGAGGCCAGTTTGTGGCGTACATTGATACTCAGCGGGGCTGGCCCATACAGCTGGAATGGTATGAGGGCGACGACCTTACGCCTAGTCGTCAAACGAAGTTCCAGTACGAGTTGGTCGAAGAGATAGACTCCACTGGCCTACTGGATGATTTCTTCATTCTCTCGCCCCCTCCCGGTGCCGATGTCTATGTTCTCACGGAGATGTCTACGGCTGATGCGAGGAACTTCACTGACTTTCCCATCTATTTCGCAGGCGAGGCCATTTTGCAATTCAAATTGGATCGGATTCAGCAGATGGTTGAAAGGACGTCGGTGGCGCCCGATGTCAATCAAGTCTCGGTCATATACAAGTCTGGTGACTCCCCTGGAAACCCATCTATCACAATTACGATCCTCCCTTCGACGAGCGTCGCCGGCGGGAGTCGCATAGGGGAACCGTCGTTGGGCGTTACGACGGAATTCGGACAGGCTCAGTTTTATCTACGTGACTCAATGCTTGAACTCCGGGTCGGAACGATGCTGGTCCTAATTCATACCAACGGTCAACTGGAAGCTCTTGCAGTGGCTGATGCTCTTACCCGCCTGAATAATGTCCCCGATCCCACGCCGCTTCCCCTGGACGGTCTTGAAACTGCACCCACGCCGGTGCTCACACCCTCACCCAAACCCGCTCCAGATCCGATTTTGGTACCCGATCCAACCGCAGTGCCCAGTCCATAAGCCTGACGCTGTCAACACGCCAAGAGAATGCTCGCAAAGATAATCGTCCTTGTTTTCGCCATCATGTTCAGCTTCGGAGCTCTCGTATGCTTAGGTTTCGCCCTCCGCATCATTCTGTGGGGTATAGTTGGCCCGGAAGCTGACGATGAACCGCCCGCCCTGTCAGTGCTTTTGGTCCTCGCTGGAGTATTCGGGTTTCCCGGGCTCATGTTCGCCGGAGTCGCTTCCTATTTGTGGCTATTCGTCTTCGGTCGTTCTCCCGGTCGATCTAGCAGCCTGTAGAATAGCGCGTTGACTTTTTGCTTAACCTGTGCTAGATTAGCCGTCTGGATGGTTCCGAGCCCCCGCTTGTCTAACTCTCTGTCTCATTGTCTTTGCCGATAGGCTTTTTTTGTCCCGTTCGCTAGAGGTGCGTTTAGCCTCGTAAGGAGAGGTTCTGCATGGTTGTCCCCCGAGACGTCGTCTACGAGAAGTTCCGCGTTCCTCAGATCGTTAAGTCGTACTCCATGATCCCGGATGTGATCCGGATGCCGCATATGGTGCAGATCCAGGTGGACTCGTACGGGGTGTTCAAGCGGGAGGCGCTGCGCGAGCTGTTCGATGAGATCTCGCCGATTTCGGACTTCACGGGGAACCGGCTGGAGATGCGCTTTGCGGACTACCGGTTCGGCGACCCGAAGTACACCCCGAAAGAAGACGAGTCCGAGGGCGACCTGACGGACGAGGAGAAGATGCGCCGCGCGCAGCACGAGTGCCACGAGCGGGACTCTACGTTCTCGGCGCCGCTGTACGTCAATGTGAACCTTCTGGTGAAGGAGACGGGGGAGATCAAGGAGCAGGAGATCTTCATGGGCGACTTCCCGCTCATGACGGAGAAGGGGACGTTCATCATTAATGGCGCGGAGCGGGTGGTGGTGTCGCAGCTGGTGCGGTCGCCGGGCGTCTACCTGACGCTGGAGCGGGACCCGACGAGCGGCCGCGACCTTTGCTATGCGAAGTTGATCCCGAACCGCGGGGCCTGGCTGGAGTTCGAGACATCGAATAAGAGCGTGGTTTCCGTGAAGGTGGACCGCAAGCGCAAGATACCGATCACGACGCTGATGCGGGCGATCGACGAGCCGCACCTGCTGCCGAAGCACCCGAGCAACGCGGCGATCAAGGAGCTGCAGGAGCGGATCGACGGCGCCAAGACGGAGCGAGAGGCGGATAAGCTGCGCCAGCAGATGCTGAAGATTCTGGGCACGAGTGAGCGGGTGCTAGCGCTGTTCGCGGAGGTGGACTCGGACGCGAACCATCGCTACATCCAGTCGACGTTGGATCGCGACCCTTCGTGCGAGAACAAGGAGGAGGCGCTGCTGGAGTTCTACCGGCGGCTGCGTCCGGGCGACCCACCGACGATTGACAATGCCCGGAACCTGATCAGTTCGTTGTTCTTCAACCCGCGCCGCTACGACCTGGGCAAGGTGGGCCGCTACAAGGTGAACAAGCGGCTGAGCCGGCCACAGGCGTCGCTGGAACGAGTGCTCTCGCCCGATGACCTGATCGCCATCGTGCGGGAGATTGTCCGGCTAAATAACGGGATCGGCCGTCCGGACGACATCGACCACCTGGGCAACCGTCGCGTGCGCACTGTGGGTGAGCTAATCCAGAACCAGTTCCGCATCGGGCTGCTGCGCATGGAACGTGTGATCCGGGAGCGGATGACGATCACGGACCCGAACGAGACGGCGCCGAGCCAGCTAATCAACATCAGGCCTGTGGTGGCGGCGATCAAGGAGTTTTTCGGCGGATCGCAGCTTTCGCAGTTCATGGACCAGACGAACCCGCTGGCGGAGCTGACGCACAAGCGGCGGCTCTCCGCGCTGGGCCCGGGCGGCCTCTCGCGTGACCGTGCGGGGTTCGATGTGCGCGACGTGCACTTCAGCCACTACGGGCGGATCTGCCCGATCGAGACGCCGGAGGGCCCGAACATCGGCCTCATCGGCAGCCTGGCGACCTTCGGCCGGGTGAACGAATACGGCTTCATCGAGACGCCGTACCGAAAAGTCGTGCGCGAGCTCCCGAAGAACTCTGCCGACCTGGCAGGCCGGACACTGCGTCTCGATGTCGAAGACGCCAAGGGCAAGGAGATCGCCAAGGCCGGTACGGAGATCGACGCGGCGCTGATGAAAAAACTGAGCGCAGCGGCGGCCGCGATACCGATTGAGCCCTTCGTTTCGGATGTGGTCGAATACCTTTCCGCAGATACGGAGGAGAATTTCGTCGTGGCGCAGGCGAACTCGCGCCTTGACAAGCAAGGACACTTCCTGGGTACACGTGTGGAGGCGCGGCATGCTGGAGCGTTCACTACCTCGCCTCCGGACCACGTCGACTACCTGGACCTCTCGCCCAAGCAGATCGTGTCGGTTGCGGCGTCGCTGATCCCCTTCCTGGAGCACGATGACGCCAACAGGGCGTTGATGGGTGCGAACATGCAGCGGCAGGCAGTGCCGCTGGTGCGTCCGGAGATCCCGCTCGTGGGAACCGGGATGGAGATGCAGACGGCGATCGACTCGGGCCAGGTGATTCTGGCGGACCGCGACGGCGAGGTAACCTCAGTTAGCGGCCAGGCGATCACGGTTGTGTATGACGGCGGGAGCGAGCGGACCTATCCGCTGAACAAGTTTGTTCGCTCCAACCAGGGTACCTGCATCAACCATCGCGCGATGGTAAGGCGAGGCGACCGGGTTAAGGCGGGGAACACGCTGGCCGACAGCTCCTCAACAGACGCGGGCGAACTCGCGCTGGGCCAGACGCTACTCTGTGCCTTCATGAGCTGGGAGGGCTACAATTTCGAGGACGCGATCATCATCTCCGAGGATGTGGCGAAGGACGACAAGTTCACGTCGATCCACGTTGAGCGTCACGAGGTGGAGGCGCGGGATACGAAGCTGGGGCCGGAGGAGATAACTCGGGACATCCCGAATGTAGGGGACGAGAGCCTGGTTGACCTGGATGAGTACGGGATCGTTCGTGTCGGCGCTCAGGTGATGTCCGGCGATATCTTGGTTGGCAAGATTACGCCCAAGGGCGAGACCGAGCTGACGGCGGAGGAGAAGCTGCTGCGCGCGATCTTCGGGGAGAAGGCGCGTGAGGTGAAAGACAGCTCTCTGCGGGTGCCGCACGGGGAGCGGGGGAAGGTGATTGATACGCGCTTTTTCGCACGAGCCGATAGCGAAGGCTCTCGGGTACCGCACGGGGCGCCGAACCACCTTTGCCGCTGGCCGGACTACGCCCAGATAACGGACGAGCTGCCGGCTGGCGTGCAGGCGATGGTGCGCATCTCGATCGCCCAGAGGCGGAAGCTGGCCGAGGGCGACAAGATGGCCGGCCGTCACGGCAACAAGGGCGTGATTTCGCGGATTCTACCTGTCGAGGACATGCCGCACCTGGAAGACGGCACGCCTGTGGACATTATTCTCAATCCGATCGGGGTACCGAGCCGAATGAACATTGGCCAGGTGCTGGAGACGCATCTGGGCTGGGCGGCGCGGCGAATGGGTTTCCGCGCCATCTCGCCGGTGTTCGACGGTGGCAACCCGCGGACGATTGAGGACGCGCTATGCCGGCTCTGGATCTGCGAGCAGGCGAATGCTCTGGTCGTGGAATCTCTAAATGGGGCAGCCGGCAGCAACGGGCACGCGAACGGCAGTCAGATAGGGGAGCGCGTAGACGAAGACAAGGTGTACGGGTGGCTGAAGAGCAAGGGGTACGACGGTGTGCCGGTGTTCGACGACTCGATCGTGGGTGAGGCGGCGCGCGTGGGGCTGGAGCTGTGGCTGGAGCAACAGGGGAAGAAGAAGGTGCGGGGCAAGCCGTATCGTGATCTGGACGCGATTTCCGAGCAGATCCTCCTGGATGGGGGCCCCGCGGCGCCAATTTACGGCAAGCAGATACTGCACGACGGGCGGACAGGAGAGGCGTTCGACCAGCCGGTGACGGTTGGTTACATTTACATGCTCAAGTTGATACACCTTGTGGAGGACAAGATCCACGCGCGCTCGACGGGCCCATACTCGCTGATCACTCAGCAGCCGCTGGGTGGGAAGGCGCAGTTCGGGGGCCAGCGTTTTGGAGAGATGGAGGTGTGGGCGCTGGAAGCGTACGGCGCGGCGCACATTCTTCAGGAGCTCCTAACGGTGAAATCGGACGACGTCGTTGGACGTGTGAAGGCGTATGAATCGATCGTGAAGGGCGAGGATATCCTGGAGCCCGGCGTGCCGGAGTCGTTCAAGGTGCTGGTGAAGGAGCTGCAGAGCCTGGGGCTGTCGGTGGAAGTGTTGAACGAAGAAGAAGAGCGGGTGACGCTGGCGGAGACCTCGACACAAGATTTGCCGGAGCTGGGGATAGACCTCAGCGGATTCGAAAAGGGGGAGGACTTACTTGGCTCTCGAAGTTAATGACTTCAACGCCATCCGTATATCGCTGGCCTCTCCGGAGCAGGTCCGCTCCTGGTCATACGGAGAGGTGACGAAACCGGAGACTATCAACTACCGGACGCTGAAGCCGGAGAAGGACGGTCTCTTCTGCGAGAAGATCTTTGGCCCCACGAAGGACTTCGAATGCTACTGCGGGAAGTACAAGCGGGTGCGCTACAAGGGGATCGTTTGCGATAAGTGCGGGGTGGAAGTGACGCGCTCCAAGGTGCGTCGCGAGCGGATGGGTCACATCCAGCTGGCTTCGCCGGTGGCGCATATCTGGTTCGTCAAGGGCACGCCCAGCCGCATTGGGCTGCTCCTCGACATTTCGCCGCGTAGCCTGGAGCGGGTGCTCTACTTCGCGCAGTTCGTCGTCACGTCGGTGGACGAAGCGGTGCGCGAGCGCGCGCTGGCGGCGATCCGCGAGGAGATGGACCGCGTCGTCGACGAGGGCGAGGCAGAGAAGACAACGCAGATCACTGATATCGAAGCCGCGACGAGTGAGGCTATCGCCAAGCTGGAAGGCGAGCGCGAAGACCGGCTGGCGGCGGCGGACGCCGCAGTGACGGCCGAGATCGAAGCGCTGCAGGCGAAAGCGGCCGAGCTTGAGGCGGATATCGAGCGGATCGGCGAGAAAAAGGCGAACAAGAAGCTTGCCCTGAACGACGACTTCGCCATTGTGAAGCGGGGAGAGTTGCTTCCGAAGGACGCAGCGAAGAAGTTGCAGAAAGAGGCGGCCAAGCGGAGCGCGAAGCTGGAGGCGGGGCGCGCGGGCAGGGTGCAGACGGCGGGCGCGAAGCTGGACCTGGAGATCGCAGGGCAGCAGGCGACAGCGAAGGCAGCGATGGAGCCGCTGCGCAAGAAGGTAAACGAAGAACGAGAGACTCTGCGGGCGCAGTTCGAGGAGCGCATCGAAGAAATCGAGGACCTGAAGGATCCGGTGCGTGACGACCAGTGCACGTTGCTGCCGGAGCAGAACCTGCGAGATATCAACGAGAAATATCCCGGGATGGTGAAGGCGGGAATGGGCGCTGAGGCCGTGATCGAAATCCTGGAGCGTGTGGACCTTGACGCGTTGCGGGTCAAGCTCTGGAACGAGATTCAGAACTTCAGTGGACAGCGGCGGAAGAAGGCGACGAAGCGGCTGCGGGTGGTGGAGGCGCTGCGGAAGAGCGGCAACAAGCCGAACTGGATGGTGCTGGGGATTCTGCCCGTGCTGCCACCGGACCTGCGGCCAATGGTGCAACTGGACGGGGGCCGCTTCGCCACCAGCGACTTAAATGACCTGTATCGCCGCGTCATCAACCGCAACAACCGCTTGAAGCGGCTGCTGGAGCTGGGCGCGCCGGAGATCATCATCCGGAACGAGAAGCGGATGCTTCAGGAAGCGGTGGATAGCCTGATCGACAACGGCAGGCGGGGCCGCGCGGTGTCGACGGCCGGTAACCACAAGCTGAAGTCGCTATCGGACATGCTGAAGGGCAAGCAGGGCCGCTTCCGGCAGAACCTGCTGGGCAAGCGGGTGGACTACTCGGGCCGCTCGGTGATCGTGGTGGGCCCGGAGCTCAAGCTGCACCAGTGCGGGCTGCCGAAAAGGATGGCGCTGGAGCTGTTCAAGCCGTTCGTAATGCACGGGCTCGTCGCGCGGGGACTGGCTCACAACATAAAGTCGGCCAAGCGCATTGTCGAACGGGCGCGGCCCGACGTGTGGGACATTCTGGACGAGATCATCAAGCAGAGGCCGGTGCTGTTGAACCGCGCCCCGACGTTGCACAGGCTGGGGATCCAGGCGTTCGAGCCGGTCCTGATAGACGGTAGCGCGATTCAGATCCACCCGCTGGTGTGCACGGCGTTTAACGCGGACTTCGACGGGGACCAGATGGCGGTGCACGTGCCACTGTCGCGCGCGGCTGTGGCGGAGGCGCGCCAGATCATGCTTTCCAGCCAGAACCTGCTTTACCCGTCGAGCGGCGAGCCGGTGGTGGCGCCGACGCTGGATATCGTGCTGGGTTGCTACTACATGACGGAGATGAAGTCCGGCGGGAAGGGCGCGTTCAAGGCGGGCACGCCGGCCCAGGGTATTTACGCGAGTTTCGATGAGGCGCGCCTCGCGTTCGATTCCGGCTGTCTGGACCTGCGCGCGCCGATCCGCGTGCGCGACGATCGCACGGATAGGATGCTAATTGAGACGACGGTAGGCCGGATTATCTTCAACGAGGTGGTGCCGGAGGAATTCGGGTTCCGTAACCAGTTGATGGACAAGAAGGCGATCAAGGAGCTTGTAGCGGAGTGTAGTCACAAGCTGGACAACGAGCGTACCGCCGAGATGGTGGACCGGATGAAGAACCTGGGATTCGAGTTCGCCACCCGTTCCGGCATTTCAATCGCGCTGAACGACCTGCGACTGCCGGAGGAGAAGGAGGGGTTGATCGCTGAGGCGGACGCGGGAATCGCGGAGATCGAAGAGCAGTTCAACATGGGGTTGATAACGGACGAAGAACGCTATTCCCAGGTGGTGGATATCTGGCGCGGGACGACGGACAAGGTGCAGCAGGTGATCCAGAAGCGCCTGGCGGAATACGGCGGTGTCTACATCATGGCCGTCAGTGGCGCCAAGGGTAACATCAGCCAGATCTCGCAGATGGCCGGCATGCGCGGCCTGATGAGCGACCCGGCGGGCCGGATCATCGAGCTGCCGATCCGCTCCTCATTCCGGGAAGGGCTGTCTGTGCTGGAGTACTTCATCTCGACGCACGGCGCCCGAAAGGGGCTTGCGGACACGGCGCTGCGAACAGCGGACAGTGGTTACCTGACACGACGGCTGATCGACGTCTCGCAGGATGTGATCATCGCGGAAGACGACTGCGGGACGACGGCCGGGATCTGGATCGGGGAGCCCTCGGAGAAGGGGCTCTTCGAATCGCTGAGCGAGCGCCTCGTTGGACGTCACACGGCCGCAGATGTGGCCCATCCGAAGACCGGAGAGATCATTGTGGAGCGGGGTGAGGAGATCAGCGAGGAGATTGCAGGGCGGATCATCGGCGCTGGGATCGACAAGGTGTACATGCGCTCTCCGCTGACCTGCCAGACCAAGCGTGGCATCTGCGCGCTGGACTACGGACGGGACCTGTCGCGGGGGAAGCTGGTCGTGGCCGATTCGGCGGTGGGCATCATCGCCGCCCAGAGCATCGGCGAGCCGGGGACGCAGCTGACGATGCGCACGTTCCACACGGGCGGTGTGGCGGGACTGGACATCACGTCCGGACTGCCGCGGGTCGAGGAGCTATTCGAGGCTCGTGTGCCAAAGGGGAATGCCCTTATCTCAGAGATCGACGGTATTGTGGAGATGAGCCGTGAGGGCGAAATCCGCCGCATGAAGATCTCCAGCGCAGAGATCTACCCTGACGAATACGTGCTGCCGAAGGGCGCTAAGGTTGCCGTGAAGGACGGCCAGCAGGTGGCGCAAGGCGAACTGCTGGCAGCGATGCCCAAGCGCAGGGCGAAGAAGGGCGAGGCCGCCGACGAGCAGGCGCTGACTGTCGAGAGCGACATCGTGGCGCGGACGTCCGGGCAGGTGGCGCTGAGGAGGGGCCGCCTGTCGATCCTGTACGAAGAGCGGGACGAACGAGACTACCTGATTCCGGCCACCGCGCGCCTGAAGGTTCACGACGGCGATTACATTCACGCCGGACAGTCGATCACAGAGGGGCCACTGAACCCGCAGGACATTCTGCGCATCCTGGGTCCGGAGCAGGTGCAGATATACCTCGTCGAGGAGGTGCAGAAGGTCTACCGGTCGCAGGGAGTGACGATTAACGACAAGCACATCGAGGTGATCGTGCGACAGATGCTGAGGCGGGTGAGGGTCGATTCTCCCGGCGACTCGTCGATGCTACCGGACGAGCTGGTTGACCGCTTCAAGTTCGAGAGCGTGAACGCGGCTGTGCTGGCGGAAGGCGGAGAGCCGGCCACTGCCCATCCTGTTCTCCTGGGTGTGACAAAAGCGTCATTGAACACGGAGAGTTTCCTGGCGGCCGCTTCGTTCCAGGAGACGACGCGTGTTCTCACGGAAGCGGCTATTAGCGGCGGACTGGACAAGCTGATGGGGCTGAAGGAGAACGTGATCATCGGTAAGCTCATTCCTGCCCGCGCGCAGATCACAGTCGAGCGGCCGGTGACGCCTCTGGGGCTGGGCATGCCCGGCGCGCTGCTGGGCGCCGACGGCGAGCCCCTTATAGACGAAGATGACTGGGGCGACGAGGACGAGGGCGATGTGGACGGAAAAGAGGTTCCGGTCAACGGAGGCAGCCCTGCGCTGGTTGAGGCGGTCGTGGCGGAAGAGGCGGGGGGTGAGGAAGTCGTGGTGGCGGCGGTGGAGGCGAAGCCGATAGGCGAAGGGGTGGCTGGGGACGCGGTCTAGGGGGGCCAGGGGCAGGGCGGGCCGTTCATGGCCCGCACGCCGCCGAGCATGGGCGGGACGAGGCTGGAGACCGACTGGAGGTCGGCATTGATGTGCTTGGGGAAGATGCCCGGGCCTGGCACCACATCCCAACGCCGGTCGTAGTTCACGTCGCCTGGAGAGGTGTCCAGGCGACGCACGGGCAGGGTGAAGCTCTGGAGATCCGCCACGTTGATCTTGTTGCCGCTGGGGAAGCTGGTTGAACCAGCCGCGAGATCGGCAGGCCAGCCGATGGGGAGGTTAAACGGTAACGAAGTGGGAGCGGTCCCGCAAGGGTCCTGGTCGCCCTGGATGCTTGGCAGATAGACGTTGTTCTCAGCCGCGCCCTTGTAGCCGTCTCCGTCGCAGTCGTAGACGTCGCTTCCTGTCGGCAACGGCTCATCGATCAAGGCGTCGCCATCGTCGCTGACCCCTGCGAACGCGCCGTCGACGCGCTCCGGACGGATCGCAGCGTTGTACACCGCGCCGCCGCAGGCGTTCTCGTCGATGTCATACACGCCATCGCTGTCAGAGTCCGTGCCGGGGCAGTAGACGCCGACGGCTATCTGGGCAGCGTGTACCGTGTGTGGAGCCACGAACAAACCGTTCTGGTCGTTATGCACCGCATCGGTGAGGGTGAGGCTGTAGTACCCCGATAGCACGCCCGAGTCAGCGGAGATCCAGACGCGCTGGAGGACGCCAGAACCGGTTTCGCCGGCCGCCTCTCCGAAGTCAAGCGCGGTGCTAGTCCACATGTCGGTGCTCCAGTCGGCGTCGGGCACGAAGTCGCTGGCGTCGAAGAGATTGCTTCCCGCGTTTGCTGCCAAAAGGTAGTTGATGTCGTATGCAGTGACTGTCAGAGCCGACTCATTATAGTTGAGAGTGAAGGTGAAGGTAGTCAGTGGGCTGGAAGGGGGGATATTAGTCACGGTGACGTCGAGCGCGACGCCGTCGACCACATCTTCGTCGGCGTCCTGCATGTTGTTTGGCTCGACCCGAGCGCAGGTCTGTCTACTGCCGAGGGTCGTAGCAGTGTTGGCGGGGGCGGAAACCGGGTTCATGTCGATCGAGATTGCATCTGCCCCGTCTGCGTGGGAGGCGAACAACGGATTCGGGCTTGAATCCCAGCAAACGAGTGCAATCGCGCCAGCAACTAGAGGATACCCAATTAACTTCCACACGTACGTCATGTCTCAGTTGTTTGTACAGGTCGGCCCACTAAACTGGCGTTGAGCACCGCCGAACATTGGCGGAATCGTGAATGCGAGGTTTGACATGTCCTGGACGTTGATCCACTTGGGGAGCCCTGGTGCCGGGCCAGGAACGAGGTCCCAGCGCGGATGGTAGTAGGTGTCTCCCGGGCTCGTATTGAACCTGCGTGGCACCATGAAGCTTTGAAGGTCAGCAACGTTGATCTTGTCGACGGAATTGGGAGGGGCGCTTGTGTCGACGAGGTCCGCGGGCCAATTCGCGCTCGGGCCTGTGGACGGGCCGGTGCCACAACGCTGGAAGATGTTGGTACCTACATGCACCTCGCTGCCCTCAGGGTACCCATCGCCATCACCGTCAGGCCACCACAAGGGAGAGTTCTTGTTTGGCAGCGTAGAGCAGAAACCCCACTTTCCGAAGTCGTTCGTGTCGTTTACGTTAGTGTCGGGCTGGGCTGACATGGGTTCCGGAAGGATAGACGCGGTTGGAGCTGCGGTGGAGCTAGTTCCAGCAGGATACTGTTTTAGGTCGAAGTGAAGGTGCGGGCCGTCCGAATCCCCAGTGTCACCCGAGTAGCCGATCAGTTGACCTTGTCGCACAGTGGCGCCGATGCTGATTCCAGCGGCCCACGCACCTCCCTCTGTTGTCAGCCGGAGGTGTAGGTATCTAGACCGGTGGCCGCTCGATTCGATGTGAGCGATCTCGAGATAATTGCCGCGGCTGAGGTCCGTGTTGTTGTTGGAACCGCCGACAATAAGACCACCCGCGACCGATGCGACGGCGTTGCTGGTCGAGAATGCAAAGTCGATCGCTTTGCCGCTGAAGTTGCTGGCGTCAGTGTGGCCGCCGCAATTGTAGCTTTGGCCTCCGGCGCCGATTCGGTGTTGGCCACTCGGCCAAGGCAATTGCAAGCCAAATGGATGCCCAGCTGAGGTGGGCGTTGCGGCGTTCGAACCAATCGAACAGATCAGAGCGACCGCGACTGCTAAGACCCTGATACGACCTGCCACTCTGATCTCACCTAGACGATCAATACAGTGCTCAAGATCTTTAAGAAGAGGGTTTCGTCGGCATCTTGCTCGGTAAAATGCGCCACCACCACGTAAACGTAACCGTTTACTTCCGCCGCGACGAGATGTGCGCGCCCCGGTCCTGCGGTGATCGGGTCAAATGTCCGCGCGACCTCCCATGCAGGCAGACCGCCAAGCTCTGTATCGGTGGCCTCAGGCGGCCGCGGCGATACGACCGGGGATCCCAGAGGCGTGCGATCAAACTGAAGTTTTACACCCCCGGACGGAAAGCCAGTGATGTTAGGGGCTGATGGGTCGAAAGAATAGAAGGTACCGATGCTCGTCTGGTGCCATTCGGCTGGATAACGGAATGTGAGTCCCGGGATGGCCGGCTCAACAAAAGTGGCCCAGGTTCCAGGTATCGAGACAGGCGTCGGTAGCGGTGGCGGCGGCGGCACGACCGTGCCCTCCTCGGGGTTGGCGGCCGTTGGGGATGGTGACGGCGAATCGACGAGGGGCGGCGCCTCCTCCTCCGAGCAGGCCGCAACAGCGATCAGCGAAAGGATCAGCAGCCCGGCAAGGGTCAGTTTCATGGGGCGCGTCTCACGCTATACTCTCTCTCTCTGTCAAGCTGTATTTCCAACGTTTTCGAAGCAGCTAAGATTCGCGTATCTCGGTCGCGTCAGTTGCTGCAGACCGGGCCGTTGAAGGCCCTCTGCGTGCCTCCGAACATCGGCGGGAAAACGAAGGCGAGGTTTTGCATGTCCTGGACATTGATCCATTCTCCCGTGCCGCCGTTCCCCGGGACCAGGTCCCAGCGCGGATGATAGTCAGCGTCTCCCGGGCTCGTATTGAGGCGGCGTACGGGTGTGAGGAAGCTCTGCACATCGGCGGTGTTGATGCGGTCTGTTGAATTGGTTCCGGCGACGCGGTCAACGAGATCGGGTGGCCAGGCGGCGCTGGTCTCGGTGGAGGCGCCGGCGCCGCAGCGGCTGGTGACACTCGTCCCCACGTACGTTTCGGTTCCCTCTGAGTAGCCGTCGCCGTCGCCGTCGGGATACCAGTAGGGGGAGTTCTTGTTGGCGAGTGTGGAGCAAAAACCCCACTGGCCGAGATTGGTGCGGCTGGACATGGGCTCAGGCGTGATCGACGCGGTGGGGGCAACGTTAGGGCTGGTCCCCGCGGGATACAGTTTCAGGTCGAAGTGGAGGTGGGGGCCGGTCGAATTCCCAGTGTTACCCGAGTAACCGATGAGCTGGCCCTGGCGCACCGTCGCGCCGATGCTGATTCCTGTAGCCCAGGCGCCACCCTGGGCGTTGGTCCGCAGGTGGAGGTAGCGGGACCGGTGGCCGCCCGTGGCGCCGTGCCGTATCTCGAGGTAGTTGCCGCGGCTGGTATCGGTGCCGTCGTTGGAGCCGCCGACGATGGTACCGGCAGCGACGGCGGCGACCGTGTTGCCGGTGGCGAACTCGAAGTCGATGGCTTTGCCGTTGAAGTTGCTGGAATCTGTGTGGCCTCCGCAGTTGTAGCTCTGGCCGCCGGCGCCGATGCGATGCTGTTGTGAGGGCCAGGGGAGTTGCAGTTGCAGCGGGTGGCCGGCCTGGGCCTGATTCGCGGAGGCGGAGTGCAATGCAGAGATTGCTGCGAGCACGATTGCGAAGGAAGCGAGACGAGATCGCAAGGGAGACGCGCTCACGAAATTCGCAGTGTACTCAGGATCTGTTGGAAGAGGGTTTCGTCGGCATACTGCTCGGCGAAGTGGGCTGTGATTACGTATCGGTATTCAGCCGTGTCGACCACCACGAGGTGCGAACGCTGAGCGCCACCGGTGACCGGGTCGAAGACACGGACAATCTCCCAAGCGGGCAACCCGCTCAGCACCAGGTCCGTAGCCTCCTCCGGTCGTGGCGATAGAGCCGGAGAATCCAGGGGCACACGGTCGACCTGGAGCTTGATTCCAGAGGGCGGGAAGGCGTGAGGGCTCGTGGGCCTCGACGGATCGAACGAAAATAGAGTGCCGATTTCGGTGACGCGCCATCCCGCAGGATAGCGAAACGTCAGGCCAGGAATCGCCGGGTCTGTGAATGTGAGCCAATTCGCCGGAATTGTAACGGGCTGGCGAAGGGGCGGTGGCAGCGGGGCTACGACGCCGGCTTCGGGATTAGCAAGCGTCGGCGAGGGCGAAGCGGCCGGTATTGGCGCCTCTTCGGCCTCGGAGCAGGCAGCCGCAAGGATTAGCCCTACCAACAGGGACAGCACAGCGATCTTTCGCATCAGGGCATTCCTCACACTACACCCGGCTGCATAAATTTGTGGACCTCCTTATGGCAACGTTTCCGAAGCAGCCAGGTTTCGCATAGGGCTGCCGTCCTATAATGAAAGCGTGGTTGTAAGACCGCTCGAGCAACAGTCCGAGTCTGCTACTGACGCGCTGACGACGGCGCTGTCGCAGTTCGACGCCGCGGCGGACCGCCTGGGGCTGGACGACGGGACGCGGGGCGTGTTGCGCGCCTGCAAGCGCGAGCTGTCGGTACACTTTCCGGTGCTGATGGACGCGGGTGGGGCTCGTATCTTCAGCGGCTATCGGGTCCAGCATAACCTCGCGCGCGGGCCGGCGAAGGGGGGGCTGCGCTATCACCCGGACGTGTCGCTGGATGAAGTGCGGGCGCTGGCGATGTGGATGACCTGGAAGAGCGCCGTCGTGAACATCCCGTACGGGGGCGCGAAGGGTGGAGTGATCGTCAATCCGCGGTCGCTTTCGCTGGGCGAACTCGAGAGGCTGACGCGGCGTTATGCGACGGAGATCAGTATCATCATCGGCGAGGACGAGGACATACCGGCGCCGGATGTGGGCACGGACAGCCAGATCATGGCTTGGATCATGGACACGATCAGCATGCACCGGGGGCATACGCACGCGGGGGTCGTGACAGGCAAGCCGGTAAGCGTCGGCGGGACGCTGGGCCGGGCGGAGGCGACGGGCCGGGGGTTGCAGTACGTGGTCCAGGAGGCGGCGCGGGAGCGGGGTATCGGGCTTGAGGGCGCGACGGTGGCGGTGCAGGGCTTCGGCAACGTGGGGGCGGTGGCGGCGAACCTGCTCGCGCTGGCGGGGGCCAGGGTCGTGGCGGTCAGCGACTCGTCGGGTGCGTTGTACAACGGCAAAGGGCTTGACCTGGCCGTACTGGCGCCGTTCCAGAAGGACCGCAGGCCCTTGACGGAGGCGACGGGCGGTGACCAGATCAGCAATGCCGAGCTGCTGGCGCTTCCGGTGGACTTCCTGATACCGGCAGCGCTGGAGGGTCAGATCAACGCTGCGAATGCGGGCGAGGTGCGCGCGCGGGTGGTGGTAGAGGGCGCAAACGGTCCGACGACGCCCGAGGCGGACGCGATACTGGCGGAGAAGGGGGTCGTGCTGATACCGGACATCGTAGCGAACGCGGGCGGCGTGATCGTGTCGTATTTCGAGTGGGTGCAGGACCTGCAGTTCTACTTCTGGGAGGAGAACGAGGTGAATCAGAGGCTGCACACGATAATCACGCGCGCCTACGGCGACGTGGCGAGGACGGCGGAGGAGGAGGGCGTAACGCTGCGAGAGGCGGCGATGATGGTGGGGGTGAGCCGGGTTGTGGAGGCGACGAAGATCCGGGGGATATACCCGTGAGGGCGTCACGACATCGCGAATCTAAGTATACACCAAGTGCATGATCATATATACTAAGGCTGTCAGCGGATATATAGTGAGGTGATTCGTTATGCCATACGCTACTGTTTCGGCCAAAGGCTGGATCGTCATACCTAAAGAGATACGCAAACGCCATGGCCTGAAGAAGGGTGATAGGGTACACGTCGATGATCTCGGCGGCGAGATCATTACCATCATCCCCGTGGCGGAGGACCCAATCGCGGCTGGGCGGGGGATGCTCAAAGGCGGACCATCGATGACGAAGGCACTGCTTGAGGATCGTGCCTGGGAGCTTGAGAAGGAAGAGCGCGACTTGCCGCCACCCAGACGGCTTGATCGGTGAGCACTGGCGTACTCGTCCTTGATAGCTACGCGCTTCTTGCGTTTGTTCAGGATGAAGCGGCAGCAGATGCGGTGGAAGCTATTCTCCACCGATCGGATGCAGGGGAGCTGCGGCTCGCGCTGTCCGTCGTCAACCTGGGTGAAGTCTACTACCGAACGGTTCGCGCATTTGATTCGGATCGGGCACAGGCGGTCCTTGCTCAAATAGCTGAATACAAGATCGACATCGTTGACGTGGATCGAGATCTGGCTCTGGCAGCGGCACGAATCAAGGGAACATACCGCCTTTCGTACGCCGATTGTATCGCGGCGGCGCTGGCTCAGCGGCTTGGCGGGGCTGTCGTGACCGGGGATCCGGAGTTCCGGCGGATCGAACATCTCGTGCAGATCGAAAGGCTGGCGTCAGGCCCGTAACTTTTGGGGACATTGGGGCGTTGACTTGATACAGGCTGGTTGGTAGGGTGGGTGTGTAACCAAATAGCCGCCTAATCTCTCTGCCTGAGCAGAGGGAGCGGGGGAACCAGTGTTGGGGTGAACGGTCCGACCGGTCGGACCCAGGCGGACTCCTTCCCGCCGAACCCGTCAGCTAACCTCGCAGGCGAACGAAGGAGAGGCTCGGATTGACCCGAAATCGGGGCGAGAGGACAGCCTCTCGCCCCTTTGTTTATATAGTGATATGGCGATCAGCAGACAAACTAGAGCTATACGCGTGAGTGAGCGTCCGGTTGCCCGTGAGGAGGAGGACGGCCCTCGCTTCGCCTGGCGGCTGGAGTACACGCTGCTGCTTGCCTCGATGCTGCTGATGGCCGCATTCGCTATCGCCTTCTTCTATTTCAGCACGGAGGTGAGCAACCTCAAGAGTTACGGGTATGCGGGGCTTTTTTTGATCAATCTTGTCGGGGCGGCGTCGATCCTGCTGCCGTCGCCCGGCGCGGCGAGCGTCGTCGGCGGTGGGGCGCTGCTGGAAGACTTCCTGGGCGTTCCGGCTTTCCTGTGGGTCGGGCTGGTGGCGGGCCTGGGCGAGGCGATCGGCGAGTTCAGCGGCTACGCCGCGGGCTACGGGGGCCGGTTGATGGTGGAGAACCGCCCGGCCTACGAGCGTGTGCATCGTTGGATGGAGCGTCGCGGGTTCGTCACGATGTTCCTGATGTCGACGATACCGAACCCCGTGTTCGACGTGGCCGGGCTGGCGGCGGGTGCGGTGCAGATGCCGATCCGGCGCTTCTTCGTGGCGGTACTGGCGGGGAAGGTGATCAAGGACACCTGGATGGCTGCGGTCGGTGGGCTGGGCTTCAGCGCGATCCTGCACCTGCTGGGCTGAAGGCTAGACGCGTGGCGCGGGCACCCGCGAGGGGCGCCCCTACGATACAATCGGCCATGGCATGAGCGACAGTGTTGGGGCCGTTATCGTCGCGGCCGGGATTGGAACGCGGATGCAGGGCGTGGACAAGCTGTTCACGGAGGTTGCCGGACGCGCGCTTCTCGCACACACGATCGCTACTTTCGAGGCGTGTGAGGCGATCGGACGGATCGTCGTCGTGCTCTCTGCCGAGAACGTGAACCGGGGGCGCGATCTCATGGCGAAGCAGCGCTTGACGAAGGTCACGGCATGCGTGGGCGGTGTGCGACGCCAGGACTCCGTGCGGCTGGGCCTCGAAGCGCTCGGCGTATGCGACTACGTGGCGGTGCACGACGGGGCGCGGCCTCTGGTTACGGTAGAGCTGATCGAGCGCGGGATTGGGGCCGCGCAGGAGAGCGGCGCGGCGGTGCCGGCGCTGCCGATCGCGGACACGGTGAAGGAGGCTGACGCGGGCATCGTCGTCCGGACGCTGGACCGCAGCCGGATGATCGCGGTGCAGACGCCGCAGCTGTTCCGCTACGACTTGCTGCTGCGCGCGCATCGCGAGGTGAGCGCGGACGTTACGGACGATGCGGCGATGGTGGAGGCGCTTGGCGAACGGGTGCGGGTATTTGAGGGCGACCAGCGAAACGTGAAGGTGACGACTGCGGAGGATCTGGCGCTGGTGGAGGCGCTGTTGGCAGCAACGACGGCGACGGTGAGCCCGCGTCGGGAGTGACATTTGCCCCTTGCGTCGAGTAGCGCTACGGCGAGTCATATCGCGGTGTGGAGTCGCGGGGCCGTAGTGTAATGGGAACACGCCTGATTATCACTCAGCGAGATGGGGGTTCGAATCCCCTTGGCTCCACTCTTACCGCTACAGAGGTATTGACGTCGTGGTGGCGTGGTGTAAGATAATTAACGCTGAGTGATAATCAGGGAGGAGTTCCCACACACGGAACGAACCCTACGGAACGAGGTCGCGAGAGCGGCCTCTTTTCTTTTGGTCTAAGACGGCTTGCGCAGCCAGCCCCTGGAGTGACATTTGCCCCTTGCGTCGAGTATCACTGCGGCGAGTAATATCGCGGTGTGGAGCTGCGGGGCCGTAGTGTAATGGGAACACACCTGGTTGTCACCTAGGAAATGGGGGTTCGAATCCCCTCGGCTCCACTCCTGGCCTGACAACTATTCCTTGACTTATCCTGCGCCCCAAGTAGAATAGGTTTCACTGGGTGACAACCAGGGATCGTTCCCAGCACGGAATGGATCCCATGGATTGGGGCCGCGAGAGCGGCCTCTTTTCTTTTTGACTTTTCGCATCAATACCGTACGATAGTGATTGCTGGTTGACGGTCAGGCGTGAGGTTCCTTAGCGGAACGAAACCCTGGCGAAGAGAGGGCGCGAGAGCGGCCTCTTTTCTTTGGCTGGTCCAGCTGAGTACTCTACCTTGTTGTGTGCACATTCGGCTTAGAACCATGACCTGCGGCGTTCGTCGGCAGGTTTGACAGCCTGACCCCCGAAACCCCACGCTTACGCCATGCGCATCGGCATTGGCTATGACATCCATCGCTTCGAGGACGGCCGGAGGTTGGTGCTGGGCGGCGTCGAGCTGGCCGGCGAGACCGGGCTCGGCGGGCACAGCGACGCCGATGTGCTGCTGCACGCGCTGATCGACGCTATGCTGGGCGCTGCGGGGCTCGGCGACATCGGGCAGCAGTTTCCGCCGGACGATGCGCAGTGGGAGGGGGCCAGCAGCCTGGACCTGCTGTCGCGCTCGCTGGCGGAGGTGCGGCAGGCCGGCTACGAGGTGGAGTCGCTGGACTCGACGGTCATCGCCGAGCGGCCGCGGCTGGCACCGAGTATCGCATCGATGCGGGAGAGCATCGCGCGGGCGATCGGGATCGCTGTGGAGCGGGTGAACGTGAAGGCGACGACGAACGAGGGCATCGGCGCGATTGGGCGGGGCGAGGGGATTGCGGCGATGGGGGTGGTGCTGCTGAGGGAGGGGTAGAGGGCCGCACGGTACCTGTCATTCTGAGCGCAGTCCTCGTTTGTGTACTGAATAACGTATCTCCGCGAAGAATCCGGGGAGGGGTAAGCACTCGATCGTGGAGGGCAATGGCCTCGCACTGACCCTGAGCTCTTGTCGGTTGGTGATCGCTATCCGTTTGCGAAGCGTGTCCCTCGCGCCAGATTCTTCGCGAAGCAACTTTTGGAGCCTGGAGAACCTCGTTGGCGCTCAGAATGACAGGTGTGCCGGGCCCCGCACTGACTACAAGACGTCGGTTAGGTCTCTCCAACCTGGATTGTTCGCCTCAATAAGCGCGACCTTCCGTGCGTGCGTCCAGCCCTTGATCTGCTTCTCGCGCGTGATCGCCCCGATCGCATCGTCCGTCACTTCGTAGTACACGAGCGATGTGGGGTTGTACCTCGCAGTGAAGCCCATGGTTGTCTTCTGACGGTGTTCAGATACGCGCCGCGCTAAGTCCGAGGTGACTCCAATGTAGAGGACGTCCGATCGACCTGTCATTATGTACACGTTGAACTGTTTCACGCGAAACACCTTCTCGCCATTTGCGATACCCGCGCCCGCCCCAGATTCTTCGCGGAGCCACGTTATGGAGCCTGCGGAACGCGTCGGCGCTCAGAATGACAGGTTCCGAGCCTTTACGTAAGGCCGAAATGTCACTTTGATCGATGGCGCGATGAGTACCGTCATTAACGTTTCTGTATAATGGTAAACACCATGCACAGCTCCAAGATTCCGTCTCCCAGCGCCTGCGCCTGTATCGCGGCCTCGACCTCTTAGTCGGGGCCAGGGCGGCAGCGCAGAGTACAGGCATGACGAAGGGAGAGACGGCCCATGGGGCTCCTGGACAGCATTAGACGGGACATCAAGGCGGCGCGCGAGCGCGACCCTGCCGCCACGAGCGACCTCGAGGTCGTGTTCACGTATCCGGGGTTCCACGCGCGGCAGATCCACCGGTTGACGCAGGCGCTTCACAAACGAGGAATGCGGCTGGCCGCGCGCGTGACGTCGCACTTTGGGCGCGCCGTCACCGGCATCGAAATACACCCGGGCGCACAGATCGGCGAGGGGTTCTTCATCGACCACGGAATGGGCGTCGTGATCGGCGAAACGACGATCATCGGCGAGAACTGTCACCTCTTCCAGGGCGTGACGCTTGGTGGCACGAGCACTCGCCGCGCCAAACGACACCCCACGCTGGGCAAGAACGTGGTCGTCGGCGCCGGCGCCAAAGTGATCGGCGACGTGCTGATCGGCGATAACGCCAAGATCGGCGCCGGGTCCGTCGTTGTGACGAACGTGCCGCCGAACGCGACGGTGGTGGGCGTGCCCGGTCACGTCGTGGCTTTTGCCGACCCGGGCGACGAGACTGTCCTCAGACTGCCGGACCCGGAGTGGGACATCATCAAGAGCCTGGAGTCGCGCATCGCCGAGCTGGAGGAGCGGATCGTGGGGCTGGAGAGCAAGCGAAAGGAAAAGGCGCCGGTGGTGGTGGATGGCGAGTCCGAATAAGACACGCCGACGGTTCGGAGATTCATTCGGCGGCCCCGACTGCCACAAGAGTATGAATCGTCGCGGCGTCGCCAAGTCAGGCTGAGCTTTATGATCCTGAGCAGGACGGTGGGTCGCCTGAGAGGTTTGTACCTTTGCAAGTGTCATCCGCTTGAGAGCCTGACCCCCAGGTATCATATTTTGGGTGGACTGACATTGGTGGCGGGCCGATGAAGCTGTACAACACGATGAACCGGCGGCTGGAGGAGTTCAGTCCGGCGGGCGAGGTGGCGACGATGTACGTCTGCGGGATCACGCCGTACGACCACTCGCACCTGGGCCACGCGATGAGCTACATGATCTTCGACGTGGTGCGCCGCTACCTGGAGTTCAGCGGCTTCAAGCTGAGGCACGTGCAGAACTATACGGACATCGACGACCGCATCATCGCGCGGGCAAACGAGCGGGGCGTGCTGTTCGACCAGGTGGCGCAGGGCTATATCGATGAGTTCGAGGAGGAGATGAGGGCGCTGAACGTGACGCCGGCGCACGAATACCCGCGGGCGACGCACGAGATCCCGGGGATCCTCGAGATGACGCAGGCGCTCATCGCGAAGGGGCACGCCTACGTTGTGGCGGAGCCCCCCGGCGCTGAGGGCGGCGACGTGTACTTCCGGGTGCGGAGTAAGAGTGATTACGGGAAGCTGTCCGGCCGGGACGTGGATTCGATGAGAGCGGGAGCGCGGGTCGACGTGGGAGAAGAGAAAGAGGACCCGGCGGACTTCGCGCTGTGGAAGGGCGCGAAGCCAGCGGAGCCTTCGTGGGAGAGCCCGTGGGGCCCCGGGCGTCCGGGCTGGCACATCGAGTGCTCGGCGATGTCGTCGCGGCTGCTAGGCGCGACGATCGACATCCACGGCGGCGGCCAGGACCTGATCTTCCCGCACCACGAGAACGAGATCGCCCAGAGCGAGGCCGCGACGGGCCAGAAGCCGTTCGTCCGCTACTGGCTGCACAACGGCTGGCTCACCTTCAACGAAGAGAAGATGAGCAAGTCGCTGGGTAATATCATCACGATCCGCGAGGGGTTGGAGCGCTACGGCGCGGACGGCCTGCGGGTGTTCGTGCTGACGTCGCACTACCGCGCGCCGCTCAACTACTCGGAGGAGGCGCTGGAGTCGGGCAAACGGGCGGCCGAGCGGCTGCGCCTGGCGGCGACGATCGCTGGGAGCGGCGAGGCGGCGCCGGCCGTGGAGGCGGGGGGCTGCCGCGTGCGCTTCATCGAGGTGATGGACGAGGACCTGAACACGCCGGCGGCGCTGGCGGCGCTGTTTGACCTGGCGCGCGAGATCAACCGGGCGCGGGACGAGGGCCGCAGCATCGAGGCGGCGCAGGCATCGCTGCGGGAGCTGGCGGGCGTGCTGGGGCTGACGTTGGCGGAACGCGGCGACGATGCGTCCGCGGCGCCGTTTATCGAGGTGCTGGTGGCGTTGCGCGACGAGCTGCGGGCGGCGAAGCAGTTCGCGCTCTCCGACGGCGTGCGCGAGCGGCTGGCGGGGCTGGGTGTGGTGCTGGAAGACGGGCCCGACGGTACGCGCTGGCGTCGCGGTTAACTGTAGCGAGCCGGCACGACGCGTTGCTCTGTTTGGCAGATGCCAGGTTCTTCGCCCTCCGCCCCGCCGTTACGCCCGCCCCGCTCGGCTCAGGATGACGATAGCGGAGGCGGATTTGCAGTTTGTGACGATTGCGCGCGTTGTCATCATGTAAACGCAGGATTGTCGCACGAGGGAGCGCCAGATTCTTCGCTCTTGCTAACGAGGCTGGCGTAGCACGAACGCTTCTGTCGAGACGAAGCCCCACATGACACAGGGGCTCAGAATGACGATTCTACCTCCCTTATCCACAAATTCTGGCCGATAGATACCTGAATTCGGGCTTGTCCTGCGAATTGACAATAGGTATATATCGGTTAACTGTTTCATTCCGGTCGCTTCGGTCGCCAATCAGATTCGAGGGGAGTATGGTCAAGCCGCGCACAGCGATCATGTTTGTCATGGCCGTCGCAGTGGGCATGGCAGGAGGAACGGCGCTGTTCCTGGCGTCCAGCGCTGATGGCGTGGAGGACCCCGACCTATCGCTGACCAAGGTTGATGACGCTGACCCTGTCGCGGTCGGTCAGGACCTGACGTACACGCTGACGATAACGAACAACGGGCCGCTGGGCGCGACCGGCGTGACGGTAACTGACACTCTGCCGCCGGCGGTGACGTACGTTTCGGCGACGCCGAGTCAGGGGAGCTGCAGCCAGGCACTGGGCATCGTGACGTGCCCTCTCGGTTCGTTGGCGAACGGCGCCAGCGCTACGGTAGCAATCGTCATCACTCCTACGCTGCCCGGCATCCTGAGCAACACGGCGCTCGTGACTCTGAACGAGTTAGACCTCAATCTCCTGAACAACACGGATACCGAGTTGACAACTGTAAACGCGGCGTCGGACCTGTCCGTCACGAAGTCCGACTCTCCGGACCCCGTGACGCAGGGCGGCGACGTGACGTACACAGTGACTGTGGCGAACAACGGCCCTTCGGGCGCGACCGGGGTGACGCTGACGGACGCGCTGCCGGCGGGAGTGACCTTCGTTTCGGCCACGGCGAGCCAGGGGAGTTGCGGCCAGGCGCTGGGGATCGTGACGTGCCCTCTCGGCTCGCTGGCGAACGCGGGCAGCGCGACGGTGACGATTGTGATCACCGCCCCGTTGCCGGGCATCCTCAGCAACTCAGCGGCCGTCACCGGTAGCGAGCTCGACCTGAACGCAGCGAACAACATCGACGCGGAATTGACGACCGTCAGCGCTGTGGCTGACGTGTCCGTCGCCAAAGCAGACTCGCCCGACCCTGTGACGGTCGGAGACAGCCTGACTTACACGCTAACGGTGAGCAACGCGGGGCCGTCGGGCGCCACGGGTGTGACGCTTGTGGACGTTCTGCCTGCGGGCGTGACGTTCGTCGGCGCCACGCCGAGCCAGGGGAGCTGCAGCGACCTGGCGCTAACGGTGACCTGCAACCTGGGCGCGCTGGCAAATGGCGCAAGCGCGACGGTGGACATTGAGGTGACGCCGACGCTGCCGGGCGCGATCGTCAACTCTGTGACGGCAACAGCCAACGAACTGGACCTCGATCTGCTGGACAACGCCGACGTCGAGACTACCACGGTCGATCCCGCCGCTGACCTCTCGATTACCAAGGCCGACTCGCCCGACCCCGTGGGTGTGGGGAGCACGCTGACCTACACACTCACTGTAAGCAATGGCCCGGCGCCTGCGACCGGCGTGACGGTGGTCGATCTGCTGCCGCCCGGGGTTACGTTTGGCTCCGCGACGCCGAGCCAGGGGAGCTGCAGCGAGCTGGCGCTCACTGTCACGTGCACGCTGGGGGCGCTGGCCGGAGGGGCGAGCGCAACGATCGACATCCTGGTGACGCCGACGCTGCCCGGTGTACTCGTGAACACGGCCACGGTGACGGCGGTAGAGATCGACCTCAACCCGGCCAACAACGTGGCTGTGCAGACAACGACGGTAAACGCACTTGCCGATATCTCCGTGACGAAGACGGACTCCCCCGATCCCGTGGACGCGGGCAGCGCCTTGACCTACACGGTGACGGTGAGCAACGGCGGGCCTTCGGACGCTACGACGGTTGACCTCGTGGACGTTCTGGAGCCGGGTGTGGCGTTCGTTTCAGCCACGCCGAGCCAGGGTACCTGCAGCGAGTCTCTCGGCGTCGTCACTTGCGCCCTGGTGGACCTGGCCAACGGCACTAGCGCGACGGTGACGATCGTGGTCACGCCACCGCTGCCCGGGGTGATCAGCAACGCGGCAGCGGTTACGGCGAATGAACTCGATCTGGACCTCCTGGACAACGCGGCTGTCGAGACGACAACGGTGAACGCGGCGGCGGACCTGGCGCTGGCGAAGGCCGACTCGCCGGACCCGGTGGCCGTCGGTGAGCTGCTGACGTACACGATCACGGTGCTCAACGGACCGGCGCCTTCTACCGGTGTCAGCGTAGTCGATGTGCTGCCGCCAGCAGTGGTGTTTGTTTCAGCGACGCCGAGCCAGGGGAGCTGCAGCGAGTTAGCGCTCACGGTGACCTGCGCCCTGGGCGTTATTGCGGGCAGTGGTTCGGCGACGGTGGACATCGTGGTCACACCACCGTTGCCGGGAGTGCTGGTGAATACGGCGACGGTGACCGGGAACGAGGTCGACCTGAACCTGCTGAACAATGTGGCGGTGCAGACGACGACCGTTGTGGCGGCGGTTGATCTCTCAATCACTAAGACAGACTCGCCCGACCCGGTGGAAGCGGGCGCGGCGCTGACTTACACGTTGACGGTCGAAAACGCGGGCCCGTCTGCTGCGACGGACGTCATCGTAGCGGATGTGCTGCCGGCCACCGTTACGTTCGGGTCGGCGACGCCCAGCCAGGGGATCTGTACCGAGCTGCTTGGCATTGTCACGTGTGGTCTGGGCGTGATGTCGGCGTCCGCTGTGGCGACGATCGATATTGTGGTAACGCCGACCTTGGCGGGCGTCCTGGCAAACAGCGCCAGCGTTACGGCGGACGAGCTGGAACTTGACCCGTTGGACAACGTTGACGTCGAGACGACGCTTGTGGTTCCGGCGGCGACGGCGACGCCCACCGCCACGCCAACAGCGACGGCGACGGCAACGCCCACGGCGACCCCGAGCCCCACGGCGACGCCCTCGCCCACCGCCTCGCCGGGGCCGACCTCCACTCCGACCCCAACACCATCCGCGACGGCGACGCCTACGCCGACTGCCGAGCCGACGGGTAGCGCGACGGCCGCAGCCAGCCCAACGCCCGCGTCCGCGCCGAGCGGGTTTGGCGCGAACGGGGCTGCTGGCGTCAAGCGAGAGGTCACGCAGGCGCTCGGCGTGTCGGCGCTCCTGGCCTGTCTGGGGTTGATGGCGCTGGTGCTCTCGAAGCCCAAACGGCGATAGACCGCCCTTCGAACGTCCTGCAAGGCTGGAAATCCGCTGCAGAGCGCAGCCCGGCGAGGGCTTGACAGCTTACGTTGGCGGTGGCAATCTGTTAGACGCCCCGCAATACCGGAAACTCGCATCATATAACCGAAGGAGGACGCAATGCGGCAGGTTCTCACCGTTCTCGTTATGGCGCTGGTGGTGGGCGCGATCGTGGCTTCGCCGTCGGAGGCGCGCGATAAGCCGAACAGCACGGCGCAGCTTAACGTTTTCAAGCTTCTCGACGCCCCGGAGGAGTTCGACAACGTCGCCTCCGGCCAGAGCGGCGGCCAGTTCAGCAAGGTACAGATCGAGCGCTTCCGCTGCGCCAGTTCCGGCGACCCGACGGCCTCAGTCGATATTAGCTGCGACACCTCGGAGCTCGGGCAAGACTTCGCCCCGGACAACGAGATCGCTATCGCGGTCGACCCGGAGGATCCAGACCACATTCTGGCCGGGTCCAACGACTACTTCTACCGCTTCAACAACTCGACGGGCGCTCGCCAGGCGATCGTGCCGACGGGGTTCTTCACCTCGTTCGACGGCGGCGCGACCTGGATCGACGGCCAGATCCCGATGCGCAGCGGCAACAGTGGCGGCGACCCGGTACCGGCCTTCGACGCGGCGCACGACGTGGCCCTGTTGGCGCAACTGGAGAACACAGGCGGCCATGGAGGCTGCTGTGTGTCGCAGGGCGACGTTTCGGTGAGCCACTCGCATGATGGCGGCGTGACCTGGAGCGAGCCCGTGACGGTGATGAAGGGGACGGGGACGGGCATCGGGCCGGCCAACCAGGCGGTCTTCTGGGACAAGGAATGGCTGACCGTGGACAACGACCCGGACTCGCCGTACTACGGCCGGTCCTACGTAACGTCGACGAAATTCGTCAATGGGCTGCATGGCAGCTACGTTTCGTCGGCGATCTACCTGAGCTGGTCGGACGACGGCGGCGAGAGCTGGTCGTCTCCGAAGGAGATCTCCGGCTCGCACCCGAGCTGCTCGTTCCAGTCGTCTCCGCCGTTCGCGGGCGATCGCTGCGACGAGGACCAGTTCTCGGTACCGGAGACGGCGCCGGACGGCACGGTGTACGTGCACTACCACAACTATCAGAACGAAGCGGCCTGGGAGCAGGCGGACGACTTCGACGCGCAGATCATGGTCGTGAAGTCCACGGACGGCGGCGCCACTTTCGGCGATCCCGTCCCAAGTGTTCAGATCGAGGACGGACTGAGCGACATGCCGTGGTCGGTGATCCGCCGCCAGACGATCTGGGGGCACCAGATACGCTGGAACGCTTCGGGCAACATCTCTGTGAACCCGAACGACTCGAATGATGTGACCGTGGTCTTCGCCGATCGCGGGACGCCGAATCCGAACGCGACGGGAGGCTGCTTCCTGACGGCGGCAGGCGGTCTGAACACGGGCTCGGCGCCGAACTATGACCCGTGCAGCGCCGGACCGGGGTCCGACACGAACGTCTACACCGTGCGGTCGCTCGATGGCGGCGCCAACTGGTCAGCGCGGACGCTGCTGGACGACGGCAGCGGAGCGCAGCAGTGGTTCCCCTGGGGCGACCACAAGGCGAACGGGACGCTCGTGGCGGCCTGGGACGAGGACACCGCGCCCGCACCCGCAGACAGCTTCGTGCACGTGCTCCACGACGGTGTGACGACGCAGGCGTTAGGCCCGGCGGAGCAGATCGATATCTCGGTCACGCACTGGACGGGCCAGTACGTGCCGCCGTCTCGCTGGCCAGCGGCCTGCGGCCCGGCGGGGCACACGGACGTGCCGGTGGCCAACGCCGAGGGTAAGGAGTGCAATGTCTTCCACGGCGACTACACCGGCCTGGCGGTGGGCCCGGACGGGCGAATCCACGTGGTGTGGACGGGGCTGAACCGGCTGGCAACCTCGCCGCAGATCGACTTCTACACTGGGACGCCGCACGACGGGTACGCGCAGGACGCGATGTACGCGCGGCGCTGAGTAGTCAGCGATTAGGAGTCACGCTAGGGGGCGGGTTGTCAGACCCGCCCCTGCTGCGTGTAGCGGGATCAGGCGGTACCGGCGCCTCGCGGCCAGCCTGTACTGCGGCCTCGGAAGAAAGCGATGGCGACGAGCGCGATGACGATCGGGATGGTGAACGGCAGCATCCAATAAAAGATGCCGGCGATGGTGACTGCGCCGGCAGTGACGAGGCCGATACCGAGCACCGGGTTGCGTCTGCTGGTCAACAATCCGAACAGCACGGCAGCTCCGGCAATTGCGCCGATAGCGTCGACCACCACTTCGCCGTCGGCTGTATCCGGGTCGATGAGGGCGTCTGCTCCAGCATAAATCCCGGCGAGAACCAGCAGAATGGCTACCACTACGCCCAGCCCAACCAGGCCGCGCATATACCATGATTCATTCATCGATGCGTTCATTTTTATTCTCCTGTCTACGCGCGCCGAGGCGCCTGCCTCTGCGCGCCATGCAATGTCTGAAATAGCGCCGAGAAGCATCCGCGCCAGGACCTCGATCGCGGTCCCGAACGCCGGATCACCGCGGCGTGAGGCGAGCCATTGCTGTTCCCAGAGGTCGGAGTCGATCTCACCCCGCCTCGCCTCGCGGACTTCGAGCGGAAGGCGAAGCGTGTAGAGCGCGACCCAGCCGCGGGCGATGCCGACGGACAGCGCCAGCGCGGCGTTCATGCCATGGCCCGCGCCGTTTCCGGCTTCAGCGTCGCGCCCGAGCGCTCGGGTGCGCGCGCTGCCGCCAGCGCAGCCTGACCCGCCAGCGTGACCCTGTACAGGCGCCGCCTGGGACGTCCTTCGGCGGCGGCGAGGACCGGGTCTTCCCATTCGCTCTCGAGCAGGCCTGCTTTGTGCATGCGGTCGAGGGCCTTGTAGAGGGTGCCGTGCGCCGTCAGGAGGCGAGCGTCCTCGCGCTCCTTGATCTCCTTCGCGATCAGGAAACCGTAGAAGTTCGGCGCTCCACGGACGATAAGCTCTATTCCGGCCTCAAGGATCGAGAGCTCCAGGGGTACCAGGGAACCGCGTTTGCGTCTCATGGCAGGTAGTATAGGAAGATATCTTCCTATTGTCAAGAGGACGGCTTACAACCTTCTAGCTTGCGATCCGCGGCGCTCGCTCAGGAGGCAGGCATCTCGAAGCCGCCGACGATCGCCGCGTTGGCGTCCGTAGACGCGTGTCGCTCGCCGACGATGGCCTGGTAGGCGGGCGAGTGGTACCAGTTGCGCGCGGCATCGACTGAATCGAACTCGAGGATAACCGTGCGCGTGCCGTGCCAGTTGCCCTCGAGCACCTCAGGGCCGTCGTGAATGACGATCGGCCTGCCGCCGGACTGGATCAGGGTCGGCAGCGCCTTCTGGACGTAGCCGTCGTAACGGCCCTGGTCGTTAATCGTCTCGGTGAAGATCGCGTAGCCTTTGGGCATCGTTTCCTCCTTCGTGTTACGACTGCGATTGTCGCCAACCGAGCGTCGAGTATAGCAGACGCATCGTCGGATCCTTGCTGATACTGAGTCGATGGTGCGATTTGCTATGCTGGCCGTTGATGCCCGCCTTCATCTGCCTGACCTGCGGCGTGCAGTCAGCCGCTGACGGCGGGAGCCCGCCGGAGCGTTGTCTGATCTGCGAGGACGAGCGGCAGTACCCGGGCTGGATGGGGCAGCAGTGGACGACGGTGGAGGGGATGAAGGCGGCGGGGCACGGCAATCGCTTTCGCGAGGTGGAGCCGGGGCTCACGAGCATCGATACGCGGCCCCGCTTCGCCATCGGCCAGCGGGCGCTGCTGGTGCAGTCGGCGCACGGCAACTTCCTGTGGGACGGTATCAGCTACGTCGACGACGAGACGGTCGAGAAGGTGCGCGCGCTGGGCGGGTTGCACGGGATATCGGCGTCGCACCCGCATTTCTACGGGAGCATCGTGGAGTGGAGCCACGCGTTCGGGGGTGTGCCGATCTATCTGCCGGCGGCCGACCGTGAGTGGCTGACGCGTCCTGATCCGGTTGTCCAATGGTACGAGGGCTCGCGCGACCTGTGGCCGGGGCTGACGCTGGTGCAGTGCGGGGGCCACTTCGACGGCAGCGCGGCGCTGCACTGGGCGGAGGGGGCGGGGGGTCGGGGGGCGCTGCTGACGGGCGATACGATCGCGGTGGCGGCGGACCGGCGCTGGGTGACGTTCATGCGCAGTTATCCGAACTACATCCCGTTGCCGGAGCGGGCTGTCAGGGGCATCGTAGCGGCGATCGAGCCGTACGAATTCGACCGCATCCACGGCGGCTGGTGGGAGCTGACGGTGGCGACGGGGGCGAAGGAGGCGGTGCGGCGGTCGGCGGAACGGTACGTGCAGTGGTTAGGGGAGACCTAGTCGTCATTCTGAGCCCCCGTGTCATGTGGCGCTTGGATTTCACAGAGCGTCGTGGTAAGAACAGCCTCGTTAGCAAGAGCGAAGAATCTGGCGGCGCATCGTGCGACAATCCTGCGCTAGTGGCGGCCAGCGTGGTTCTGTTTGGCAGATGCTAGGTCCTTCGCCCTCCCCCCGCCGTTCCGCCCGCCCCGCTCGGCTCAGGATGACGGTTGGTGAGGTGGGTGGGTGGTGTGGTTGTGTTTGGCGGATGGCAGGTCCTTCGCCCTCCGCCCCGCCGTTCTGCCCGCCCCGCTCGGCTCAGGATGACGGTTGGTGGAGGCGGGTGGATGGTGTGGGTCCGTTTGGCGGATGTTAGGTCCTTCGCCCTCCGCCCCGCCGTTCTGGCCGCCCCGCTCGGCTCAGGATGACGGGTGTAGGGGGTGGGGTGGATGGCAGGTGTGAACGATAGCGAGGGTGGATTGTCATTCTGAGCCCCCGTGTCATGTGGCGCTTGGATTTCACGGAACGTTCGTGGTAAGAAAACCTCGTTAGCAAGAGCGAAGAATCTGGCGGTGCATCGTGCGACTATGCTGCGTTTACATGATGACAAACGAATCCCTATCGCATGTCTACACGGGCGTGACGAGCAATCTAGCGCGGCGTGTTGATGAACACAGGACCGGGCTCAACGATGGATACACGAAGCGTTACAGAATGACACGGCTTGTGTACTACGAGGTGACGGACGACGTCCGGGTGGCCATTGCCAGAGAGAAGGAGATCAAGGGCTGGAGGAGGAGCAAGAAAGCAGACCTCGTGCGAAGGCTGAACCCCAAGTGGCGCGATCTGAGCGAGGAGCTGTTTAGCTAACCGGAGTCGGCTCAGTTTGGCGGATGCCAGGTCCTTCGCCCTCCGGCCCCCGATCCGGCCACCCCGCTCGGCTCAGGATGACGAAACGGTTTCACCGCCGATTCCTCTCGCCTCACCTCGCGCTCGATTCCGGATGACGAATGGTAAAGGCACGCCGGCGCACGTAACGCCCTGACGCGCGTGTCACTCTTACTCCACAGAAGCGGTGCCGTTATGGGCGCCGCAAGGAGGATGAGCATGCTTGCAATATGGAGATTGGCGCCGTCGGTGTTGGTGGTGCTGGCGATTGCCTGTGGCGGAGGCAGCAAGGGCGGCGGCGATGAGACGTCAGACAAGACCGGCGGCGATGCGTCGGATCTCTTCGTCTCGGACGTGAGGACGGCGCTGGCGAACTCGGCGGAAGAGTTCGCCGCCAACGTGGATTCCGTCCGCGCCGAGTTCACGATGGACTTTGGCATGGGTGAGGACACGATGAGTATGAAGGGCGATTTCGCCTTCCAGGACCCCGACCAGATGCACATGACGATGCGCATGACCGGCACGGGCGGGGAGATGTTCGGAGGCAGCGATCCTGGGTTCGACCTGAGTGACTTCGAGTTCGAGATGCTGGCCAGCGGGAATACGATGTACATGCGCATGCCGTTCTTCGGCGAGGGCTGGGTGAAGATGGGGTTCGACGAGGTAGGCGTGGACGCCAGCTCGTTCGAGGCGCTGATGGATAGCCACTCGCCGTTTGACTACGGCGCGATGCTGAAGCAGATCGGCGGGGAGATCGAGAACCTGGGCGAGGAGAACGGCCGCCAGCACCTGCGCTTCACGGTGGACATCGGCGACGTGATGAACTCGATGATGGACTCCTTCAACTCCAGCAGCGATACGACGACGACGAACGGCTTTGACAAGTTCTCCGGCCCGATGATCATGGAGATATGGGTGGACAGCGAGACGCTGCTGCCGGACCAGTTCAAGGCCCACGGCGAATTCGATGCAGGTGATAAAGTCGCCGGCTTCGGCATGGACATGAAGTTCTTCGACTACAACAAGTCCGTCCGGATCCCGGAGCCGCCGAAAGACGCGAAGTCGTTCAGCGAGCTGTTTGGGTTCGACTTTGGGAACGTAACGGAACCATCGCCGCCGGACGAATTTTCCGAGGTCTTTGTGGACGTCGACGGGGACGGCGTTAACGACTTCCCGGCCGACTGAGCAAAACAAGCCAAAATTGTGCGAGGCTTGGGAATTACGAGCCTCTCGTGCTATACTTTGCACACTGTGCGCGGCTCCGGAGAATGAAACCAGGGCGTTGAGAATGAGGCTTTTCGCATCGAAATGGACAACCACTGCGGCCGCGGGTATCGTCGTATTTCTCGGGGCGTGTGGCGCTGACGGTGGCGCGCCTAGGCCGACGCCCGGCGACGACACGTTGGGCCCGATCGTGGGGGAGGAACTTTCGCGGATGGTGCTCGACCTGGCACAGTTCCCGCCGGAGTTCGAGAACTTCGTTGCCGGCGCCGGCAATGGCGCGCTCACGCTGGAGGCAGCTTCCGCGGAAGACTTCAACCCGGCCGAAGAAAGGGCCGACCTGACGAAATTCGGGTGGGACAGCGGCTACGAAGCGACCTTCAACGCTGAAGGGAACATTGAAGATCAGTCGGGGGTTTTCCTGGCCGCCAGCGAGGTGACGCTGTTCAAGACGCTGGCCGGCGCGCAGGGGTACTTCGACAATGAGGACGCCGAGCTCCTCGATAACGTGGGTACGACGAGCGACAACGTAACGTTGAATGAGGCGGAGCGGATACAACTCTCAGTCGCCGATGACGCCAGCGGCGGGCGCTTCAAGGCAACACTGGTGCTCGAAGACCCGGACCCGGACGACGACATCCCGCCGGCCGAGGTGGTGTATCGGGGGATGGTCACGGCCTTTCGGCGCGGAAGGCTGGTGGGCACTGTCGCTATATACGTGGCGGACGACGTGGGCGAGGGGGAGCGGGAACGGCTGGAAGGCCGCCTGAAGGACCTGACACGCAAGATGAACGAGCAGATCGCCGAGGTGCTGGCGGGCCCTGCTGCATCACCGGGGAGTTAGGCCGTGAGCGACTGCGTCTTCTGCCAGATGGTCGCCGGCGATATCCCGACGGACCCGCTGTACGATGACGACCTCGTCTTCGCGATCCTGGACATCAACCCGCGCGCGCCCGTGCACTTCATGGTGATCCCGAAGGAGCACATCCCGACGGCACGGGACATTCGTGGCGAGCACGGCCCGCTGCTCTCGCGGCTGTTCACGGCAGCGACGCGGGTTGCGAAAGAAGAGGGTCTGGCCGCAAGCGGCTATCGCCTGTCCTTCAACGTGGGTGACGACGCCGGCATGACGATTCACCACCTGCACCTGCACTGCCTCGGCGGGCGGGCGCTGGGGCCGGAGGGGTAGGGGCTCGCGCGGGGCTTTGGACTTAGGACTTGGGACTTGGTGTAGTCTGAAGCTACGGAGTACCAGGTTCGAGAGAGTATGCGCCCGAGGGTAAGAAGGAAGAAGTAAGAGGTAAGAGGTCGGCGGGGAGAGCGAGCGATCGGCGCGCAATGATACGCGTGGATATGGCGCATTTCATCCTGAGAGGTAGTGACATTTGCCCCTTGGATATGGCGGCCGGTCTCGTTTAGTCTGATCACAGGCGGGCGGCCGCGAGGGTCGCCACTACGGATTGTGAGGAGGAGCGGTGGTGGATGGTGTGGCAAACGGCGACGGCGGGGCTGGAGGCGGCGACAGCGGCCTGTGCGGCGCTGAACCTGGCGTATTTCTTCCTTCGGGCGACCACGGCGCACGAGCCGTCGGCGTCGCGGCGGCTGGCGGCTTTCGTGCTGGCGCTACTGTCGCTGGCGGCGCTGGTGGAGAGCACGCTGACGCTGGTCATCATCAATCTCGTCACGGAGAATGGCTTCGCTTCGCCGCCATGGTTCGCGGCGCGATCGCTGACGTTCGCCGGGATGGCCTGCATGTCGGCGCTGGTGTTGCGAGCTGTGGGGCGATAAGACCACAAGGAGAGTTGGGAAGGAGGTTGGCATGCGACTGCTAGACTGGGCGATCGATCGTGAGGACTGGGAGACCGCGGCGCTGTGCATTCTGTTCAAGGCTGTCAAGGAGGCGGAAGGGATGGAGGATCAGGCCATCGACGCGTTAATCGACGAGATGGCGCGGCCGGTGCTCGAGCGAAGGCGCAGGCATGGGAGGCGGGATGAACGACGCAGAGAGCAGCATTGACCCGGAGCGGCCGCCGACACCAGCGACGGCGATCGCCAACTTCTATGGCACGCCGGCTCTGGATGAGGAGCTTGAGGCGGCGCGCAGGATTAGCGGCCTGGAAGACGAGATCGCCCGCCTGCGCGTGGAGCTGAAGATGCTGTTCAACGCCGATGCCGTGGACCTGAAGCTGATAGCGCGGACTGTCGATACGCTGGTGCGCGCTGTCGCCACGCAGTACCGGCTTTCGCCTACGTCGAAAGCCGACCTGGCCGCGAACCTGGCCGGGGTCATCAACAGTCTGGGCGACCAACTGATACGAACGGACCGCTAGTGGCGCGGTTGTAGGGTGAAGGGAGCGGGGCGCGTGGGCTGAGCAACTGCTACGCCTGAAGCCGGTGATGGGTTCAGAGGCTGGTTCGACGCTGCTCACCAGCCCTGCAGTTGCTCAGCCCCTACGTGTGTTTGCCTATGCGGTAGCCAGAGCCGCCTCCTGCGCCCGAATGAACGGATAGACCTGCTCGGGGTCCAGGAAGAACTCATCGGCGACGACGTTGTAGCCGTACTCCCAGCCGAGGCGTCCGAAGGCTACCTGGATGCCCTGGTCGGCGAGCGCCCTGTCGGCAACCGCGTAGCTCTCTGACTCAGCGGCGAAGATAAGGGCGCCGGCGCCCAGGTAGAGCTTGCAGGAGCGCACGCCGGGGAGCTTTGCCGCGACGTCCGCGGCGGCCCTGGCGGCCTCGATCGCCTTCATTCCGTCCTGAGGGCCGAGCGCCCTGTTTGTCGTGAACTTGAGTATCCGGAGCATGGAGAACCTCCTTCTGAAAGGGCAGCCTTGATGGCGGGGACCGGTCGCTAGCGGCGGGCATGATCAGCCTAGGCCCGAGGCAGAGGTTTGTCGAGATGCCATTTGGCCAGAAATGGTGTTGCGTTTGTATGTGTGCAGCGCGCCGTCTAGCGGTAAGGCGGGGGACGCCGCTCCAGGAATCCTGCGGCAGGATATACGCACACGGGTGACTGTACCTAAGACCTGCGCCGGAGACGGCCGCAGAGAACCGAAAAGCAGGAGCCGAGGAAAATCGTAGTCCAGGGGAAGACGTCAGGGAGGCCGAGACTCACGGATGAAAGGCCGGGTAGCCGGCGTTCTGGGCCCGGCACGGGAAAGCTGAGGCCGCCGGTGTTCGGGAAAGCCACTGCGCTCTCGGTCGACGCACAGTCCGAGTCGCAGTTTTCGAGAACAGGAGCAACGGGATCGCCAGTCCCTCCGGCGGTTGCTCCGGGACCGGCGGGTGACGGAGATGGGGCGGGCTCAGAAGTCGCCGCAGGCGTCGGGGACGGGGTAGGCGTGAGCGACACCTCGATAGGTGTAGGCGATGAGGCCTCGGTTGGTGTGGGCGATGGTGTGGCGGTTGGTGTGGGCGATGGTGTGGCGGTTGGTGTGGGCGATGGTGTCACCGTGGGCGTCGGCGTATCGGTGGGTGTGGGTGATGGAGTGCCGGTCGGAGTAGGGGATGGCGTGGTGGGCGTGGCTGATGGCGTTGCCGCAGGCGTCGGCGAAGGCGTCGACGAAGGCGTGGCGGTTGGTGTGGGCGATGGTGTGGCGGTTGGTGTGGGCGATGGTGTCACCGTGGGCGTCGGCGTATCGGTGGGTGT
>Ga0247727_10000832_pt1 | contig 74969 bp, 57 predicted proteins | sample WisWelCaveWW1625_FD_202498 | JGI IMG/M metagenome (GOLD analysis project Ga0247727, IMG submission 202498) | Biofilm microbial communities from Wishing Well Cave, Virginia, United States - WW16-25 | ecosystem: Environmental > Aquatic > Deep subsurface > Groundwater > Cave microbial mat | place...
GTGTGCCCCACAGGCTCTGTTTGGTTGGATTCATTTAAAAAAACGGGGTTAAATATTTCAACCTGAATGGGATGTACAGGATCGGTGATATGATTTTGAAATAGTCGATAAACCCGCTGGATTCGATCGGCAAGGCGGACAGCCGTTACGGTTTCTACTTCAAGATGACTGAGAGTAAAAGACCCCCAGACCCGGTCAAAAAAAAGCCTGAAATCCTTATGAGCGTGCAAATCCTTTAGAATTCTCCAGGCTTGCTCACGCTTCGGGTCCACCGCTTCGCTGGCGTCGGGGCTCCCCTGGCTCCCATTTCTTTCTTCACTGTCCTTCGCCTTCACGCGAATCTCCGAGCGCAAGCTTGCGGATAAAACCTGGAATACCAAAGGCCGGCTGCGGGGAATTAACGCAAGATCCTGGCCAAGGTGAGATTGCGAAACCGTATTCATCCGGTGAAACACTTGCTCAAGCGAGCGCGGGTTGATATTTCCTCTCGCCCACATTTCTTTCAGGCCCGCGCCAAAAATCCGAAGCCTCTTTTCCGTTATTTGACGCGCTTGTTCAAAAGAGGATCTGGATTTGTCCTGCCGTTGTGGTTGTATGAAAGCATCCACATACTTCGTGTAGGATCCCGCTTCGGTTATTTTTTCAGCACGGATCGCATTTTGAATGATTTGGTCCCGCCAGCGCTTAAGGATTAACGGGCGGTCCGATTCACTCAAACCCGCCACGGCTTTGTGCCCGTAATCCTCAGCAAAGGCGGCCCACAGATTGTTTTTGAAATAACGCATGAAGGAATTTTTTCCCGTCATAGCCCGGATATAGTTGGTGTCCGGTCCAACTTCAGTGATCTTTGGCGAAATCACCGCGTAAGGAATATTCGCGTCTTGAAGTTTTCGGGTGATGCCTTGCGTATGAAAGCCCCCGGTCACGATCGCGGCTATTTTGGCTTTCTTTTTCTTGATCATCCGGTCGGTATTTTCAAAGAGGATCTGGTCGCGCTTTAGCGCTAATTGATAGAAATCATAATGAGCAGTCCAGAGTCCACGACCCACGGTCCAAAGATTGTTTTTTTTGTCTGCGGACTGCGCACTGTCGACTGTCGACTTTAATCTCTCCCATTCTCCCCGGGTCAGCTCAAGCTTTGCTAGCCGCTTCAAAAGCCGCAGTTGATAGAAATCCTGCAGAAGCAAAGCTTCCTGTTTTGTCCTCGGCAAGGAGTTTCTCAATTCCTCTTCGAGGCTTCCCAGCTCATCGAACAGCTTGGTTCCCTGAATGGATGAGAGGGTTCGAGCTTGTTGCGCCGCGGGGCGTAATGCTTCTGGAATCTGAAATTTCAAGCCTGGACCCAATTCTTCAATCCGTTTGATTAAAAAACCTGCGGTCGTCTGGCCTGTGCGAACCTGTTGAATCAACGTTCCGATTTGGATTTGTTGCACTCTAGAAAGCTGGGGCAGCCATTGATGCTGGATATCCTGGATAAAACGGTTGAGGACGACATCAAAGGATTTTGTTTTGAAATGCGTTTCATTAATTTTAATTTTTAGCAACTTATGGAGTTCCGGAAAACGGGGATCAAAGGGCTTAAAAGGGATGCCGGAATTCATACGCGTTTTCCCGTAAAGCCCCCGAAGGCTCCGGGCATAGCGGACAACGTCAAGTGATTCCGCCTGAAATGCTTTTTCTTTTTGATGAAATATTTTTGCTGCAGGAAGCAGGAGCGTATTGGCTTTACGCTCTAAATCTGTTTCGGTTTTTGCCAGATCAGTTAAAATCTCGTCCTGCTTTTCAATCGCTTCAAGAAATGCTTTTTTATTCTCATTGTAAAGGGCTTGCTGTTCAATCCCGTAATAAGCCGTTTTGTCGTTTTGGCCCGTAATGGAGGCGGCCTCGCCTCCTGAAAGTTCTCCTTTTTGAAGATAATCCTTGAGGAGTCTTTCCTTCATTTCCCGGTCCGGAAAAGATTTGAAAAGCAGGCTGTCAACCTCGCCTTCTCCCCCCTCAAGCAAAACGAGTTCAAGCCCTAACTGTCTCTGGAAGTGTTGAATGCTCTTGCGGATATGATTTTCGGACTCAAAATTCGCGTGCGCATTTTGAAGATAGATTACAAAAGGGGTTGTCTTACCAGCGTTTTTTGGAATGAACGATTCACTCACCGTGCCAAGGTCTTCGGGAAGGGAAAGCGAAGCCAAAATTTCTTCCGGACTCTGAAACGCCATCTCCCGGCTGTGGGAATGTTTTTCTAACTGTGGATGAGCAAAGCCCAGATCGGAAAAAAGAAAGACCGCAATCATCAAATAAGCGATCGTTCTTTGAATCGGTTGAGACAAAAAGAAGGACCTTTGGCTAGCGATATTGTTAATTTTGATCATGAGATACGTCAGATGAAGATTAGAGTTAAAAGCTTTGCAAAAGTATGCATAGATCCCTTAAAAAAGTCAAACGGCAAAAGACGTGAAGTTATAACTTTCACTAGCAATATCAATCCTTGCGATAGATTTTAATTGGCAGAAGAAGGGTCAGCAGCCCTGAGTAAACGATAAAGAAAGTGTGGGCAGGTTCCCAGCGGGCGGGACCGAACGGAAGAAGCTCTTTTAAAATGGCGACAGCGCTTAAAAGCCAGCAAAAAATCATAATTAAAATGAACAAAACATGTTCAAGCCTTTTTTCAGAAAGGTAGCTCTCGTCCCCTTTCATCAAAAAAAGAATAAGCCCCGGAAAGAATAGAGAAAAGCTGAAAAGAGAAAGAGCCATTGCCCGGTTGAACGGCAGGGAAAGTTCAAACAACCAATATTCAAAAACAGTGACAATTTGAATAACAGGGATCATCACGGCAAAGAAAAGCAATCCGCATTTTTGCGTTCCAGGAGTAATCATGTCAGGGCTCGGGAAAAGCTCCAGGCGCACGGACCGATGAAATGCGCTGACAAGCGCGCAGCCTGCGAGGATACCGATGATTTGATCCCGCAAATGCCACCAGGGCCAGCCATTCCCCAAAAATCCCCGCTTCCCAAGATAAAGGATGAGAACGGATAAAACAAACCCAAGACCGATCCCCACAATCCCGCGGGCGCCAAAAAGCGATATCATTCTGGATTTTTTGAAGAAAAAATTGTAAAGATGCATGATCAAAAGCCCTGTTCCATAAAACAAAAGATCAAACGATTCATGCTCCAGAACCCCCAGAGGGATAAACCACAAAAGACCGAGAAAAGCGACGAGGATTAAATCAGAGCGGCGAAAGGGGGTTTCCTGTAAGCTGAATCCAAGGAAAGTCATGCCCAGACCGCCCCAAAGGGCCCCTTTTAAGAAAAGCTCGGAAAAATAAGTTAGCAGGAGTGAAAAATCATTGGTTTCAAGAAGCCTGTTGATCAAAGCGCCATAGCTTAAATCTCCCCCGAGAGAAAACCCCAGGGCACTGAAGAGAACAGCCCAGCCAAACGCCTTACGCCACAGTTCTTCGCGGTGAAGTAAGACCACAATCGCAGCCGCGGCCGCTCCCGGAATGAGGGCGCCTTTCAAATGGCCGAATTGCCCCCGAAGGGACCAGGCAAGGCTCATGAAAACCGCGCCAAGCACGTAATCAAACATTTTCTGTATCATGATATTAGGATGTTAGCGGTACATGCGAAGGTAGCGGCGCGTGAGGGCGACAAGAAAAAGGGGTGCCAGAAAAATACCCGAAAGACCTTCTAAAACAGACACCAGTCTCACCCACCCTACCGGCAAATAATCCCCGTACCCTACGGTGGCAAACGTAACAATACTGAAATAAAGGCTGTCAAAATAACTCACCGGCTTGAGGACACCGTGGCTAAGCACACGGCCTGAAACATCATAAAAAAAAGCGCTGACAAGAATCACTCCTGCCGCAAACAACAACGTACGCAGCGGCCGCTCGCCGTACCCCCAAATGAGCCGGCTTAACGTATTAAATAGCCACCGGCCCAACGCTGCCACCCGGTCTTTCCATTTCACTTCTAAAAGCCCGGCGCGGGCTTCATCACTTTTCCCGCGGAGGAAAATTTCCCAGGCGTAGTTAGCATCAGCGCGCTGAGTCCCCATAAAACAGGCGGAATAATTTTCCCCGTCGCCCTCACGTTCATAAAGGATCGCGGCTTCGCGGAAAAGTGAACGCGCATAATCATAGCTTTTGGATTTCATAGCCTCTTGAGCTGCAAAATGATTGCGGGTCGCAGCATTTTTTAAGGGCTGCCAGCCGGTGTGGATATTCCAGCAGCTGGCGGCTGAGGCATAGCACATTGCGGATTTTAAATGCTCGCCAGCTTCCTGGTAGAAGGAGGCGGCTTTATCATAAGCTTCAAAGGCTTTTTCGATCTGCTGCTGGGAGCGAAGGTCATACGCTTCGCGCTCTAGCGAAATAGCCTGCTTGAGCGAATGCTCTTTTTTAGAGGGGTCTTGCATCAACTGATTTGGGCCAGCCGTGTTTTAAGGGCAGGAAGCGCGACGCGTTCCACCTGCCCGGTTTGCCGGAATTTAAGCTCCACACAATTCTCTTTAAGATTGCGCTCACCAACGATAATCTGAACCGGAATTCCGATTAAATCGGCATCGTTAAATTTCACGCCCGCTCTTTCGTCCCGGTCATCATAAAGCACTTCACGCCCGGCGTCCTCAAGATCTTTATAAATCCCGTCTGCCGCGTTTCTTGTATTTTCGTCCTTGTGGTTGACGGTGATCACTTCAATCTGGTAAGGCGCTATCAGAGAAGGCCACTTGATTCCTTTTTCATCGTGATGCTCTTCGATCGCTGCGGCCAGGATACGGTTCACGCCTATACCGTAGCAGCCCATAATCGCGGTTTTTCTCTCGCCTTTTTCATCAACAAATTCAGCGCCAAGGGCTTTGGAATACCGCGTCCCGAGCTTAAAAATATGCCCGATTTCCATGGTCGTCGTAAGATGCAGCTTGCCTTTTCCGTCCGGCGCAAGGTCACCTTCTTTGACGTAGCGGATATCGCCTGTTTTAAAAGGCGTGAAATCCCTTGTGACATTGACGTGGCGAAGATGCTTGTCTTTTTGATTCGCTCCGGCTACGAAATCCGTCATACCCAAAATATCCCAATCCGCATAAACGGGGATGGCGAGGCCTACGGGACCGGCAAAACCCACAGGGGCTCCTGTGGCCGCTTGAATTTCTTGGGACACGGCCTGTCGGAGCTCCGTCGTGCCAACAAGGCGCCTGAGTTTTCCTTCGTTCAATTCACAATCTCCCCGAACTAGGGCCGCCACGGGTTTTCCGTCCGCCATATAAATCAATGTCTTCACCATCCGGGAGGGCTCGATCTCAAAGCGGTGCCCAATCTCTTCAATGGTTCTTGCATCCGGGGTATCAAATGCTTCGCAAGCTTTTGATTTGGGTTCAGGCGTTTTGTGCTGCGGATCCGCACGTTCTGCAATATCAAGGCTCGCGAGGTAACTTCCTTCTGATTTCGCTACACGGTCCTCGCCATAGGGACACACCACCATAAATTCCTGGCTCATTTTCCCGCCCATAAGTCCGGGATCCGCGGACACGACCTGGAAAGTCAGCCCGCAGCGCGTGAAAATGTTACGGTACGCCTCTTCCATCCACCGGTAGTTTTCGTCAAGCCCGCTTTCATCCCGGTCAAAACTGTAGGCATCTTTCATGATAAATTCTTTGGTCCGGATCACGCCAAAGCGCGGGCGCGCTTCATCGCGGAACTTGGTCTGGATCTGATAAACAAGCTGGGGCAAGTCCCGGAAAGATTTTATCGCGCCCGCAATGAGGTCCGTCACCACTTCTTCATGTGTCGGCCCCAGGACAAATTCATGGCCTGAACGGTTTTTAAAAGCAATTTTATCGTCTCCGAGGGCTTCATAACGCCCCGTCTTTTTCCACAAATCCGCGGGGTGCAGTGCCGGCAGTAAAACCTCCGAGGCACCGGCCCGGTTCATTTCTTCGCGGATAATGGTAATAATTTTGTGCAGAGTCCGGAACCCGAGAGGCAGGTAGCAATAGACGCCTGAGGAAAGCTGGCGCACAAGCCCCGCCTTTAGGGCAAGCTGGTGGCTTGCGGCCTCGGCGTCCTTCGGGACATCACGTAATGTGGGGATGAGTGTCTGGGACCAGCGCATGCTTTAACTTATGTCTTGCCGAAAGGAAGAAACCCTTTGATTTTTTCAAATACCTGAAGATTGGCCAAATCGTTGTAAAGAATAAAGACCATAAGCACCATCAGCAGAATGAAACCGGCCTGGGTCATTCGCTCCTGAAACTCGAGGCTCACTCGTTTGCGGCGGATGGCCTCGATCAACAGGAACAGCAAATGCCCGCCGTCCAATGCCGGGATCGGAAGAAGATTAATCACGGCTAAGGAAACGCTTAAATTGGCCGCAAGCTGTAATACATAAGGAAGGCCGAGTTTGGCCGCGGATCCGGTCATCGCCACAATCCCAATGGGACCCGCCATTGTTTTAATGGAGAGCTTCCCCATAATGAGATAAAAAATGGCCTTGTAAGTCAGGACGGTTAAATTCACCAAAGTTTCCCACGCGTGGCGGACCGCTTCCAGGAAACCAAACTTTTCGAATTTATTCGCCTCCGGGTTAGGCGTCACCCCGAGGCGCTTCATTTCAAAGGTTTCTCCGAAAATATCCTTTACAGAATCCACACGCGGCTCGATCTTAAGGGTCACCTGTTCGGCCTTGCCTGCCTGCGATCTTTCGACCGTTAGAAGTAATTCCCCTGCGGGGGCCGCCTGCAAAGCCTCGGTCATTTCTATCCAGGTATCCACCCCGGCTTCATTAATTTGAACAATCCGGTCCCCGACCTGAATTCCTTTTTCCTGGGCCGGATATCCTTCCACAAATCCTCCGATCACGGTTCCCGGAACCGGACGGCCCATCATAAACACGCTGACAAAAAGCCAGTACGCCAAAAAATAATTCATCGCGACACCGGCCACAACAATCAATATACGCGCCGGGATCGAGGCCGCCAAATAATCCCCCGGTTTGGGCCCGGCTTCGTCGACCTCGCTTACGGATTCCCCCGCCGGTTTGACAAAACCTCCGAGAGGAAAAAGAGAAATTGCGTACCGGGTCTCGGGTCCCTGCCAATGCAAAATTTCGGGGCCAAACCCAATGGAAAATTTTTCCACGCGGACTTTGGTCAAGCGGCAGGCAATGAAGTGCCCAAGCTCGTGAATCAGAATCAAGAGGCCCAAAACAATTAATGTCGGAATAATCGAAAAAAGAAAGTTCATAGTTTCTCCGCTTCCTTGCGCGCCCATTCATCCACCTGAAGAAGGTCTTCTAAACAAGGGTTTTGTATAACCTGGTGTCTTTTCATCACTTTTTCAATTAGTTTCGGGATCCCTAAAAATCCAATTTCATACTTGAGAAAACGTTCGACCGCCACTTCGTTGGCAGCATTCAGAACCGCAGGCATGCTTCGCCCCACACGGCTTGCTTCATAGCCCAGTTCAAGACAGGGAAAGCGCCGGATATCCGGCTTTTCAAAATGCAGTCCGTGCAGATGCACAAAGTCAAGGGTCGGCAAATGATTCATAAGCCGGTCGGGATAGCTCAAGGCGTACTGAATCGGCAAACGCATGTCGGTAATGCCCAGGTGCGCCAGATGGCTTCCGTCCACGAATTCGATCATGCCGTGGATAATCGCTTCCGGGTGCACCAGCACCTCGATTTTATGGGCGGGCATTTGAAAAAGATGCGAGGCTTCAATCACTTCAAGGCCCTTATTCATAAGCGTGGCGGAATCAATGGTAATCTTCGGGCCCATTTTCCACTTTGGATGCTTCAGCGCCTGAGCGGGCTTGATTGCTCCGAGGGTCCCCTTTTTTGTACGGAACGGGCCACCCGAGGACGTGAGAATCAGTTTTTTAATGCTCTCCGGGGAACGCCCTTCAAGGCACTGCCAGAGAGCGGAGTGTTCGCTATCAATCGGGAAAATGGGGACCTTGTATTTCCGGCTTTCCTTGATCACAAGGTCGCCGGCCACCACAAGCGGCTCCTTATTGGCAATCGCAACTGCTTTGCCCGCGCGGATCGCTTCAAAAATAGGAAGAAGTCCCACGGCGCCCACAAGCGCAAACACGACTTCCTGGACCGGACGGTGCCGGCTCGCCGCAAGCAGCCCCTCCTGTCCGGTCATTACTTTAATCCCCAGCGGGCGAAGTTTTCTTTTTAGCTCCGCCGCACCTTCAGGCTCATAAAGGCAGACAAAATCAGGGCGGAATTCCGAGGCCTGTTCAAATAACTTTTGAGCATTTCTTCGGGCGGCAAGGACCTTGACTGAGAATTGACCAGGGTGTGTCCTGACAATCGCAAGCGTGCTTGCGCCAATGGACCCGGTAGACCCCAATATCGCGATATTTTTCACTGAATCCCCGCTACCTCGGTTACGTAATAATAAACAAACGGGATCACCAAAAGCAAACTATCCAGCACATCGAGCACCCCGCCAAGTCCTGGCATGTTTCCGGAGTCTTTGACTCCCGCATCGCGTTTTAAAACGCTCTCAGCCAAATCCCCCAACTGGGCCAGAATGCCGATGATGAGCCCCATAAAAAAAAGATGTTTCATTGAAACGTCATGAAGATAAAATTTTGAAAGTAGTGAAAGCACGATCGTTGTCACAAGCTGCCCCAACGCGCCTTCGACGGATTTATGCGGGCTGATGTGTTCGATCAATTTTCTGCGGCCATACTTTCTTCCGACAAAGTACGCGCCGGCATCGCCCCCCTTCACCACAAGAACGGTATAGAGGACCCACCACGCGCCGTAAGTTAAGTCCCGGATCCGGATCAAATGAGAAAAAAACCAGGGGATGTACAACAGCCCCAAGATAAGGACAGCGGCCTGGAGAAACGCGTTTTCTTTCATTTTGGGATGGAAATGAATCAGGAACACACAAAGGCACGCGCCCATCAGCCAAACGCCGTCTGAAGAAAAAAAAGCGGAAAAAGGCAGCAATGCTCCCAGGATAAGAGCAACAGGGCGAAAAACATGGATCCCCTTTTTTTCCGCCAAAACAAGGTATTCATTAAGCGCAAGGAGGCTGAAGACTTGGATCACTAGAAAGAAAAACCACCGCGGCAGGGCAAAAATAGTCGCAAGGGTGATCGTGACCAGAACCGCGGACGAAAGAAGTCTTTTCGTGAGTTGATCTATCATTGCGTCATTTACCGGGCCGGCGCTTCGGCGCGTGTCCGTCCAAACCGCCGCTCTCGTTTGTTGTAGGCTTCAATGGCTTTGGCAAGTTCCGCTTTGGTAAATTCGGGCCAGCATTTATCCGTCACATAAATCTCCGCGTAGGAGATCTGCCACAAAAGAAAATTACTGACGCGCATTTCACCGCTGGTGCGGACCAAAAGGTCCGGGTCAGGAAGCCCGGCGGTATATAAATGGTCTGAAACGGTTTTCTCTGTGATTTCCTCGAGGTTCATTTTGCCCTGCAAAACTTTTTCAGCAATCCTGCGGCAGGCCGTTGTGATTTCAACACGGGCAGAGTAGCTGAAAGCAAAGGTAGTCACAAGACCTGTGTGATGCCTGGTTTCTTTCATCGTATAAGCAATTTTTTCCTGAATCTTGGCGGGAAGGTCCTCCATTTGGCCGATCGTGTTAAAGACAATATTGTTCTTTTTAAATTCGGCCAGTTTTTGGTCCAGATAACGCCCGAGTAAATCCATTAAAAATGAAACCTCATCCTTGGGGCGCTGCCAATTTTCCTTGGAAAACGCATAAAGGGTCAGGTATTTAATGCCAAGATCCGGGGCCGCACTGATAATTTCTTCCACGCGCTCCACCCCGGCCTGGTGGCCGCGGATACGGGGAAATCCCTGCTTTTCAGCCCACCGGCCGTTTCCGTCCATAATAATTGCGATATGTTGAGGAACATTAGGGAAGCTCATTAGAGGAAAACCGTCTGGCTTCTTTTGCTTCCGACTGAAACCATTTTGATCGGGGTTTCAAGAAGTGTCTCGAGCCGGCGCAGGTATTTTTGGGCCTGCGGGGGAAAATCCTTCCAGCGCCGGACTCCGGAAATATCTTCTTTCCACCCCTTCATCGTTTCATAAATGGGCTTGCAGCGCTCAAATTCGTAAGTCGAATGCGGATAATCACGGTAAATTTTTCCGTTCAACCGGTAAGCCGTTGCAATTTTCAGTTCCGGAAGCGACGACAACACATCCAGCTTCATAATCGCCATTTCATCCAGCCCGTTAATCCGGGCCGCATAGCGAGTGATCACGGCATCAAACCAGCCGCAGCGCCTGGGCCGCCCTGTGGTGGAGCCGTATTCGTCGCCCTTGGCCTGGATTTGTTCCATTAAGGGGCTGGCAAATTGTGTCGGGAAAGGGCCTTCACCAACCCGCGTCGTATACGCCTTCACAATGCCAATCACCCGGTCAATCAAGGTTGGGCTGATGCCGGTTCCCGTAACGGCGCCTCCGACGGACGCATTCGAAGAAGTCACAAAGGGGTAGGTCCCGTGGTCGACGTCAAGAAGCGTGCCTTGAGCGCCTTCAAAAAGAATATTTTTTTTCTTTTTGGCCGCCTCATAAAGATACCGGGAGGTGTCGATCGCGTAAGAAAGCAGTTGGGGACGGTATTTTTTATAATCAGAATATATTTTGTCAAATGAGAAACCGGGATGATTATAAATTTTTTTTAAAATTTCGTTCTTCTCACGCAAAACCGAAGCAAGGCGCTCTTTGAAGAATTCCAGGTGTTTCAGATCCGCGACGCGTATGCCGACGCGCGCCATTTTGTCCGCATAACAAGGACCTATCCCTTTTTTGGTGGTCCCGATCATTTCTTTTTTGTCTACGCCTTCTTCACGAAGGCTATCCATTAAGCTATGGTAAGGGAAAATTAAATGGGCTTGTTCCGAAATGAAAAGCCGGCCGTGAACCCGCACGCCGCGGGATTCAAGCATTTGGATCTCTTTAAATAAAGCCGCCGGATCAATCACCACGCCGTTGCCGATCACGCAGACTTTTTTGGGATGAAGGATGCCGGAAGGAATCAGGTGAAGAATGAATTTATCCTGATCAATGCAGACGGTGTGGCCGGCATTATTGCCGCCCTGATAGCGCACAATAATATCGCTTTTTTGGGCAAGGATATCGATCATCTTGCCTTTTCCTTCGTCGCCCCATTGGGCGCCAATCAGGATGCGGTTCATAATTTGACGACTTTGACCTCGATGATGGGCGGAAACTTTTTGATTTCCTGAATCACGGATTGGGGAATCTCATTATCTGTATTGATAATGGTCATAGCCAGCATCTTGTCGCCAGAAGGGACACGCCCCAGGGACATTTCCGCAATGTTGATTTTGTTTTTCCCAAGGATCGTGCCAATGGTTCCCACCACGCCGGGCATATCTTCATTTTTAAGAAACAAGATCACCCCGACGGGTTCAACATCGATTAAAAACTCGTTAATCCGGACAATCGTCGGGATTTTATTTCCGAAGATCGTCCCCATAATGCGGATCGGTTCGTGATCTTGCAGCACTTCGAGTTCAATATAGTTGGAAAAATCCTCAGCCTGCGTGCTGCGGCTTTCCGTAACGACAATGCCGCGCTCCTTGGCCATCGCCGGCGCATTGACAAAATTAACAGTCTCGCCGCAAATAGGCGTCAACAGCCCCTTCAACATCGCAATCGTTAACGGAGCGGCATCATAGCGTGTCACCTCCCCGCCGTAACGAATGGTCACCGATTGCAGGCTTCCCCCAAAAAGCTGGGTATGAAGCGCGCCTATTTTCTCGGCCAAAGTGAGCCAGGGGCGAAGAACTTTGAATGTTTCGGGATCAAGGTTGGGAAGGTTCACGGCGTTTTTAATCGCGCGCTCGTAAAGAGCATCCACCACCTGACGGGCAACATCCACGGCCACGTTTTCCTGGGCTTCCTGGGTTGCTGCACCAAGATGCGGAGTGGTGATCACTTGCGGAAGTTTTAAAAGCGGGTTATCTCCGGGCGGCTCTTTTTCAAAAACGTCCAAAGCCACGCCCGCGACAATGCCGGTGTGAATGGCTTCGATTAAAGCTTCTTCCTGAATGATTCCTCCGCGCGCGCAGTTAATGAGACGAACGCCTTTTTTACAAAACTTGAACGTTTCGTGATTCAAAATATATTTTGTCTCAGGAGTAAGCGGCGTGTGCACCGTAACAAAATCAGAGGCTTCAAGGAGCGGCTTCAAATCCATAAACTCTGCAGGGAACTCTTTAAACGTAGTCTTTGAAATGAACGGGTCAAACACAACCACCCGCATTCCAAATGCCAGCGCCCGCTTGGCGACTTCGCGCCCGATCCGGCCAAAACCGATCACGCCCAAAACTTTTCCGTGAAGTTCGGTGCCAAGGAATTGCTGGCGTTTCCACTCCCCGCTTTGGACTGAGTGGTGGGCCTGGGGAATGTTTCGCGCGAGGGCCATTAAAAGAGAGAATGTGTGCTCGGCCGTAGAAATCGTATTGCCTTCCGGCGTGTTCATGACAATGATGCCGCGTTTAGTGGCGGTTTCAAGGTCCACATTGTCAACCCCAACGCCCGCGCGGCCAATAATGCGAAGGCGGGTCGCTTTTTCCAGAATATCTTTTGTCAGGTGGGTGCCGCTTCGGACAATAATGGCGTCATAGTTGTCGATAATTTGTTTGAGTTCTTCAGGCTTGATACCCGGCTTTTCATCGACTTGAATCGATGAATCTTTTTTAAGCTCGGCAAGACCTGCTGCGCCAAGCGGATCCGCAACCAAAACTCTCATCAAGCTATCCCTTCACTTTCATTTCTTCAAGCGTCTCTTCCAGTACACGGATCCCTTCGTTAAGAGCCTGCCGGGTAATTGCGCCCATATGCGCCATCCGGATGATTTTCCCCTTCATTTCCCCTTGTCCGCCGGCAATGGTCACGCCTTTTTCATCGCGCATAATTTTAACCAGCTTTTCTCCGTCCACCCCTGCCGGAACAACCGCAGCCGTCACTGTGGAAGAAGGCGCCCTGGAAAAAAGTTCAAGTCCCAGCGCTTCAAGTTTCTGGCGCGTGAAGCCCGCAAGCTCCGCGCAGCGCTCAAAGACCTTTTCCATTCCTTCTGATTCGAGCAGATCAAGCGCCTTTTCTAGGGCCAGCACAAGGGTCAGGGCCGGCGTGAAAGGCGTATCCGCGTCTTTCATTCCTTTTTCATAAAGACGTATATCCGTGTAAAAGCGCGGGCATTGCGCGGTTTCAAGCCGCTTCCTGGCTTTTTCGCTGACACTTAAAAACGCAAGGCCCGGAGGCAGCATCAGCGCCTTTTGCGAAGCTCCGATCACAAGATCCACGCCCCATTGATCCGTTTCAAGGCGGTCTGCGGCAAGCCCTGAAATAGCGTCAACAATCAAGAGAGCTTCCGACGCCCTTGTGATCTCGCCAATTGCCCGGATATCATTTAATACCGCGGTCGAGGTCTCGCAAAGCCCCACACAAACCGATTTAAAATCCGGGGTCTTTTGCACCGCCTCTTTAACCGCTTTAGGGCTGATGGCTTCCCCGTAAGGGACTTTGATCACTTCAGCTTTAAGATGATGGGCTTTGGCGATATCGGTAAACCGCTCCCCGAATTTTCCAGTATCCAGCACAAGGATTTTCTCACCCGGTGAATGAAAATTCACAAGGGAAGCCTCCATAGCTGAAGTCCCCGATCCCGTAAGGGTATAGATTGGGTTCTGGGTAAGAAAAACCTTTTTGAGGCGCTCGGAGACAGATGCAAAAATCTTCCGGTATTGCGGTGTCCTATGATGAATAATCGGCTGCGCCATCACCCGAAGCACGGATTCCGGAACCGGTGTCGGTCCCGGAGTCAGAAGGATACTTCGCTTCATGGTTTAGGGCTCGGGTCAGGCCGTGACGAAATTACCTCATCCACAAGGCCGTAGGTTTTGGCCTCGTCTGGAGACATAAAATAATCCCGGTCCGTATCCTTTTCAATCCGCTCAAGGGGCTGGCCGGTATGTTTTGCGAGAATCTTATTCAGTTCGTCTTTGAGTTTGAGGATTTCCCTGGCCTGGATATGGATATCGGAGGCACTGCCCTGGGCGCCGCCCCAAGGCTGATGAATCATAACCCGGGCATGCGGCAGAGAATAACGCTTTCCTTTGGTGCCAGCCGCTAAAAGAAGCGCGCCCATACTTGCGGCTTGGCCCACACAGTAAGTCGAAACACTGCACTTCACAAACTGCATGGTGTCGTAAATCGCTAACCCAGCGGTCACAGACCCGCCGGGGCTATTGACGTAAACATTAATATCCTTTTCAGCATCTTCCATCTGAAGGAAAAGGATCTGGGCAATAATGAGATTCGCAATCGTATCGTCAATCGGAGTCCCGATAAAAATAATCCGGTCCTTCAAAAGGCGGGAGTAAATATCGTACGCCCGTTCCCCTCTCCCGGTTGTTTCAATCACCATCGGCACTAGATAATTCATGGCTGGCTCTTTCTTAAATCCGTCGTTCATGGCTTATTTCTCCTTGGCGTTTTTCTTGATCCACTCGATCGTTTTCTCATTCCGGATCTGGTCGGTTAAAGTTTCGCGGGCCCTTTCATCCTGGGTGTAATATCCCTGTACTTTTTCAAGAGGCTGCCGGACACGATCGGCAACCTGCTGGTATTTTACGCTTAAATCTTCTTCCGCGGCGGTAATGTTTTCACGAATAGCGATTTCATCCAGAAGAAACGCCAAATGGACCTGACGCTTCGCCTCGCCGGCGAGCTCGGTTTTTATTTTTTCTTTCTGTTTTTCAAACTCCTCTTCGGGTGAACCGTATCGCTTAAAATCCTCTTTTGCTTTTTCAAGAAGATGCTCGAGGCGGCGGTCCACAAGCCCCTGAGGCAGATCAAACTTGTTTTGTTTCATTAATTCCTCAAGCAGGGCATTCTCAAACGCGACTTCTTTTTCGTGGTCTTTGCGATGCGAAATGTCCTGCCGGATCTTCTGCCGCAGCTCTTCAAGCGTCTTGAATTCTCCGGCTTCCTTGGCCAGTTCATCATCGAGGTTTGGCAAGACTTTGGTTTTAATTTCCTTGATTTTCATTTTAAAAACCGCGGGTTTCCCCGCAAGATCCTTTTTCGCCATTTTCTCGGGGAAAGCCGCCTGCACTTCCTTTTCATCACCCGGTTTGGCACCCACGAGCTGCGCGGAAAAACCTTTCAGGAATTCATCTTCGCGGAGTTCAAACCAATCGTCCACGCGCTTCTCGACTTCCTTGCCCTCGGCAAGGCACACATAATCGGCAATCAGAAAATCCCCCATCACTGCCGGCCGGTCTTCCACAGCCTTATATTGGGCCAGGGATTCCTGAAGGCGCTTTAGCTCTTCTTCGATATCTTGAGGCGTTACTTCCGCTTTTTCTTTCTTGGCCGAAAGGCCGCTGACTTTTGAAAGTTTAATTTTTGGGCGGGTTTCAATCAATGCCCGGAAAAAAAGGCGGTTGTCTTTAAAATCAAGATCCTTGATGGTGGGAAGTGTGATTGGTTCCAGGGATTTCTCTTCGAGGGCTTTTTTATAGGATTCGTTAATGAGGTGTTTTAAAACGTTTTCGCGCGCTTCATGCTGATAATGCAGCGCAAGCACCTGACGCGGGGCTTTACCGGGGCGAAACCCGGGGATTTTGGCCTTGGGCGCGATGGCCACATAAAACTCGTCGTATTCCTTTTGGATTTCCTGCTCTCCAAGCTCAATGCTTAAAATTTTCTCACAGGCTTTACCGTCTTGAACCGAAACCTTCACAGAAACTCCTTTTCATAATAAATTTGCGGTCATCATAGACGGTTTTCCCTAAACCGTCACACTTCCGGAGAAGAACCTCGAGTTCTTCCCGGAAAGTGCTCGCGCAAAAAGCGCGCAGTACGATGCCGTACTTGATCATTAAGATCAAGTGGAGCGAGTGGAGGGAATCGAACCCTCGTAGCTGCCTTGGCAAGGCAGAGCATTACCACTATGCTACACTCGCTAGAATCTATTAACTCTTTTGGGGTAGAGATGTTTACAACTAGAGTAAACTGAGGATTCTAGAAAAAGAACCCCCTTTTGTCAATCTGCGGACGCCGGAGCCTGTCTTCCTCGATGCTTTTTATCGCACTTTAGTGTAAACCGGCCCGGTGCCGTACTCAATCACAAGATTGAGTGCATCGCGGTAGACGGTTATCCCTAAACCGTCACAGCGAAGTACTTAATCATCAGATTAAGTGCGGCTAGAGGGAGTTGAACCCCCACCCCTTACGGGACAAGATCCTAAGTCTTGCGCGTCTGCCAGTTTCGCCATAGCCGCGGAAGGTTTATTCTGCCATAAAAATAAATATAGCCGCATTAAAATTAAAATATGCGCCCTGAAGGATTTGAACCTTCGACCCACTGATTAAGAGTCAGTTGCTCTACCAACTGAGCTAAGGGCGCCAGAACTTATAATGACCGCAAAACGTGAGGATTGTACTTAAGTTGCGTCTTGTTGACAAGCTAAACGGGACAGCTTAAACGGGACGCCGCACTTTAGGAGATGAACGTCACGTTCATCCCTAAGAGTGCTCGCGCAAAGGCGCGCGGCGAAGTACTCGCGCACATAATCGTAGACAAACTTCGGGTTTGCCACGATTAGTGCTTGCGCAAAGGCGCAGGCAAAAGCGCGCGTGTCCACAGGGAGATGTTAGATTTATTAACCTCTCTCCCCTAGCGGAGACCAGCTTTTATTCATATTTATGATTTTACTATATTCTACTGCGGAAGTTGCGTCAAAACATTTGAAGGACGGAAAGTAATGCGCTAATCAAAAGCTAACCTCTCCCCACGGACGGCGTCCCGTTTTACACGTTTTAAAACAAATTTAAATTATCGGTTGAAGATAATCATGTGATCTTTTTTTGACTTCCCGGCCTAGTTCTTTTTCTATCGCTTGACGAATTTTTTCCATCAAAGCGTCTAGTTCTTGCTTGGCCATTTTAAAGTGTTCTTCACTGTCAGCATGATGGGGTGACATTTGACCCGTCACCGAATAAGCGAGAGCGTTAGTCCATGACTGTTCTGGTGGATCAATGCAGCCAGTAACACCGACAGGATACTTGGTTTCTTTAAGCTGAGTTGTGTACCAAGTGCAAATTTCCGATGAATCCTCTTTCTTAAAGTCGCTGACTGATTGCCAAATGCTATTCAGATAATTCAAATTTTCATATGTGATGTTTACATAGACAAAACTTCTATAGGGTCGTTCTCGGCAGCCTAGCAGGGAAATAATCAGAAAGGGCAATACTAGGAAATACTTTTTCATATCTCCCTAAGTAAAAACAAACTTAATCATAGGCTGGTTTACTGCGAAAAACGGGACGCCGTCCAAAGGGAGACGTTAGATTTATTAACCTCTCTCCCCTAGCGGAGACCAGCTTTTATTCATATTTATGATTTTACTATATTCTACTGCGGAAGTTGCGTCAAAACATTTGAAGGACGGAAAGTAATGCGCTAATCAAAAGCTAACCTCTCCCCGCGGACACGCGCGCTTTTGCCTGCGTCTTTGCGCAAGCACTAATCGTGGCAAACCCGAAGTTTGTCTACGATTATGTGCGCGAGTACTTCGCCGCAACGCCGTGTCGACAAGAAAAACGGAACGCCGTGCATAGGTTATACAACCAGCGAATAATCCTGGGAAAAAGGAGGTCCCGCAAGGCTTGCAAATGAAGTATAATTTTAAAAGAAGCGTTGTAGCCGTACCAAACTGAACGACTTAGGAAAGGGTGTCCTTGCCCTATGAGCTTCAATTGGATTCAGCTCGCCGATTACAAGTTCACGTTCTACGCCCTTCCCCCTTTGGGGGTGGGACTGCTGGTTGCTTTCGTAGGCGTCACCGTGCTTATCCGCGAACGGAGCACGCGAATAAGCTTTATATTCTGTGCATTGACGCTAGCAGCCTCTTTATGGCTTATCGCAACGGCCCTGATGTATGCCAGCCTCAATGAAGCTACAGCTCTCAGGTGGAGCAGAATAGCCCATACGGGAGTTGTCTTGACCCCGCCCCTCGTTCTTGCTTTTACATCCGCCATCAGCCGCCGCTTCGGGCAATATAAAAAAGGCGTCGCGGCAAGCTTTATCCTTTCATGCCTCTTTGTGATTGGTATTTTTTTTACTCCTGTTTACATCCGGGGTATGCTTCCCTATTTCTGGGGTTACCATCCGCACTATGGGCCTCTCTGTTATTTGTTCATATTCCTTTTCTTCATTCTCATGTTTGTCAGCCTGCGGCTTTTTGCGCAGGAATACCGCCGCACCCCCACTCAAACGCATAAACGGCGCCTGGAATCCTTTCTGATTGCCTTCAGTATCGGTTATATTGCCTCGGTCGATTTTTTGGCCGGCTTCAAAATCCCCATTTACCCCTTTGGTTATGTCCCCGTTTTTATTTCGCTTCTTTTGATCGCCCGCGCCATTTGGCTTTATCACCTGGTGGATATTACCCCTTCCTTTGCCGCAAGCCAGATTATCGCCACCATGGTCACCCCGCTTATTGTCTGTGACGCGGACGGCATCATTCGCGTGGTCAATGACAGGACCTGTGAGACGTTTGACTATAAACAGAGAGAACTTTTAGGCAAACCTATTGAAATTCTTATGGGACCCTCGAAGGACGACCGAAGGCACCTTCAGAAAGAATTGCAGAATTTGCTCGTCAAAGATCATGAAATGATCTTCCGGACGCAAAAGGGCGAGCCTGTCGCTGTCAGCGTTTCGATTGCCCATTTATACGGCCATACGCGGATGAAATTGGGATCCGTGATTATTGCCTCCGACATAAGAGAGCGAAGGAAGAATGAACTCGCGATGTTGAAAAAAAATTTCGAGCTCGCGCAATCGAACGCGGAGCGCGAACAGCTTGAATTATTTGCTTTTGTCGCCTCACATGACCTTCGGGAACCCCTTCAGAAAATAATAGGATTCGGGGAACTTTTAAAAAACCACTTCCGGCAGCCCCTTTCCCCTGACGGTCAGGATTACCTTGACCGTATGCTCAAAGCCACATTAAGGATGAATCAAATCATCGAGGATTTGCTTAGGTTTTCAAAAATGGCGATTAAAGCAGAGCCGGCTGAACTGGCATCGATTCACATGGAAGAACTCCTCAAGGAAATCGTTTCGGATCTGGAGATGAGAATCGCAGAAACAAAAGCAAAAATCGAGTGGAAGGAACTCCCCCGGATACGCGCGAATTATCTGCAGATCCACCAGCTATTTCAAAATTTGATCGGAAATGCCCTTAAGTTTCATAAAAAAGACGAGGCCCCGGAGATCCTCATCCGGAGCCGCAGCCTTCCCGGCGGGTTTGTCGAAATCACGATCGAAGACAACGGGATCGGTTTTGACGAAAAATATATCCAGAAGATTTTTAAGCCCTTTGAACGCCTGCACGGCCGTTCGGAATTTGAAGGAAGCGGCTTAGGGCTGGCCATCTGCCAGAAAATAGTCGCAAACCACGGCGGGCATATCACCGTCAAAAGCACTCCCGGCAAAGGAAGCACTTTTATTTTCACCCTGCCCCAAGAATCCAACTAGCGTAACCAAGAGACGGGTCCTGGTGCCAATGGTTCCCCCAGGACTCCTCAGGAACTTTCCGCATAAACCAGGGCAGTGTGAAATCAATAACTATTTTAAAATTCTCCAAAGCGTGGAGTGCTTTAGGATGAAAAGAGAGTTGGCTATTACGGAAAGTTCCTTCCTCGCCTGGGTAAGCCCCCCATTGGCACCACCCGTCTCTATCATGATTTTGAGGCTTAAGTCCAAGGAAAGGATTGGGGGGGGAGTCGTGAGCGAATCGCGGAGGATTTGTGAAAGACTTGGCTGCTGTGTCCGGAGGGGGAGCGTCGGCCCCCGAAGGGGGAACGACGAGGGCCCCCCGGCACAGCGGCCTTAGTGCTTTCCAAATCCGAAGCGCTTGAGTGAACGGCACCCCCAATCCTTTCGTGTGTCAAATCACCCTATATGATCACACAACCAAGAATCCATTTGATGCCGGCCGCCTAAAGGGATAGACTTTAAACAGAAGGGTAAAGGCGGTATCGCTTATGAAAAAGAAAATACTGGTTGTGGATGACGATATCGAAATAGGCATCCTCATAAGGGACATTCTTGCATCCTTAGACCATGAAGTTATTATTGCCCAGGACGGCCTTCAGGCCATCAAAAAAACCAAGGAAGCGCCCATTGATTTGATTCTCCTCGATATCCGGATGCCTTTTTTCTCAGACCTTTTTTTCTGTGACGCCTTCAAGCAAAGACCCCAAACAAAGCACATCCCCGTCGTTGTGGTTTCTGCCTTGACGAGCGAAGAGGATATTAAGAAAGCCTATGATCGTGGGGCCTGTGCTTACCTTAAAAAACCCTTCCAGTCGCATGAATTGATTGAAATTGTGGGGAAAATCCTGCGGTAAAACCTACGCCTGGGTGGCGATATACTCGTTTTTCTGCAGGGTTTCGGCGAGATAACTTGCAAAAGCAATCACAAACGCGTTGCCTTGCTCAGTAGTTCCGGGGAAAATATCCGCCATATGAGCTTTCAAAACCTTGAGTTGTTCCGACAGGGGAACTCCGCGGATTAAAGCAGCCGCTTTCAAAAGGGCCGGCGCGGTCAAAGCGACCACAGGCACATCACGAGGGGCAATGGCGTTAGGTTCCAGAATAAAATGAGCCGCGGAAGAAGTCTCGGAAATAAGCGACTGATTTGCTCTTAAAATGGCAACACCGTTTTCATGCACCTGGACATACTCCGCCACCTGTTCAGGCAACAAGATTTTAACCAGCTGGTCAAAATTCTTCACAAGCGCCTGAGCTTCGATCTTTTCTTCAGCCGTCAGACCGTTATTTTGCCGCTCGAGAGCCGAACGGATTTTATTCTTAATGAGAAAGGCATCACCGACAAAGGCAATGAAAGGCTCGCGGCTCACCGCCTGGAACGGCTCAAAGGATTTCAAAAGAAGGTAGAGCGCGCGAGGGGTTCTCAAAAATTGGTCGAGCCAAGCCGAATCGAAAATTGCGCGCCCGGAATGAGTCAAGGAAGGGGCTTCGACAATCTGCTTCAGCCACGGCTGGATGCGGCTAGTCGTGATTATTCGTCCTTCTGTTCGGAGAAGCGGTTTAGGTTCAACGGGAATTATCCCCGCTTTCTCGGCATATACAGGCCGACCTAATAATTCACGAAGGATTTCAGCCAAAACTTCCGGACCATATTCTTTTTCAAACCAAAGCGGCAGAATATATTCGCGGTACTGTTTGATCACAATCCGCACCGCATCGGGAAGATTCTTCAAAACACGGACTTCAGACCGTTCCTTTTCTTCTTTGTCTTTCGCCAAATCTTTCTGTATTTGACCCAGCAAACTTTGAACATCGGCAGGCCTAAAGGGTTTTGCAAGCCTTGCGTCAAATGAATCCATCAAAGGCGACTCCGCGTCCGGGAGCGAGCCTGAACTCATAATAATTTTTGTCTCCATTCCCCATTTTTGCTTGATTGTGCGGATAACCTCTTCCGGGGTTCCGCCAACGAAATGTAAATCCAGAAAAACCACGTCGTACATCTCACGCTCAATTTCATGAACAGCCTCATTGCCGTTTTGAACCCGTGTCAGTTTAGCCGCAAAAGCTTCACTTGATTTAAATAAAACACTTGCGACAATATCGTCGTCGTCAACAATAAGGATGTTTAAAGTCTTCTCAGGCATCTCTTTCTTTTTCTCAATCTCGCGCCGAACCTCTGCCACCGGCAGGGCTAGCGCTGTTTTCTTTCTTGAAGCAAGCTCTTTCTTTATTTGTGCAATAAACTCTTCAATATGCTTATTGGGGCGTTTGGGCCAGGAACCCCCTTGATAAAGAATTTTTGGAACCGCGACTTCCCGCACTTCCCGCAGCGCCTTGCCCGGAACTTCTTGTTTTAAAATGGTTAAAGTCGCAGGGATCTTTGCTTTTTCGTCTTCCTTGTAGATAATCAGCTCCGGCAACTGGGATGAATCTTTAGCAAAGTCAATCGCCGCCTGGATATTATTAAAGGGCAGCGCCTGGTAACCGTCTTCCTTAAGCTGGTTTAGAATTCCCTGTTGAATCTTGAAAATATCGTGAATAATCCAGATCTTTGAAGGTTTTGGGCCTCCATTGGGAGCAAAAAAGTAAAGATGAAAAGTTGTTCCATGATCCTTACTTGTCTTGATGTCAATCATACCTTCGTGGTTTTGAAGAACCGCGTTCCTGACAACAAGCAAACCCTTGCCGCTCCCCAGAGGCTTCGTGGTAAAATCATCCTTAGTTTTTTCCTGAAGCACATTGAACATTTTAGCAAGCACATCTTCAGAAATAGCCGGACCGGTATTATGGACGGCAACTTCAAGATAAGTTCCCGGCCTGAAACTTTCCCTGGAATGAATAATCCCTGCAGGCTGCTCTAAATGAACCCGATCCAGGGTGACCGTGATCACACCTTTTTTTTCGGAAGTGGCTTCAACGGCTTGGGAAGCGGCTTCAATGGTTTCTGCCGCATTCCATAAAATATTCGAAACCGCACGCAGGATCTGCTGCGCGTTCCCCATAATGTAGGGCAGGTTTTTAAGTGACGCCGGCGGTTTGAATTCAATGGATGGAAAACGGGCCTTAGCCGATCGCACAGATTGGGTCACAATCGGGGCCAATTTCAGCATCGTAAGCGTTTTGGCCCCGGCCTCGGATTGCTTTCTTAATTCCCTCACTACCTCCACCACCCGATTGAGATCAGCCGTGGCCTGGTCCATTTCCTCCTGGGCTGAAATTCCCTTCTTTAAAAGCGTGGATGCTTCCTCGATGTTCGCCAAAACACCGGTCAATAAATTATTCACATCATGAGCCAGCTCTTTTGCGGATTGATCGTTTGCTTCCAGGACCTCAGCATGCGTTAGACGCTCAAACATTTCCCTTTCTTCCGTTACATCCTGGTAAATTTCCACAAGCCCCAGGATCTCACCCTCAGGGCTGAATAAAGGATGTTTAATTTTATGGAAAATCTTCCCGCGCCCCGCAATCACAACATCTTCGTCTTCTTCGATCGCCTCTCCTGATTTTATAATCCGCTCGTTTTCTATTTGATATTTTTTGCTAAACTCCGGATTCTCGGCAAAAACCCCCTGCGCCTGAGTACGATCTGCCAAGGTATCAAGACCAAAAAAAATAGCGGCCCTTGCGTTCGCATACTGGGGCTTTAACGCCACGTCTCTTTCTAAAACCACAAACGGAAGGGCGTCAAGAATTCCCTGAAGCAAGGCCCTTGATTCCTTCAATTGCTGTTCCTGCCTTTTACGTTCCGTAATATCTTTATACGTGCCCAACACCCCGATAACTTCTCCGGTTTTATCATCAATCACAGGTTTTTTCGTAACTTCCAGAAACCGCTTTTCAAGCTTTCCATCAATCAAAATGTCATTCTCTTCTACCCACGCAAAGGTTTTGCGCTTACCCACCACTTCCTGGTCTTTTTCCCGGAATTCCCGGGCCTTGGCTTCACTAAACAAATCATAATCTGTTTTTCCTATAATATCCTGCGGAATACGTCCGAAATCGCGGGCAAAGCCGTCATTGACACTGACAAAAAAACCTGTCATGCCTTCTTTATTTTTATTTTTGTAATCTTTATAGAAAATGCGTTCGTCGAGCGTGTTAATCAGCGTTTTATGAATGGCCTCACTTTCGCGGATCACTTCGGTGGATTTAAGGATATCTTCTTCAAGCTGCACGCGTAATTTGATCTCCTTTTGGGCCTTGCGATAAAGCCTGAAAATATAAAAGATTAAACCTGCGATTGCGCCGTGAACAAGGGCGGCTGTCGTCCGCTCACCGAAAAGCTCGATCACATGAATGGCCTTTTCATGCAGGTCCAATCCCAGGCTCGCCCCTCCCGCGGCAAACGCCACACTCGTCACAATGATAAGCGTTTTGAATTTATCTTTAATCCACCCCTTTCCGCTGTTTCCTATTTGTTGATTCCGGCGGCTCTCTTCCTTGGCCCTGATCTCTGAGCGGGCCTCCGTTCCATTCAAAGGCAGCAGAATCCTGAACTTCGTTCCCTTTCCAAGGGCGCTCTCGACCTGAATCTGACCGCCCATTTTTTCAATCAGCCGCAGGGCCACAGGAAGCCCTAATCCCCGGCCGAGAAATTTTGTCGTGTAAAAGGGGTCGAATATCTTGCGCTTTGTCACCGATTCGTCATCGATCCCGGGGCCCGTATCTTCAATGATGATTTCAACATGATCCGTCAACGCGCTTTTCCTGGTCGTGATTGTCAGCGCCCCTCCTTTTTCCTGCACCGCTTCAATCCCATTACTGATAATCTTCATCAAGGCCTTGGAAAGCCACTCCATATCGGCTTTGACTTTAGGTAAACTGGGATCATAAAGCTCTTCAATCCGGACCAGGGGCGGCATTTCCTTGATTCCAAGCTCTTTTTTAATCTCGGAAAAAGCGGCTTTCAATACCGCGCGGACATCCAGCTCAACCGTTTGACGGTGAGCAACATGGATATCCGCGTAAATCATCAAATCCTCAATCAAAAGTTTCATTTTATGGGCTTCTTTAAGCGGATTCGCAAGAAAAGCAATCACTTCATCCACGGCGGATACGGGCAAGAGATAGTGGCCCCCGAACTGGCTAAGCTGTTCCTGCAGCGTCTCAAGCTCTTTTTTCAAACCGGGAAGCTGCATCGTCACAGCCATTTCTGTGTAACCAAGGACGGCGGTGAGTTTATTGTTAAAAATATGGGCAATGGCCCCGATAACTCTCCTTAGTTTTGATTCCATTTCGGTCAAAGCCTTCTGCTGTTCAGTCTGAATCTCAGCCTGCTTCAACTTATCCTCGGTCTCCTTCTGTCTTAGCTGCGACTGCTTGCGTTCCGTAATGTCCTCAAGCGTTCCCGCGACCCGCACGACGGTTCCTTCGGTTTTCTTTCGCCGCATGGCTTTGCCTTGCTGGGCAATCCAACGCTCCTTTTCATTCGGCAGCACAATGCGATACTCTATTTTAAAATCATCGTGTTCTCCTTGCAAAACTCCCAGAAGGACCTTTTCTACTCTTTCACGGTCTTTGGGATGAACAAATGCAATAAAATTATCGAAAGTATTCACCCGTCTTCTTGAAAGATTAAACAATGATTTCACATTTTTTGACCAGCGAAAGGCATTGGATTTCGTTTCCCATTCCCACGTCCCCATTTGGGCCGCATCCAAAGCCCGGCCAAGATGACCGGCAATACGCTGTTTGGCTATGACCTGCTTGGTGATATCCCAAAACATCCCCTGAACTCCCACGATATCGCCCGTAGCTTTATCTTTGATAGGGACCTTCACGATTTTGACAATAACTCTCTTGCCCTCGGGAGTTTCAAACTCTTCCTCATCTTCAAAATTTTTATCATTTTTAATCACCCACCTGTCATTGATCCGGTATTTGTGGGCAAGGCCCAATGGAAAGAGCTCAAAATCCATTTTGCCAATGATCTCTTCAGCCGGCCGGCCGGCGAGTTTGGCAAAACTGTCGCTCACAAAAGTGAACTTACCTTCCAGATCTTTGGTAAAAAAATAGAAGAGATTACTGGAAAAGTTTTCCACAATGGATTGATAAAGCTTCTCCCCGCTCTTCCCCTCATCTTTTTTATCGCTTTCATTCCTTACTTCCGACCGGACAACGTCCTTCTTATTGTCAATCTCAGGCTTTTTCGTGGTTTCAAGAATCTGTTCTGACTTCTTCTTCACGGCATCATTCAAAGAAGCCAAAAACTCCCTAAAATTCATAATCGGTTTATTTAAAACCGCCTGAATGATTTGGTCCTTATCATTCAGGAGATCCTCAATTTCCTTTAAACCCGTGCCATACCCCGTCAACAAAACAATGGGGACATTGGGATTGGCGGCATGAATTCTGCGGGCAGCTTCCGCACCCGTCATTCGGGGCATCGTCATGTCCAGGATCACGAGTTCAATTCCCTCTCCCTTGCCAAAAAGCTCAACCGCTTCTTGTCCATCTTTGGCAGTCCTTATTTTGACACCAAACATCTCAAGGTAATTACTGACAAATTGACGAACATCCGTCTCATCTTCCGCGTAGAAGGCGCTTTTAAAAATGGCTTCAGGCTGAGGCGGTTCGGAAGCCGGCTGATTTTCTCGGCCCTCCAAAGCAGGCTCGATTTCGCTCTCTGGTTCCATTCTCGTTTCTATCTTCTTCGCGACTTTTTCATGAACCATTTTTCGCGGCAAACGCACCCTCAAAACCACTTGATTCTCCTCCGGCAAGACTTCAAGCCCCCCTCCGATAAATCTTAAAAATTCAGAGGCCGCCACTAAATCAGGACTTCCCTCCGGCCAAGCAAGCATCTTGGACGTCCACCGGCCATAATGCTCGACCGTTTGCAGATCATCCTGCTTAAGGTCGTAGTAATTGACCGCAAAGCTTAAGATCATCCTGCCATCTTCCATCTCACTTGAAACGCTCATGCGTTTTCCTTTTTTATCTACACCTGCATCATGAAGAAAGAAATTAATCATCATTTGTCTAAAACCATCGATATCCGCAGCGAGGCCCATATCTTCAGGCACCTCGCGAAGATCCACCTCGACCGGGAAGTCCTTAAACCGTTTAAATGCGTTTAAGGAATTGGTAAGTTCGGTCAACTCATTTTTAAGATTAAAGATTTTAGCCTTTTTTTTGAGCACTCGATAAACCGGCTTTTCCGCGCCGAGATTTAACAGGCTTCGGGAAAGCTGCAGGGCTTCCCTGACCATTGCGAGAAAATTCTGGGATCTTTGATCTTTGGGATCAAAAGGGGCTAACAAGGTCTCAAGCTTTGCAATATGGTTTGCAAGGGCCCTGAAATATTTTCTTGCATCCGTCATGAGGAATTCCACCTTTTCGAAAGAAAAATCCGACGGGGACTCGATCGCTAAGGGATTGTCCGCAATGAACTGATTTAATAGATCCAATTCTTTCGATGCCGGCTGTGGGACATCCGGGGAGGGAATCATTTTCAGGAAATTTAGCAGCACGAGCTTATTATTCAGATCATGATTCAATTTTGCTATTAAATCGATTTGGAGTTTCATGGCATTCTGGGTCACGATATCTTCAGAAGGAAAAACCATCGTAAAGGTTGTTCCCTTCCCCAATTCACTCACAGGCCGGAGATCACCTCCGTGATCTGTGATAATGCGGCGCGAAACCGAAAGCCCAAGCCCTGTCCCTAGGATGCCTTGTTCTCCTCGTTTGGTGGTATAAAAGGGATCGAAAATTTTTTCCAGCTCCTCCGGTGCGATTCCTTTACCCGTATCCTGGATCATCACCTCAATCCCGTTTTTCCCGGAAACCTTTTTTATTTCCACCGTTAAAGTTCCTTCACTGCCCATCGCATGAATCGCATTAACAATAAGATTAAGAAATACCTGGCTAAGGCCTGTGCCGTCCCCATAAATTTTGGGCAAATCCGCAGCATAATGCTCCTGAATTTCAATCTGGCTGTTTTTAAATTCCGGCAATAGCCGCGCATGCTGCAACGCCACCCTTAAGGGTCCTTGAACATCGATTAAAGCAAACTGGCCGGCGGCGGGCCTTGAAAAGGCCAAAAGATCCTGTACGATTTTTGCGATACGGTAAAGATAGGAAAGCAGCCGCTCAAAATGGGAAATCCATTGCTGCATTTGAACCTCTAAAAAAGGGTAGGTCGTAATCATGATCTTTGCTTGCTCGGTCAATTGCTGGAGATACCTTATCAGAATGGTCAGCGGATTATTAATTTCATGAGCCACACCGGCGGCAAGCTGTCCTATTGACGCAAGTTTTTCTGATTGATTGAGCTGCTTCTGAGTCTCCTGCAACAGGAATTCATTCTGCTTGCGCTCGGTGATATCCGTAATAACACCCCTCATCTTGAGCGGCCCGCCATTAGTGCCGCGCACGATTTCCCCTTTTCCTGAAAGCCACCGGATCCCGCCATCCGGTCTTTGGATACGATGCTCAAACTCATACAACTTCTGCCGGCTTTTCAGAAGACGATCAAACGTCTGTGCCGCGAGATTGCGATCCTCAGGATAAATGAGCTCCAAGTAGGCTTGATAGGATAATTCATACGAATCCTTTGATAAATCAAGCAAGACTTGGACATTGCCCGACCATGCAATACGATTGGCTTGGAAATCCCATTCCCAGGTCCCCATACGGGCGGCGTCGAGGGCCTTGCGAAGCTGCTTCTCATTTCGCCTTAAGGATTCCCGGGTCTCGGCCTGTTTGATGAGCTGGCCAATTTTAATCCCTAAATCGGCTACGGTATCAAGCAAAGCCTGATCCGGGTCTTCGATTTGGTCACTAAAAAATTCAACCACACCCACCACTTGATCTTCGATGATAATCGGAAAGCCAAAAGCCCCGTGAAGGCCAACTTGAACCGCAAAAGGAGCCCGTGGGAAATTAGTATCTTGTGCAACATCCACGATCCAGGCAGCTTTTTTAGTCTCAACAATCCGGCCCGGAAGTCCTTTACCGGGCGGAAAAGTCGTGGCTCGCGTGATATCTTCAAAAGGTTTATAGCGCAGATCTTCATGCCAGACATCCAGGTTACGAAGCATTTTAATATCGTTATCCCACATCCAAATGGCACCGAACTTTACGCCAAGATTGGGCCCAATCACTTTGAGGATTTCAGGTGATGCTTCTTCAAGACTTTTTGATTTACCCAAAATGTTAGTCACCGCGTGCTCTGCGGTGAGATGGCGCCGCGCATTCTCTTGTTCGGTCACATCCCAAAATATCCCCTGAATGCCGACAATTTGCTCATTGGAGTCCCTGACCGGAGCTTTGGTCACCTTGACAGAAATCTTTTTTCCACTGGGAAGGATATAGTCTTCGATACCCGTGAAGGTTTTCCCCGTCTCGGCTACCCACTGGTCGTTTTGACGGTACTTAAGCACCAGGCGTTTGGGGTATTTCTCAATTTCAAAATCCATTTTCCCGAGGATTTCGCTGACGGGAAGCCCCACATATTCAGCAAAAGCTTTGTTTGCATACGTGAATTGCCCCTCAAGATCTTTATGGAAAACAGGGTAAGGGAGTATATCCGCAATGGAAGCAAGACGTTTTAAATCGTCTTGCTCTTTCTTCTTTTCCGCATTCCGAATTTCGGATCGGGGGCCGGACACAAACACCTGTACACTCCGCTCCGGTGCTCTTTCAATGGAAGACACAATCGCTTGCGTCATTCTTTTTTTCTGCAAAGGTGTGTAGCGCGCTTCGGCCAGAAGGGGCTGAGCAATCCGGGATGCCTTTTCACTCAGCCACTTTTCATTGCCCCCATAAAAATCTCTAAAACCATCCGTGGCAAAATCTGACTCCAGAGTGGATTTGGGCAAAGTCAGCCCCCGATCCTGGAGAATGGAATCAATATAGTTTTCACGGTCCGACCCATTTCCCGCATGCGTTATCTTTGGCGTAATCGAAGCAAAATGATAATGGCTGCTTTCAAAATACCGGCGCATCGGCTGGGCATGAAACCCTCCTGTGATCACAACGGCTTTATCTGCCGCACTTAACTTCATCCGTTTTTCGATATTTTTGATCATCCACGAGTCCCGCTCATTCACCCTGCGGTAAAATTCCAGGGCCTTTATGAAAAGAACGTTTATTGCAGCAAGATCCGCCTGAGGAAAACGGCTTTTCCTTTTGTTTTTGCCGAGTTCCAAAAGCGACCGCACAAGCGTTTCAGGATAAAGATCTTCCGTTTGCTCCAAAACCTTCTTATAGTCTTCAGGGCTTAATTCCAGCGCAAACAGCTTCCTGAGAAGCTCGTAACGCTTAAACAATTCAAGCGTCTGTTTTTCTTCCTTTGTCCGGGCTAATTTTTCAAAAATCCGGTTCTGCAGGCGGCTCATTTCGCGAAGCAAGCGCTCTCCTTTGATTTCACTTTGAAGCATAAGCATCCCAATGAACCGCTGGACGTGGGGGTAGGCGTTAAAATCAAAGGTGGCAGGAAGAGACTTCACCATTGTTTCAACAAGCATTCCGGTTTCAGGATCCGGAAGACTGTTGCTCAAGGAAGAATGGGAGAGCAGTTTTTCGATTTCTTCGAATAAAAAGGGGACAGGCACATGACTACGTGCCTGTCCCCTTTTTATGAAAGGGTGGATCTTTCCCAGGAATAACCCGCGCTCTTTTTCAAAAGTTTCACGGTTCATTTCCTTTTCCAGTTCCTTCAGCTTAAAAAAACGCACAAGCATCGGCCAGTCAATTTGAAACACGGGGTCCGACAGGTTCATTTCAAGATGCCTTTTAGCTTCGGTTTCTAACAGGTTAACCCCTTCTTGAGGAAGCAGATGACCTTTTTGACTAGCTTCCCACTGTTTAAAAAAAAGATTCAGTTCCTTATTAAAGTAAAGGCCCCGTAGGTCTTGAATACGGCTGTCAAGACTGCCGAGAAAAGCTTCTCCTTTTTCGCGGTGGCTTAAAACCGCCTGGAAGGCTTCGCGATTGGCGCGGTAGGCTTTGATATTTTCAATGCCGTAAGCTTTGCTGTCGGAGTTCTCAAGTAAAAAAAGCTCGACCCCTTTGACCAAGGCTTTTTTGGCAAGGGCGTCGGCAATCTTCATCGTCAAATTCATTTGATCAGGGAAAAACCTCAAGATTTCGGGCTCCAGTTTAAACGCGCTGCCCTCGACAAGGATTAATTTAATCCCGTAATTTTCTTTTAAATAATGAAGGATTGCCTGGATATTTTTTTGGGCTTCATAATCCCCGTGCGCGGTTTGAAGATGAATCAAAAGCGGGCCTTTGCCTGTTTTGAAGGAATCAATCGTTCCAAACTGAGCCGGAATGGCTAAGGCCGGCTTGTTGAACGTGGCGTAAGGTTCCGGTGAGGGTGAATGGGGCAATGAGAAAGGTACCCCAGCGAAAAGTTCTGTCGTTGCAAAGATAATAACGGTGAATAGCGCTGCGAGGAACCGAGTTGTTTTAGCCATTGATGAATTGGATGACGGGACTAATTTTAATATCTTAAAAAGCGTCGTTAAGATAGCTCAAAACTTTAGAAATGGCAAGGAGTTAGAGTGTTTTTTTGATAAAATCCGCATATCAGGTGTGAATTGCTAGGAAGGGAAAGCCGCTGCTACTTTATGCTCTATTTCGTGAGGAGTGTTTTAAGCTCCTTCATAAAATGGCTGACATCCTGAAACTGGCGGTAAACACTGGCAAAGCGCACATAAGCCACTTGATCGATCTTGGAAAGTCGCTGCATGATGAATTCTCCGACGGCGCTTGAGGGAACTTCTTTTTCGTATTTCTCGTGAAGCATTTTTTCAAGTTCATCCACAATCTTTTCCTGATCCGAAAAGGAAACGGGGCGTTTCTCACAGGCTTTCCGGATTCCGGAGAGAACCTTAGGCCGGTCATAAAGCTCCCTGCGGAAATCTTTTTTGATGACAAAAAGAGGAACTTCTTCAATCCGTTCGTAGGTGGTATACCGGCGGCTGCAGGCTTCGCATTCGCGCCGGCGGCGGATCACAAGCCCGTCATTGGCGCCGCGGGAATCAATCACTTTATCGTTTTCTTTTTTGCAATAAGGACAGCGCATTAGCGATACCGTTCCAACAAATCAGGGTATAGGGGAAAACGCTCAGTCAGATTTTTCACACGGGATCGAACCCTTGCCAGGTTTTCTTCATCACCCGGGGCCTTAAGCGTTTCGTCAATCAAGGCCGCAATCTCTTCCATTTCCGTCTCCCCCATCCCCCGCGTAGTCACGGCAGGTGTCCCCAAACGAACGCCGGAAGTTTTAAATGGAGATTGCTTGTCAAAAGGAATCATGTTTTTATTCACGGTAATCCTGACTTTATCGAGAAGCTCCTGCACCTCTTTTCCCGTCAAACCACGGCTCTGGACATCCACAAGCATCAAGTGATTATCCGTCCCGCCTGAGACAATCCGCCAGCCGTGTTTTCTCATGGCTCCCGCCAGGGCTTTTGCGTTTTTGACAATCCGGCTGCAATATTCCTTAAAATCCGGGCTCATGGCTTCTTTTAACGCCACGGCCTTGGCCGCGATAATATGCATGAGGGGCCCGCCTTGAATGCCGGGAAACACGGCGGAGTCAATCGCTTTACCGTATTTTTCTTTGCAAAGAATCAAGCCCGCACGGGGGCCTCGCAAGGTTTTGTGGGTTGTGGTGGTCACAATATCCGCGTAAGGCACCGGGCTTGGGTGATACCCCGTGGCCACAAGGCCTGCAAAATGGGCCATATCCACCATTAAAAGAGCTCCGACCTTATCCGCGATTTCCCGGCCGCGCTTAAAATCAATGATTCTGGGATAGGCTGATGCGCCGAGCAAAATCATCTTGGGTTTATTTTCTATCGCAAGCCGTTCAAGTTCTTCGTAATCAATTTGTTCATTCGCCGGGTTTACGCCATAAGGAATAATCGTATAAACTTTCCCGGAATAATTCATCGGATGCCCGTGGGTGAGATGGCCGCCGTGCGCCAAATTCATGGCCAGGACTTTGGCGCCGCTTTCTAGAAGCGCTAAGTAAACCGCGATATTAGCCGACGTGCCGGAGTGCGGCTGGACATTGGCATATTCCGCACCAAAAAGAGCTTTGGCGCGCTCAATAGCCAGGCTCTCAACAATATCCACATTTTCACAGCCGCCGTACCAGCGCTTGCCCGGATAACCTTCCGCATACTTATTCGTTAAAACCGATCCGGCGGCCTCAAGCACCGCCGTGGAAGTAAAATTCTCACTGGCAATCAATTCGATATTGTCATTTTGCCGGTGAGCCTCTTCCACAATGGCCCGGTAAATTTCAGGGTCCTGCTCTTTAAGAGAAGGGGCGTTACGGCCCACGCCTTTATTTATAGTGTTTTCGCTCATAATCCTTGATTTTGTTGACACGCCGCTCATGACGGCCTCCTTCAAAAGGGGTGGTTAACCAGGTTTCAACAAGGGTGCGTAAAATTTCGGGGTTAATAAAGCCGGAACCTAAAATCAGCATATTGGAATCATTATGAAGCCTGGAAAGCTTTGCTTCTTCGACACTCTGGCAAAGGGCGGCGCGAACCCCGAGGACTTTATTAGCGGCAATCGCGCTGCCGATTCCGGAGTGGCAGATCCCGATCCCGCGTTCGCAGACGCCCTGGCTGATTTTTTCCGCGGCCGCCAGCATAAAATCCGGATAATCGCTGGACTCTTCAGAATCCGTTCCACAGTCCGTCACTTGATACCCTTTTTTTTCCAAAAAAGAGGCAATTTTATTTTTCATGTCCAACCCGCGGTGGTCACAAGCAAGCGCGATGTTACTCAATGATTTGTTTCCAGTCACTTTTTAGTTTCTTTTCAATCTCATTGACCGCATCTTCATAAATATTCATTCCAAGCCCTATCGGGTCCTTCACATCAAGCACTTTGATTTTATCCTTGGAATTAGGCACAAGGCTTGAGATGAAGCTCTGGTGCTCCTGGCTCATCACAATGATAAGATCCGACTCAACCACGTCTTCGCGCGTGCAAGGCCGCGAATGATGCTCGGAAATATCAATCTCACGGTTTTTCATGACGTACACCGCTTCCGCGGTGGGCGGAGCCCCCACTCGTGCCGCAATCCCGCATGAGGAAACTTCGATCTCACTTGCCATCCCTTTGCGTTTAAGCTCATACACAAGCCATCCCACAGCCATCGGCGAGCGGCAGGAATTTCCCGTGCAGACAAAAAGAATTCTTTTCCGCGGGAATTTTCCGGATCTCACTTTTTCAACGGCCTTTTCAACTTCTTCGATTTTTGCGCCGCGGCGCACAATTTCAGGCGTCCTAGTTGTCAGATCAATCACAGTCGAATCTTCACTGAATTCCGCCGCCCCCCCGTCAATCAGATAATCGATTTTTCCTCCAAGCTGTTGCATCACTTCCTCTGCCGTCCGCGGAGACGATTCCTCGCTTATATTCGCGCTTGTGGCAATAAAGGGTTCCCCCGTTGCGTTGATCAGCGTCCGCGCGAGGCGCTGGCTCGGGAAACGGATACCTATTTTCTGGCCGTCCTGAGTTTGAACCAGAAGCGTCACGGGCCCGGGCCAGAAAAGGCGGGAAAAAAATCGAAAAATCGCGGTTCGGGAGACTTTAAGGAAATCAATCATGTCCCATTCCCCAATGTGATAAGAAAAGGGCTTATTCTCGTCACGACCTTTGAGTTGAATCAATTTCTCGCGCAAGCCCTGAGCACTCATCGGGCCGCCGATTCCATAAACCGTTTCCGTGGGAAAACCTATGATTTTTCCCTGCCGGCTGGCGCGGGCAACTTCGCGGATGCGGCCCAAATCCGGATCGCGGGGGTCAATTTTGATAACAACGGCCGTTGTCACGGGTTCAACTGTTTCCTGAGTTTCTCGTTTTTTTCTTTGACGCCTTCGGCAAGGCGGTTCTTGAAGGCCTGAAGTTTTTCGGCAAGTTTAGCATCGGAAAGAGCCAGCATCTGGACGGCCAGAATACCGGCATTGCGGGCGCCTGATTTGCCGACCGCGACGGTCGCGACCGGGATCCCTGCAGGCATCTGCACGGTCGCAAGAAGCGAGTCCAATCCATTGAGGGGGGTGGAGTTGACAGGAACGCCGATCACGGGAAGTGTCGTGTGCGCTGCCACAACCCCTGCCAGGTGTGCCGCTCCTCCTGCGCCCGCGATGATGACTTTAAAACCTTTTTCGCGCGCCTTCGAAGCAAACTCACTGACAAGCTCCGGGCTCCGGTGCGCGGAAAGCACCTGAATATCCGAGACAATACCAAATTCTTTCAAAGCCTCCGAGGCTTCTTTCATGATGTCAAAATCGGAATCACTTCCCATTAAAATGGCGACTTGCGGCTGACTCATCGGAAAACCTCCAGAGTTTTTCTTCCAATGTCACGGCGGTAATAACTTCCTTCAAAACGCAGATGCGTAATCGCTTGATAAGCACGGTCGTGCGCCTGGCGTAAATTATCCCCCAGTGCCGCTACGGCAAGCACGCGGCCGCCGGAGGTAATGCATTCTCCATTGGGATTTAATATTGTCGCTGCATGAAAAACAAATACGTCTTCAGAGTAGCTGACAGCTGAAAGCCCCTGAATCGGAAACCCCTTGCGGTAAAACCCGGGATATCCCCCTGAGGCGAGCACCACAGCCATACAGGCTTTTTCATGCCATTCCAGGGACTCCGTCTGGAGGCTGCCGCTTGCAATCTCTGCTAAAACAGGAAGCAAATCTGACTTGAGCCGGGGCAAAATGGCCTGCGTTTCCGGATCTCCAAAACGGCAGTTATATTCCAGAACAAAAGGGCCCTGCTTTGTAATCATTAAACCGGCATAAAGAATCCCCCGATAAGGCGTGCCTTCCCTCGCCATCCCTTGAACCACGGGACGGATCGTAAGGTCCACGTACTCTTTGACTTTTTCATCCGGGATCTGCAGGCAGGGCGAATAAGCCCCCATTCCTCCGGTATTTGGCCCTTTGTCATTGTCATAAGCCCGCTTGTGATCCTGAGCACTGGCAAGGGGAATAATTTTTTCACCGTCGCAAAGAGCAAGAATCGAAATTTCTTCCCCTTCCAAAACCTTTTCAATCACAACTTTCTTGCCCGAATCTCCAAAAACACCTTCAACCATCATCTGCGTAAGAGCGCCGACCGCTTCCTGGGAAGAATGGCAAATGGCAACGCCCTTGCCTGCGGCCAAACCATCGGCTTTAATGACAACGGGCATTTCGGTTTCAATGACAAAATGCTTGGCCTCGTTGACATTGGAGAAAATCTCGTAATCCGCGGTAGGAATGCTGAATCGCGTCATGAGGTCTTTGGCAAAGGCCTTGCTTCCTTCAATCTGGGCTGCGGCCTTGCTCGGACCAAAAATACGAAGCCCTTCATTTTGAAACAGGTCGGTAATCCCGGCCACCAGCGGCGCTTCAGGCCCCACGATGGTTAAATCAATGGCTTCTTTTTTAGCGAAACTTAAAAGGCCCTGAATGTCCTCGGCATTAATCGACAGGCACTCGGCAACTTTTGAAATACCGGCATTGCCGGGAGCCACGAAAAGCTTTGTCAGAAGCGGGCTCTGGGTAATTTTCCAGGCCAGCGCATGTTCCCGGCCTCCGGAACCAATGATCAAAACCTTCATACGACCTCCACGCCGCTGCCTTTTACGGTCTCCCCAATCACCCAGGAAGGCAACTGCATTTGTTTGAGGAGGCGTTGGCCTTTTGCGGCTTGCGATTTATCGAGAATTAAAACCATTCCAATTCCAAGGTTAAACGTACGCATCATTTCAAAGTCGGATATGTTACCAGAATCCCTGATCAAATCAAATAACTTCAGTTGGGGCCACGTCCCTTTTTTAATCCTGGCGCCCAAGCCTTTTGGAATCACACGCGGCAGGTTGTCCACAAAGCCACCGCCCGTGATATTGACGATTCCCGTTATCGGGAGCCGTTTCAAAAGTTCAAGCACCGGACGCACATAAATACGGGTCGGGGTAAGAAATTTTTTTCCAAGTGAGCCTTTGAGCTCTTTTTTAGAAAAAACTTTCCGCAAAAGAGAGAACCCGTTGGAATGAACCCCTGTAGAGGCCAGTCCCAAGAGCACCTGCCCCGGACGAATGTTGCGGCCATCTATTACTTTTTTCCGGTCCACAAGCCCTACTGAAAATCCCGCAATGTCGTATTGGGCTCCCTGCGTCCCGTTTTTTTTAGACGGCTCATAAAAGCCCGGCATGATTGCGGTCTCTCCCCCGACCAGGGCGCAGCCCGCGATGCGACAGCCGGCGACAACGCCTTTGAGAACCTCCCGAATGGTCCCGGGTTCAAAACGGCCTGAGGCAAAATAATCCAGGAAAAACACAGGCTTCGCGCCGCAGGTAATAATGTCATTGACGCACATCGCCACAAGGTCAATTCCAATCGTATCATGACGTCCCTGGAGGCTTGCGACTTCAAGTTTGGTTCCCACGCCGTCCGTAGACGAGACAAGTAAAGGATCCCGGATGCCTGATTTTTTGAAATCAAAAAGCGCGGCAAAACCCGTGGCGCTTCCTAAAACCCCGGGGATGCGCGTGGATTGGATCAGCCGGGCGATTTTTTGGTTATAGGCAGGGTCTCCCTTTAAATGGGGCACCCCGGCTTTTTCGTAGGTCCAGATTTTTTTCATGAATAGAATAGAACGTCATTCTGAGCCCCGAGGGCGAAGAATCTCAAACCAAGATCCTTCGCTTCGCTCAGGATGACAGCTAAAAAACTAGTCTCTTTTTTTCTCAAGCTTAAGTTTATCGACCTCATCAAAAAGCGGCGTGGGGTATTTTCCGGAAAAACATGCGGAACAAAAATTGTTCTTGTCCTGCGTTGTGGCTGCCAGCATTCCCTCAAGGCTCAGGTAACCGACACTATCCACATCCAGAAACTTTTTGATTTCTTCCATTGTGTTATTACAAGCTAAAAGCTCATTTTTGGACGGGAAATCGATGCCGTAGAAACAAGGCGAAACATGCGGCGGGCAGCTGATCCGCATATGCACTTCCCGCGCGCCGGCCCTGCGAAGAAGCCGCACACGCGATTTTGCCGTGTTCCCGCGCACAATCGAGTCATCCACCACCACCACCCGCTTTCCATCCACCACTTCGCGGATCGGATTGAGTTTGATTTTAACTTTCAAGGTTCGTTCGGATTGCATCGGATTAATAAAGGTTCTTCCCACGTAGTGGTTGCGGGTAAACCCGTGAGCCAGCGCGATGCCGGACTCTTTGGCATAGCCCATCGCCGCGAAGTTGCCGGAATCCGGAACAGGGATGACAATATCCGCTTTAGCAGGATGCTCCTTGGCAAGGTTCCTGCCGAGCCTTTCACGCACAAGGCTCACATTGTCCCCAAAAATGGTAGAGTCAGGGCGCGCAAAATAAACATGCTCGAAAATACACTGCGCTTTTTGGATTTTTGAATCCTTAAAGGGGAAATAACTGCGCGGGCCTTTTTCATCAATCACAAGAACTTCTCCCGGCGCCAGTTCACGGATAAAATCCGCTTCAATCAAATCAAACGCGCAGGTTTCAGAAGCCAGGACGTAGCCGGCCCCAAGTTTTCCGAAACAAAGCGGCCGAAAACCCCGCGGATCCCGGACACCGATCAACTGTGTTTCGGTTAAAATCACAAGGCTGTAAGCGCCTTCCACTTTTTTGACGCTTTCAATCACCGCTTCTTCATGGCTTTTATGGGAAGGGCTCGCCATTAAGTGCACAAAAACTTCGGAATCGGTTGTCGTGGCAAAAATGGAACCATACGCTTCGAGTTCCGCGCGCAGGAGTTGAGCATTGACAAGATTTCCGTTGTGAGCAATCGCCACTTGTCCTCGCGAATAATTGACTTTGTACGGCTGCGCATTGACAAGATTCGAAGACCCTGTGGTGGAATAACGGACGTGCCCAATCGCAAGGGATCCGGGGAGGCTCTTGATATATTTTTCATCATCAAACACTTCTCCCACAAGTCCGCGGTTCTTATAAACGTAAAGGTCCTTGCCGTCACTTGAGCAAATTCCGGCCGCTTCCTCACCCCGGTGTTGCAGCGCAAAAAGCCCCAGATGCGTCATCCGTGCCGCTTCCGGATGGTTATATATTCCGAAAATTCCGCAATAATGTTTGATGTTCTCTCCGCTCATAACGCCATTCTCCCCGGTATTGAACTCTCGTAAATTTTTTTGATCTCCCGTACCCCTACTTTAATTCTATCACCGATCACAAGCTCCAAACCGCTCACTTTCCCGATTTGATAAATCGGTACCCCGTGGTTTTGCGCGGTGCGGATCACGGCCTCTTTGTGCTTGGGGTTGGCGGAAATCACAGCCCGGGACTGGGTTTCACCAAAGTAAAGTGCGTCCTCGCGTAAATGCCTTGCGGGTTTACGAACCAAATCCAGTTGATCAATGACCGCGCCAAGAACCTCTTTTCGCACGCCGCCAAAACAGCTTTCAGCTAAAGAGACGGCAAGGCCCCCTTCGCTCAAATCGTGGCAGGAAGCCAGAAAACCGTGCCGGGAAGCTTCCAATAGGAACTCCTGCAACGCCGCTTCTTTTTCAAGATCAAGCCGCGGCGGCAGTCCTTTTTTAAGGCCGTGTTCAATCATAAGATAGTGCGTTCCGCCAATTTCATTCAAACTGTTGCCGATTAAAAAAATCAAATCGCCGGCGGATTGAAAAAAGGAAGGTACGCGATTTTCTATGTTTTCAAGAAGCCCCACCACGCCAATCGTGGGCGTGGGATAGATAGCCGCCGCAGGACTTTCATTATAAAAACTGACATTGCCGCCCGTCACAGGAGTTTTCAGGGCTTTGCAGGCTTCCACCATTCCCAAAACGGCCTGGTGAAATTGCCAGAAGACTTCGGGCTTCATGGGATTGCCAAAATTAAGACAATTCGTAACTCCCAAAGGAACAGCCCCGGTACAGACCACATTGCGGACCGCTTCCGCCACAGCAATTTTTCCGCCTTCAAAAGGATCCAGATAACAATAGAGGCTATTGCAATCGGTCGATACCGCGATTCCTTTTTTTGTTCCTTTAATACGGATAAGCGCGGCATCGTGGCCCGGATAAAATACCGTGTCGGTCCGCACCATATGATCATACTGCTGCCAGACCCAGGCTTTTGAGGCTATTGAGGGATGATGAAGCAGTTTTTTTAAGGTTTCGTTAAAATCTTTGGGTTCCTGGATGGTGTCAAGATTCAACACCTGGGCCTCTTTCAGATAATCCGGCTTTTTTTCTTCACGGATATAAACCGGCCCGTCATCGGCCAGGGCTTTAGCCGGAATCTCGGCGACAAGTTTTCCTTCTTCAAGCACGCGCATTAAATGTCCTTCTTTAACTTCCCCGATTTTTACCGCGTGAAGGTCCCATTTTTCAAAAATGCGTTCGACGATTTCTTCTTTCCCTTTTTTAGCAATAATAAGCATCCGCTCCTGGGATTCGGAAAGCATGACCTCATAAGGCGTCATTCCCGTTTCGCGGCGCGGAACCTTGGCAATATCAATTTCAATCCCGGTCGAACCCCGGGCCGCGGTTTCGCAGGTTGAACAGGTCAATCCCGCAGCGCCCATATCCTGCATCCCGACCAAAGCATCGGTTTTGATCAGCTCAAGGCAGGCCTCAAGCAAAAGTTTTTCCATAAAAGGATCGCCCACCTGAACCGCAGGCCGGTCTTCGTGACTTTCTTCCGTGAGTTCACGGGAGGCAAAAGCAGCTCCCCCAAGCCCGTCTCTTCCCGTGGCGGAGCCAACATAATAGACCGGGTTACCCACCCCAGCCGCTTTTCCTTTAACAATTCCGTCTTTAGCGACAATCCCAAGGCACAGGGCATTGACAAGAGGGTTTCCTTCATAAGACTCATCAAAATAAACTTCTCCGCCTACGGTAGGGACACCGATGCAATTGCCGTAGTGAGCAATGCCTTCCACCACTCCCCGGAACAGGGGTTTTGTTTGCGGTAAATCCAGGTTTCCGAAGCGCAGTGAATTCATTAAAAGAACAGGCCTCGCGCCCATGGTGAAAATATCGCGCAGGATTCCTCCCACTCCGGTGGCTGCACCCTGAAAAGGTTCAATCGCGGAAGGATGATTATGGCTTTCAATTTTGAAACATACGGCAAGGCCGTCGCCGATATCGACAATCCCGGCATTTTCCTCTCCGGCGCGCACAAGAAGCCTTGGACCCTGGGTTGGAAAAAGTTTAAGAATGGGTTTTGAATTTTTGTAGGAGCAGTGTTCGCTCCACATCACGCTGAAAATACCAAGCTCGGTGAGGTTGGGTTCGCGCCCCAGAATTTTAATGATTTTTTCATATTCTTCCGGCGTGATTCCGTGGGCGGCAATAAGTTCAGGCGTTATTTTGACCGCGGGCTGCGTCATCGTCATAAAGATTCCAAAAGGCTTTCCCAGATTTTCCGGCCGTCTTCACTGCCGTCTGCGACGACTGCTTCGCCGGCAAGAATCCGTTCGCTCGCACGCTCAGGGTGAGGCATCATTCCCAGGATATTTCCCTTTTCATTCATGATCCCGGCAATATGCTCTACGGAGCCATTGGGGTTAAAAGATTCCGCCAGCTCTCCTTTTTCAGAGGCATAACGAAAGACAATGCGGTTTGTACCTTGAAGCTCACGCAGCGTGTCATCGTCACAGTAGTAGTTCCCTTCGCCGTGGGCGATTGGGACGCAAAGCACTTCCCCTTTTTTCATATTCTTTGTAAACGCCGTCTGCGTATTTTCCGCCTTAAGCCAGACGTGCTTACAGACAAAAGAAAGGGACTTATTCCTGAGCATGGCGCCGGGTAAAAATCCGGCTTCAAGAAGAATTTGAAACCCGTTGCAAATCCCGAGAAGGAAGCGGCCTTGGGCGGCGTGCTGCTTTACGGATTCCATCACGGGAGAAAAGCGCGCAATCGCTCCGGTCCTAAGATAATCCCCGTAACTAAATCCTCCGGGCAAAACCACAAGATCCACTTTTGGAAAGGCTCGTTCTTTATGCCAGACAAACTCCACCGGGGTTTTCATCACGTCCCGGAGGGCGTGAAAACAATCGGTATCACAATTGGAACCTGGAAAAACAACAACGGCTGCTTTCATTTTCCTTCTTCTATACTAAAGGAGTATTCTTCAATCACAGGATTGATCAAAACCTTATTGCACATTTTACGGACGTGCTCTTCGGCATTCTGGCGGCTTGAAGCGTCAAGTGTGAGCTCAAAATATTTCCCGCAGCGAAGATCCCTGGCTTCCTTAAAACCAAGGCCCTCAAGCGCGTGCAGCACGGTTTTGCCTTGGGGGTCGAGAACTGATTTTTTTAATGTCACGTGAATAGCTGCCTTGAACATAACTTTAAGTCTCCAGTGTTTTTCCCGTAAGCCGCTTGAAAACATCCAAATAGGCCTGGCTTGTTTTCCGGACAACCCCTTCAGGCAGCTCTGGCGCGGGCGGTTTTTGGTTCCATTGAATGCTGAGAAGGTGATTCCGTACAATCTGTTTATCGAAACTCGGCTGGTCGTGGCCGGATTCATATTGCTCGCTGGGCCAGAAGCGGGAGCTATCGGGGGTGAGGACCTCATCAATCAAAATGATTTGCTCTTTCCCTATCCCAAACTCAAACTTGGTATCTGCAATCAAAATACCCCGGGTGGCTGCATAGTCGGCGCCTTTTTTATATACATCAATTGAAAGGTCCCTGAGGCGCAAAGCCTTGTCTTCTCCGATACGCTTTGCCGCTTCCTCGAAATCAATATTGATATCATGCCCCGTGCTTTCTTTAGTGGCTGGCGTAAAAATAGGCTGGGGTAATTTTTCGCATTGTTTAAGCCCTTTTGGAAGCACGTGTCCGCATACGGCACCCGTTTTCTGATAATCCTTCCAGCCCGAACCTGCCACATAACCGCGGATCACACATTCGACCGGAAAAGGCGCGGTGCGTTTCACAAGCATGGACCTGCCCTGGATTTGAGTCCCGTATTCTTGTATAAAGTTCTTGGGAAATTCCATCGCGGAAACATCCGCCGTGATGAGATGATTGGGAACTACTTTGTCGAAAAACCGAAACCAGAAGACCGAGATTTGGTTCAGCACCTTGCCTTTGGAGGGAATTGGATTGGGCAAAACCACGTCAAAAGCGCTTAAGCGGTCGGTCGTGACAATTAAAAGCCGGTCTTCCCCAACCGCATAGATATCCCGGACTTTCCCTCTTCCCACAAGCGGAAGCGGCAGGTTGGTTTCCCAAACAGTATTATTGTCAACTTTGGCAAGCATGGGGCCTCCTGTCTTAAATCCCTACGCGTTTATAAATTTTGCCGATATTTTTAAGGTGGTGCTCGTACTGAAAAACTTTTTTGATTTCTGCCGGGCTTAAAAATTTAAGGATGCCGCGATCCGCCAGAACCACTTCCTCTAAGCTTGCTTTGGAATCTTCCCAAACTTTTTTAGCCGACTCCTGAACGAGTTTATAAGCCGCTTCCCTTGTCAGCCCCTTTTCAATGAGCCGAAGGAGCAGTGCCTGGGAAAAAACCATACCGCGTCCTTTTCCAAGATTTTCAAGCATCTGGTTTTTATAAACCACGAGCTGCTTAATCACGGACTGCATTGTGCTAAGCATGTAATCCAGAAGAATCGTGCTGTCCGGGAAAATGACGCGTTCGACCGAGGAATGCGTAATATCCCGTTCATGCCACAACGCGATATTTTCCATCCCCGCAAGGGCATTGCCGCGAAGGATACGGGCCAGGCCCGCCACGCGTTCACAGCTAATCGGGTTGCGTTTGTGAGGCATCGCCGATGACCCCTTTTGCCCCTGCCCAAAGTATTCTTCCACTTCCCGCGTTTCGGTTCTTTGAAGACCGCGGATTTCGGTCGCAAGTTTCTCAAGCGACCCGCCAATAATAGCAAGCGTTGTCAAATATTCTGCGTGACGGTCCCGCTGAAGAATCTGGGTTGAAATAGGGGCCGGTTTAAGTTTGAGTTTTTTACAGACATAGACTTCCACCTTGGGGTCGACATTGGCAAAGGTTCCGACAGCACCTGAGATTTTTCCGTAACTGATATTTTCTGTCGCCCTTTCAAGCCGGACGAGGTTGCGTTTAAATTCTTCGTAAAAAAGGGCCATCTTTAAACCGAACGTAATGGGTTCGGCATGAACGCCGTGGCTGCGCCCGACCATCAGGGTCCTGCGGTGTTCCCTGGCCTTGTGGCGGAGAATTTGCAAAAGTTTTTTGAGTTCCCGGATCAAAATGAGCGAAGCTTCCTTTAATTGAAGCGCAAGGGCCGTATCCAGAATATCTGACGACGTAAGACCGAAATGGACGTAACGTCCGGCAGGGCCGACATGCTCGGCAAGATTGGTAAGAAAAGCAATGACGTCATGTTGAACTATTTTTTCAATTTCACGGATACGTTTGAGATTAAATCCGGCCCTCGATCGAACTTTTTTTGGGATATTTTTTGGGATATAACCGTAATGCGCAAGCGCATCCAAAGCGGCCAATTCGACATCAAGCCACTTTTGAGTCTTGTTTTCTTCGCTCCAGATTTTGCCCATTTCCGGGCGGGTGTATCGTGGAATCATAATAACCTCGTTTAACGTGAAGGGTGAAGCGTGAAGCGAAAATGCGCTTCACGTTTCACGAGATACGCTTCACGCGTTGTTTCTAGCGCTAACGGGATTTAAACCCGTGTCTCCACCGTGAGAGGGTGGCGTCCTGGATCAGGCTAGACGATAGCGCCGTGAAAAGCCTGTAAAAAAACTCCCGTCCTGTCTCACGCGCAACCCCAAGTAATTCAATAAGTTAGTCACGGGAAGGAAACCGTCTTTAAGGCAAGTGACACCTCAATATACTGAAGGCGATACCGGTTGTCAATCCTTGACAGCTAGCGCAATTGACGGCGTTTGATATCGTCGATAGCACGCTCAAGATTTCTTATTTTTTCGTCCTGAAAACGGCTGGTCTGCTGAAGTTTTGCGGATTCTCGTTCCAAGTTTTCGATGCGTGATTTGAGGGCGGCAAATTGGGAATCCCACAAGGCCGGCTGGCTTAATTTGACTGCCTCGTGCGATTTTTGCATATCCTCAGCCAAAACACAGTTTGCTGCGAAACTTAGGGAAAGAGCCAATACAAACATGATTTTTTTCATAGTATCCTCATCTTTTTTTGGGGCAGGTTCGTATCATATCACACGCCGTAATCCTGATGCAACTCAGCGAAGTAATCATGGCTGTTTAGCCCGGTAAATAGCACCGTCCGCAAAGGCTGCCACGATCTCAAGCTGGAGGGTTTCCTTGAGTTCCCTTTCGGAAGGAATGAACCAAAGCCCCATTTTCTTTTGAACTAGATCAAAACACACGACAAAACTGTTCTCCTCTTCAAGCCGTTTTTTCATTTCTGATATTCCCTTCGCGTACTCTTTACGGATCTTTGCAGTTTCATGGACAGAGACTACATCTCGATCATACTTTTCTGGAATAAAAAACGAGGCGCGTCCCGTTGTCATATAAATTCCTTCCGGACTATTGGTATAAATGACTGCTTCCGGCGGCAGACGGCGTAGGTAGCGTATCACCTCCGAATCTTGCCAGTTCTTTCCAGCATAATGAATCCCTTCCCTGTGGAGAGCTGAAAGCCAGGAGCTGGCTCGTACCGGATAAGTCACGCCAAGAATAACCGCGAGCAAAAGCAGTATCCGCTTCAATCCCCTGCAGGAATGAACGTTTTGTGCATACGCATGGCCCGCTGTGAAGGAGAATAAAAGGACCGCAAAATAAAGGGGGCAAAGCAACCTGTTAATCGGAGGCATGTTTCTGCTTTGAAATGTCACATACCCAAAAAGGACAGCCAGGTAACAGGCCGAAAATATCCCTAATGAAAAAAGAAAAAAACGGCTGGAAAACGGGATAATCCTTTCGGCATTTCTAAAAATTAAAATCGAAACTACGAGCAAAACCGCTGCCGCCAGCGCCAACATAACCATACGCAGAGCGTCCGGAAAAACCGAAGGCAGTATCCATCCGGCTGCCGTTCTCAAAAGCTCGTGATACTGCCAGAAACCCGGAAAATGGATTGAAAAGGCACGATGAGTGACATCCCGGGCTACAAGGTAATTGCGCAAAAACCACAGGCCAAGCGGCATACAGGATAAAAGCAAAAAGACGCTTGAGTCCCGGAGCCGTTTTCGAAAAGGTTGCCTTTCGAAAAAAATCAGCATAAGAGTCCCGGATGCGGCATACGCTATGCCCGCATAACGGGTCAAACAAGCAAGCCCTGTCAAGAAGGCCGCGGCCGGAAGCAGGATGTATTTTTTCGGATGCTCCAGGTATTCTAAAAGCACTGCGAATCCCGTGAATCCCAGGGCGATGAAAAGAGGCTCGGCATAGGCAATCGTATGGATCTCAATGGCGGTCCGTGAGGACATAAATAGAAAAGCGCCGCCAAGCGCTATCTTCAGAGAATTCGTATAGCGTTTTAAAATCCATCCAAACAACAAAATGTTGAAACCAAAAAGAGTAATGTTTAAAATCCGCACCCCGGCAAGCGGATCCATTCCGAAACACCCGAGAGCGGCAAGCACCACCGGAAGCAGCGGAGGCCAATTCGTTATGGGACTGCGGAGAAGATCAAAATCAAGCCGCAGCCCCTCTCCTTTTAAAAGCGTCCGAGCCGCACCCACATACGCCGCCGAATCCGGACTTAGACCCAAACCCCAGCGCGCGGTCATAAAAACCAGGAGACTCATACCACACACAGCCAGGAGGCCCAGGAATAAAAAACTACGGGAGTGTTTCATGAGGGCGCCTTGCATTAAGGAAAAACAGGAACATTCCAGCCGTCAGGAGCGGAACAAAAAGATAATCAAGGCTGTGCTCAAAAAAATGGGACGCCAGGAGGTCCATCACGCTGCTTTGTTTTTGGGCGTGTGCCATGATATCGCGATGCCGGAGCTTGATCAGAATCCAAAGAAAAATCACGCTACTGGCCAAAATCGAACACAACCCCCAAAATTTGTTTTTCTTTTTCCAGGCTTGCGAAGACACCAAAGAGACTTTAGGCCGCAATCTCTGCTCAATCGCTATCAACAAGGCGAAACTCAGCGGCAGCGTCACAAGGGAATGCGTAACAATTTCGCGACATTGATGCGCCAGGTAACGCATATTGGTTAATGCGGGATGAAATCCAAGAATGCAGCTGATCAGAATGAATCCGGCAAACCATAGACCGAGCAGCTTCACGCCGCGGGAACTGCCGGAAAAACAGCCCATGCCAGAAACCTCGCGGTAGGCGCAGGACGCGGCCCCTGCCGCAAAAAACATCCATAAAACATGACAAAAATGAGAATGCCAATGCGAGCCATAAAGGGCAGACGTATCCCGTGTTTTAAATTGGCCCAAATCCAACAGAAAGGTTCTCAGATCAGTCTGAGTGACTGCCGCGATACCGGCTGCCGCCGGAATAATAAAAATGAAGATCTTGAGATAATTCCCAAGGCGACGGGTGCGGACACGGTCATCAGGAACGACCGGCGTAAAAAGATAAAACGAAGCTGCAATGCTAAATGCTGTCATAACATTGACCGGAATTTCCCGGATAAAATGATTGAAATAAAAGATGCTTTGCGCCAACGTGTAGACTCCGTTTTCGTGCACCACCACGTTCCAAAGATCAAGCTGCGAGTGCTCCCATGCAAGGAAAAGATAGGAAACTAGAAGAACCAGGATAGGAACCATCAAAAGGACAAAGGCCCAGACAGACATCTTCAGTTTATTCATATCGGTGGAGTCTATATCCTTGCCTATTTTAAAGAAATTTCCAGAAAATCCTGATGACATGAAAAGCGGTAGCTACCATTGGAGGTAAATTGGTTTTCAATATAATCTTCCAGTTCCTTGCGGGCAGGCGGCGCTTTCATCGGCAAAAGATTCATCATGAATTCAGCCACGGTGTAGGCAGCGGCTTTGTCGGTGGTTGTCACATAGGAGGGCACCGTTTCCATAGCCCCATGGTAGTGGCGGCCGAATTTTGATTTGAATTGTCCGGCCAAATCCGAAAGATTAAAGCTGTGCCGGAAAAAGTGCCGCAGCATTTGCATGCAGTCGGTTTTGTGATTCTGGATAATCACCACGAGCCTTCCGAAGGGCGCCAGCCACGATGCCAGGCGTTCCAGATTTTCAAGCCACAAAGCGCCGTCTATATAATAGAAGACATGCGAAGCCAAAACGAAATCCCCCGGGCTTTTGATTTGCGCTTCGAGAATCGTTTCCGAGAAAGTTTCCGCCTTCGGACAAACAGCCGCTAATTCCTTTCGAAGGGATTCATTCGGCTCAATCGCGATCGTACGCTCAAAGGCATCCGTCAGCCAGGCTGTGACTTTACCGTTGCCCGCACCCGCATCAATATATACCCTGCGTGAGGGCAGTTTTTGAATGCACTGTTCAAGCCATTCTTTTGCCTTCAGTTTCTGGTCTGTATGATCCAGAAACACCTGAAAAGCACGGTGATAATCCACCGTGTCGGACTTAAATACCTTCACACGCTCTTCCTTATCCATAAAAATCCTTTCTATGGTCAAAGATTTTACCATTAATCCGTAAATTTTTTTATACTTTGATTTTCCGATTGCCGGATTTTTCGCAAACCTTAGTGGGTTTCGGACGAATACAATGTGTCAAAAATTGACAAAGTCTGTTAAATGTTTCGATATTGATGAAAAAAATAGAAAGAGGCTGTATGAGCTGATAGTATAAGGAATGAAGATCGACGATAAAGAACTTCTGTTTTCGCAGGTCAAAATCCTGGCAGGTATTTATGCCCTGGCCGCGCTCACCATCTTAGGCGTAAAGATGGTTTGCACCGCAAAAGGGCTTAGCTTGGACGCTATGCTGCATGACCCCCTTACCGTCGCTCAAGCCCCTTTCTATATCGGCTGTCTTTCCAACCTGGGGGTCCTGGCCTGGGCCTATGCTGCCTCAGTTTTCTTTTTTGGCTGGACACAGGCTTTGGTGCATTCTGCATCAAAGGAACATACGAAATTTCTCTTTTGGTCGTGGATCTTAAGCGCGGCACTCACACTCGATGATTTATTCATGGTCCATGAAGACGTGTTTCCATCCGTTCTTGGCGTTCCGCAAAATACCGCTTATGCCCTCTACTTTGCTCTTATGGCAAGCTATCTTTTAGCTTTTCAAAAAATTATCCGGGACAAGCTTGCCACAATCCTCATTCCAGGATTGCTGTTTTTTGGATTGTCAATCGTCCTAGATGAAGCCGTAACACGATTACCGCTTGTTTTGGAGGAAGGTGGGAAACTCCTGGGGATTTTAACCTGGGGCTTCTATGCTCACAGCGCAGCCCGGTATTATTCGAGAGGTCCGGCTAACGGTTAAAAAAATAGAGCCACCAGCGTAATTGCTGATGGCTCTATCGTTAAAGCAAATACCCCCTGTCTGTACAAACAGGGGGTATTGTTGAATCAAAGGCTATTAACGCTTTACAACGTTCGCAGCCTGTGCGCCTTTGGGTCCTTGAACGGTTTCGAAGCTGACCAGGTCACCTTCGTTTAAGGACTTGTAGCCTTCGCCTTGAATCGCGGTATGATGAACAAACACATCTTTTCCGCCATCATCAAGAGCGATGAATCCAAATCCTTTATCGTTGTTGAACCACTTAACTGTTCCTTGTGGCATTTTTGGTATTTCCTTTCTCGTGAAGCGACAAACCGCAAAAAAAAAACCGCAAGCTTTTATGATATGCTTGCGGTTATTCACTGCCTCTTTTTTGTAAGAGCTTAATCCTTCACATCATTTACAGCAAGCAAACAATACACGGCATCCCCCGGTTTGTCAATATCTATTCCTGATTAATAATCGCAAGCGCCTGGGTTCGTGGATCAGGGGCCGCAGTGATAGGACGCCCGATGACAAGGTAATCAGCACCCGCTTGAAGGGCTACTTTGGGCGTTAGAGTTCTTTTTTGATCGTTTTTATCAGATCCAGGGGGTCTGACTCCGGGGGTTACCAGTGTAAAGTGCTTAGGTAACTCCTTCCGCACCAGAGTTACTTCTTGCGGAGAACAAACCACACCATTTAGTCCGGCTTTGTGGGCAAGGCGCGCAAGGCTGACCACCTCTTCCTTTATTCCCTTTTGGATCCCAAGATCACGGGAAAGATCTTCTTCGGTATGACTCGTCAAAATGGTGACGGCCAGGATAATGGGTTTTTTCCTGCCGCTTTTGACACAAGCGTTAACGGTTTCAGCGGTTTTCCTCATCATTTCAAATCCGCCCAAGGCATGAACATTGAACATATCAATTTCATGCTCACAAATAACAGCAGCGGTTTTGGCAACGGTCGTGGGAATGTCGTGGAGCTTCAGGTCCAGGAATATACGGCCGCCGAATTGGCGGACAAGCTCGATTGCCTTCCAGCCGTGAGCGCTAAAGAGTTCCAGGCCGATTTTGTAAAAAGTAATGACACCCTGAAGCTCGGTGAGAAGCTTCTTCGCATCTTCCAGCCTTGGCGTATCCAGCGCCACGATGACACGATCAGATAGTTGAATCATACGCAATGACTCTCGTTCATCCTCCAGCTAACCTCCAACTTTTGAAAAAGAGAGTATCGCAGAATTTTCCAAGACCTTGCGCAGCTCAACGCTCCGGCTTTGGCAAAGCTAAGCTGGGATCGGCCGAGGACTCCGCCGTCGTCGAACCAGGAGGGGGAACGTGGAGGTGTTCGAAATGGGAGGATCCACACCGGGCGGAGGGGCCCATACAGAACAGCCTCCACGGCAGAAACCCTCCTGGTTCGCACCGGTTTCCTCATCCGATCCCAGCAAGTTTTGCTGCAAAGCCTTCGCGATTCGCGTCGACAAGGCTTGGGAAATTCTGTATATCTTCCACAAAGAGATGAGGAACTTACCATTCGTTCATCCTCCTATTGAAGGACCCTCGATATTCATCGTGTGATTAAAACTGCCGCGCAAATCGTTAATATGCTTTATCTGGTGGCGTTTGCAATAGTCTGCAATTCCCTGCAGAATGTCCAGAGTTGCCTTAGGGTTAATGAAATTGGCTGTACCCACGGCGATTAAATCAGCTCCGACAATCAAAAATTCCAACGCATCAGCCGCTGTCATAATCCCACCCGAAGCAATCACGGGAACTTTATAGCTCTTCTTGATTTCATAGACATAGCGAAGAGCAACGGGTTTGATTGCGGGCCCGCTCAAACCGCCGGTAATATTTGCAATACGAGGCCTTCGCCTTTCAATATCTACAGCCAACCCTTTTAAGGTATTAATCAAGCTCAACGCATCAGCACCAGCACTGATACAGTCCCCTGCAATCTCAACCACATCCCCAAGCTCCGGCGAAAGTTTGGCTGAAACGAACATGTCGGTTTCCGAGCGCACAGCCTCGATGACTTCGCGAATCAATGTTCGTTTTTTCATAAAGCTCGCACCCCCTTTTTCAATGTTAGGGCAAGAAAGGTTAAGTTCAATCCCTTTGACCACGTGTTTATGCGAATTCAAAACCTTGGTAAGCTCGCGGAATTCGTCTGTCGTTTCTCCAGCAATATTGACAATCAAAGGCGTTTTGATTTTCTCAAAATGAGGGATTTTCTTTTCAATAAAATCCTTAAGGCCTTTATTTTGCAGGCCGATCGCATTGAGCATTCCTCCGGCCACTTCACAAATCCGCGGCATAGGATTGCCGGCGCGGGAGTTCAGGGTGATTGTTTTTGTGATAATCGCGCCCAATTTTTCATAATCCACGAACGAGGCGTATTCGTCTTTGGTTCCGAATGTCCCGGAAGCGACTGCGATTGGATTACGAAACGTAAGGCTCTTTATTTTCGTCGTGAGGTCAATTTTCATAGAATCGGTTTAAACCAAATCACTGAAGCTAAAGACAGGGCCGCTCGTACAGGACGGAATCCAGCCGTGGTCTTTGGTTTTCACCATACACCCGAGACAAGCGCCCATGCCGCAGGCCATCGTCTCATCAAGTGAGGCCTCTCCTTCAATCCTGAATTTCCGGGCGATTTTAATTACGGCATGCATCATAGGCTTGGGGCCGCAGGTTTGAATGAATAAATCTTCCGGTTTTTCCTGCTTAATGATTTTTTCCAACAAAACGGTGACAAAACCTTTAGCTCCATAACTTCCGTCATTGGTCGCGTAAAGAATCTTTGCCTTAATTTTAGATAATTCTTTCCGAGGCATCACTTCTTTTTTGGATTTTGTACCAATGAGAAGGTAATCGGAAGGGTAACGTTCGGCCAAAAAGACTAGCGGCGGCACTCCCACGCCACCGGCAATGAGGACTCGTTTTTTCTTTGGAACTTTTAAAGAAAAGGGGCGTCCAAGAGGGCCCATAATTTTAAGGTGCTCGCCTCGCTTCAGGCCGGCTAACAAAGCCGTTCCGTGCCCCAGGATTTCGTAAAGGATTTCAATCCGGTCTTTCGTTACGCGATAATAGCTGAAAGGCCTTCGCCAGAAGGGATCAAGCAGTGCATTAATCTGGACCTGCATAAATTGCCCCGGCTTGACCGTCCGGGCAAGCTTGGCCGATCTAAAAACCAGTTTAAAATACTCGGCATTGATTTTGTTGTTTTCCAGAATCGTGACCGTCTCATCATATTTCCGACTTGAGACTTGAGACGTGAGACCCCAGACCCTATCGACCATTTAACACGTCGTCCCCAGTTTCTTGTCTCTTGCCTCAGGTCTCTTGTCCCTTACCGCGGGTCTCGGGTCAAATGTTATGTGATAATCCTGAATGGCTTTGACCTGGAGGCCTTCGCCCTGGCGAACGGCTTCAAGACCAAGCGTCGCAGCACGGGCGGCGCTTAAAGTTGTAATACAGGGGATATTATAAGAAACTGCAAGTGAGCGGATTTTCGCCTCGTCAAGAAATGGACCTTTGCCGCTGGGTGTATTGACAATCAGTTTAATTTCGTTATTTCGGATAAGATCCGCCACATTAGGTCTTCCTTCGGCAATCTTCAGCACCACTTGCGCGGGGATACCATTTTCCTGCAAGGTTTGAGCTGTCCCCTCCGTTGATACAATCGCATAGCCCATTTCATGAAACTTTTTTGCAGTAGCGACAATCTTGGATTTATCCGCTCTTTTGACGCTAATAAAGATTTTGCCTTCACTCGGGAGATGCGCAGACGCCGCATCCTGGGATTTATAAAAGGCACGCGGGAAATCACGGTCAATTCCCATCACTTCGCCCGTAGATTTCATTTCAGGAGATAAAATAATATCTACTCCGGGAAATTTAATAAAGGGGAACACGGATTCTTTAACAGCCACATGCCCTGGTATTACTTCTTGTGTGAAGCCAAGCTCTTCAAGGGTTTTCCCGGCCATGACTTTAGCCGCAAGTTTGGCTAACGGCACCCCAATGGTTTTGCTGACAAAGGGAACCGTCCGGGAAGCGCGCGGGTTCACTTCAAGGCAATAGAGCGTTCCGTTTTGAATGGCATACTGAACATTCATTAAACCCACCACATGAAGTTCGTGCGCAATCTGCTTAGTCTTGGCCATAATTTCTTCAATCATTTCCTTTTTTAAAGAAAAAGGCGGAATGACAGACGCGCTGTCCCCGGAATGAATACCGGCCTCTTCAATGTGCTCCATCACAGCACCCACCACTGAGGTTTTTCCATCCGAGATAAGATCCACATCCACTTCCGTGGCATTCTCCAGAAATTTATCAATAAGAATAGGATGCTCCCCGCTCACCTCAACCGCCTGATGCATGTATTTTTTAAGGAATTCCGCGTCGTAAACAATTTCCATTGCGCGGCCGCCCAAGACGTAAGAAGGACGAATCACCACCGGGTAACCAATGCGATTAGCCACAACGCAAGCTTCCTCTAATGTATAGGCGATTCCATTTTCCGGCTGGCGCAAGCTGATTTTTTCAAGCAGCTTCTTAAATTTGTCCCGATCTTCTGCCGCATCAATGGCATTAGCCGATGTCCCCAAGATAGGAACACCGCAAGCTTCGAGTTGCTTGGCAAGATTAAGGGGCGTCTGCCCTCCAAGCTGCAATATCACTCCAATGGGTTTTTCGCGATGGTAGATATTCAGCACATCTTCCAAAGTCAGGGGCTCAAAGAAAAGTTTGTCCGAAGTATCATAATCCGTACTGACCGTCTCGGGATTAGAATTCACCATAATGGTTTCAAATCCTAACTCCTTCAAGGCAAATGCTGCGTGAACACAGCAATAATCAAACTCGATTCCCTGCCCGATCCGGTTGGGGCCGCCGCCCAAAATCATGATTTTCTTTTTTGAGCTTGGGATCGTCTCATCTTCTTCTTCATACGTGGAGTAAAAATACGGCGTGTAGGCTTTAAACTCTGCCGCGCAGGTATCCACCAGCTTAAACACCGCTTCAATTTTATGGGCCTGGCGTAATTTCCTTATTTCGGACTCGTCAACTCCCCAATAAAACCCGAGCTGGCGATCCGAAAAACCGTATTGTTTTGCTTTTTTGAGTAACCTCACGGGAACACTGTTATGGCTTGTTTTCAATAGTTCTTTCTCCAATTCAATAATCTGTCGCAGTTGCTCCAAAAACCAGGGGTCGATATGCGTCAGACGATTGATTTCCTCAGTCGTCATTCCTGCCAAAAATGCGTATTTGAGATAAATAAGTCGATCTTCTTTGGCAACAGGTATAACCGTGGAAACTTTTCGTTTGAATTCCGGATCCTGTCCAGCCTTTTCAAAATAAGCGATATAGGCCTCGCGCGTTTTAAGATGCTCTCCGAAAACCTTGTCCTGTCCGTCCCCGCCAAATCCGTAACGTTTGGTCTCCAGAGACCGGATTCCCTTTTGCAGCGCCTCTTTAAACGTGCGGCCAATGGCCATAGCCTCACCTACGGATTTCATCTGAGAACCGAGCGTGCTGTCTACACCTTCAAATTTCTCAAAGGCAAACCGTGGAATTTTTACCACACAATAGTCAATCGTCGGTTCAAAAGAAGCGGGCGTGTACTTTGTGATGTCATTGGGAATTTCATCAAGCGTATAACCCACGGCAAGCTTGGCGGCAAATTTCGCAATTGGGAACCCTGTGGCTTTCGAGGCCAATGCAGACGACCGGGAAACCCGCGGGTTCATTTCAATCACGACCATCCGGCCGTTCGCGGGATTGACGGCAAACTGGATGTTGGATCCGCCGGTTTCAACCCCTATTTCGCAAATAACTTTGCGCGAGGCATCCCGCATCCGCTGATATTCCTTATCCGTCAAGGTCTGCGCGGGGGCTACGGTAATGGAATCACCGGTATGCACTCCCATAGGGTCAAAGTTCTCAATGGAGCAAATGACAACAAAGTTATCCCGGATATCCCGCATCACTTCTAGCTCAAATTCCTTCCAGCCAAGCACGGACTCTTCAACAAGAATTTCATGCACCATACTGTATTCAAGGCCCAGGTAAGATGTCTTCTCAAGCTCTTCACGGTTGAAGCACATCCCGCTTCCTGATCCTCCAAGCGTAAAGCTGGGCCGGACAATCACAGGGTACCCAATCTCGTCAGCAACCCGCAGGGCTTCTTCCACGGAATAAGCAAAACCGCTCCGGGGAAGATCAAGCCCGATCTTTTCCATTGCCTTCTTAAACTCTCGGCGATTTTCCGCTTTTTTTATAGCTTCGTACTTGGCACCGATGAGTTCCACGTCGTATTTTTTAAAAATCCCTTTTTCATAAGCGGCCACAGTCAGGTTAAGCCCGGTCTGCCCTCCCATAGTAGGAAGGCACGCGTCCGGGCGCTCTTTTTCGATGACTTTCTCAAGAAACTCGAGCGTGAGAGGCTCAATATAGGTCCGGTGCGCAAGACCGGGGTCGGTCATGATCGTGGCAGGATTGGAATTTATGAGGACAATTTCATATCCCTCTTCACGCAGGGCTTTACACGCCTGCGTTCCCGAATAATCAAATTCACACCCCTGGCCAATAATAATAGGGCCTGATCCAATGATGAGGATTTTGTGGATATCCGTACGCTTAGGCATTCCGTTCCACCATTTCATAAAATCGTTCGAACAAATAGTCGCTATCGTGCGGGCCGGGGGAATTTTCAGGGTGATACTGCACCGAAAAAATGGGGTGCTTCTTGTGCCGCAATCCTTCAAGTGTCTTGTCATTTAAATTGATATGTGTAAGCTCCACTTCGTCTTTGGGAAGCGAACCAATATCCACCACAAATCCGTGATTTTGTGACGTAATTTCAATTTTCTGAGTGGCCAGATCCATAACGGGCTGGTTTCCACCACGGTGTCCGAATTTAAGTTTAGAGGTAGTCCCATCGAGTGCCTGCCCAAGCATTTGATGCCCCAGGCAAATCCCAAAGATAGGCAGTTTGCCAATAAGCCGCCTTACGGTTTCGACAAGATAAGGCACAGCGGCCGGGTCGCCGGGCCCATTGGAAAGAAAAAGAGCGTGAGGCTGACTTTGAAGGATGTCTTCTGGCTTGGCAAACGCAGGGACCACCTTGACATTAAATCCGTGCTGATTCAGTTTGCGTAAAATATTATGTTTGATGCCGCTGTCAATCGCCACGATATTGAAACGCTTCTGCTTACCGGTGCCCCACTCAAACCCTTCAAGTAACGCTTCATCAAATACATAGGGTTTTTGACACGTGACTTCTTTGACTAAATCAATGCCAACGATACTGGGCGAATCTTTGGCCTTCTTGACCAGCCGCTTGGGATCAGTGTCCAGCGTGGAAATAAGGCCTTTTTTCGCCCCTTGGTCTCGCAAATGTTTCACGAGTTTCCGGGTATCAATTCCCTGAATGGCGATTTTTCCATGTTTTTTCAGATAGGCGTCAAGCGTCATCTCCGACCGGTAATTGCTGACAATCGGGCTTAATTCCTTCACAATAAATCCTTCAACCCATGGATGTCGCGACTCCTCATCCTTGATATTGATCCCATAGTTTCCTATATGAGGATAAGTCATGGCCACCATTTGGCCTTTATAAGAAGGGTCCGTAAGGATTTCCTGGTAGCCCGTGAGCGAGGTATTGAAAACCACCTCGCCAAAGGCTTCCCCTTCGGCGCCAAACCCTTCGCCTTCAAACACCAACCCATCTTCCAAAGCAAGATATGCTTTCATAGTAACCTCAACTCTCCCTCTCCCTTTCAGGGAGAGGGCTGAGGTGAGGGTCTTCTAACGCTTGCCGTATAGCTTCCAATACAGACTCCGTTCGATTTAAGACATCGTTATTCCAAAAACGCAACATTTTAAAACCTCTTTGACTTAATTTCTCAGTTCTTTGTTTATCTTGAACCTGTCGTTCGGCATGTTGACCACCGTCTAGCTCAATAATCAATTGCTTTTCTATACAGCAAAAATCAGCAATGTAAGATCCTATTGGATGTTGCCTTCGGAATTTATCCCCAAATTGCCGATCATGGAGAAAATGCCATAGTTTTCTCTCGGCATCAGTTTGATTCCTGCGAAGATCTCGAGCAAGCTTACGAATCATATCAACAAACGACCCTCACCCTAACCCTCTCCCTCGTCGAGGGAGAGGGGAAATATGAAATCAAAATCTCCATACCTTCCCCGCACAAACCGTGGCGACGACTTTACCTTTTAATTTACGCCCGAGAAAACAGGAGTTCTTCGATTTGGATTCAAACTCTTCTGTCTTCACAACCCATTCCCGTTCAAGATCCACAAGCGTTAAATTGGCTTCAGCGCCTTTAGTGATGGCGCCAAATTGAGGCCCAAGATTTAAAATTCTGGCCGGGTTCAAAGACATGACTCGCACGATTTCTATTAAAGGCCATTTTTCTTTATGGAAAAGTTCCGTCAAGGCAATCCCCAGCGCGGTTTCTAGACCCGTTACACCAAACGAAGCATGATCCAGTTCCTGCATTTTATCTTCATCTGTATGCGGCGCGTGATCCGTGGCGATGCAATCAATGATACCTTCCTTCAATCCCTGCCTGAGCGCCTTGACGTCTTCAGCAAGACGCAACGGAGGATTCATTTTAAAGTGCGTATCATAGCCTTCCAGAAGATCATCCGTCAAAGTCAGATGATGCGGTGTCACTTCCGCGGTAACGGAAAGACCTTCTTTTTTCGCGCGCCGGACAAGTTCCATTGAGCGGGCGGTTGAAAGATGGCAGAGATGAAGCCGCGCGCCAGTAAGCCTGACAAGCTCGATATCACGCGCTACCGCCACTTCTTCACTTGCAGCCGGCATTCCGTGAAGCCCGAGCTTGGTGGACATCAGGCTTTCATTCATGACACCCTGCCCTGAAAGTTTTTTATCCTCGCAATGGCTCATCACTATCAAATCCAGCATTGAGGCATATTCCATGGCTCGGCGCATTAACAGAGAATCCTGAACCCAATCGCCGTCATCGGTGACCGCCACAATCCCGGCCTGTTTTAAATCCGCCATTTCCGAAAGCTCTTTGCCCTCGCGGCCTTTGCTAATCGTTCCTGAAGGGAAAATATGATAAGGCACTTCTTTTGCTTTTCGGATGATGTTATCAATGACACTTTGATGGTCGCACGGAGGCAAGGTATTGGGCATCGAAACCGAGGCCACAAACCCGCCCTTCAAAGCAGCGCGCGCACCCGTGGCAATGGTCTCCTTAGATTCGAAGCCCGGCTCACGGAAATGGGTGTGCAGGTCAATCAGGCCCGGGAAAAGATAGAGGCCTTTACCTTCAAGGACTTCGGCATTCGGGATAGAAAGGTTTGTCCCGATCTCTGCGATTTTTCCCTGTTTTAAATGAATATCCGCAACCGGCAGCGTGCTATCGGATACCGCTCCCTTCTGCGATGCCGGATCAACAATTCTCACTCCTCGAATTAAAAGATTCATCATAACCACCGACCATGATGTGCGGCGATTGGAGTCTTTCTTCCGGCACCGCTCGCCCCACAAATCGAATTCTGGTTTGAGTGAAGCTCGCTGCGCTGCTCCGCCGATTTCGCATTTCCATCCGAAATCGGGTCGCAGAGCTGCCTCCAGAAAACTCCAATCGCCTTCGACCTTACTCGTAGCAATGAATTTACAGAACTGAAATGCCTTTGCAATCGCGCCAAGGCGGGTGACGCGGAGGTGTTCGAAATGGGAGGATCCACACCGGGCGGAGGGGCCCATACAGAACAGCCTCCACGGCACCCGTCTCGTTTTTCACCGGCAAAGATTTGGAAATTCGGATTTAGCTTCATGCCTCTTCTTCCTTCTTATCATGCGGCTGCCCCGATAGTAGGAATAACACTGCCATTCGAACCGCAAGCCCGTAAGTAACTTGATCCAGAATTACGGAGAAAGGGCCATCCACGACATCACTTGTAATTTCAATACCGCGATTCACAGGCCCAGGATGCATAATCAAGACATCCGGTTTGGCTGCTTTTAAGACGTGGTGGTTAATCTGATACGCGGTTGCGTATTCGCGGATACTCGGGAAAAAGGATTGCGCCTGCCTTTCCAACTGGATCCGCAAGAGATTGATCACGTCGGCATCTTTAACCGCTTCGCGCAAATCGGTAGTCACACGAACGCCAAGCTGATCCACGGCTTTCGGGAGCAGTGTTTTGGGTGCGCAGACCGTTACTTTCGCCCCGAGTTTCGTGAGCCCCCAAATATTGGACCGCGTCACGCGGCTGTGTAAAATATCCCCCACGAAACTTACTTTAAGTCCTTCGATTTTCCCTTTTTTTTCCAAAATCGTGAACATATCAAGCAATGCCTGTGTCGGATGTTCATTGATGCCGTCCCCTGCATTAATCACACTTGAGCTCAATTGAGGCGCAAGGCGATGCGGCGCGCCTGAGCACGGGTGTCGCATCACGAGGACATCCACTTTAAGAGATTCTATATTCCTGGCCGTGTCTTTGAGCGTTTCCCCCTTCACCATACTGGAGGTCGACGCCGCCACGTGAATGGTATCCGCGCTTAATCTTTTCTCGGCAAGCTCAAACGAAATGCGTGTGCGCGTGCTGGGCTCAAAAAAAAGGTTTGCCACGGTTTTCCCGCGAAGCGCCGGAACTTTTTTCACCGGACGCTGAGAAATTTCGCGAAAAGATTTTGCGGTTTCAAGGACGAGCAAAATTTCTTCCCGTGAAAGGTCCCTGAGCCCCAACAAATCTTTGCGCGTCCACCGGATTGGATTTGTCATTTTTTCTTCTCGGCCACCACGACCTCATCCCTGCCGTCATTTTCTTTGAGCCGCAAAATCACTTCTTCCTCTTTGGAAGTGGGGATGTTTTTACCCACGTAATCGGCCTTAACGGGAAGCTCCCGGTGCCCACGGTCAACCAAAACAGCAAGTTGAATGGCCTTGGGTCGCCCAAAATCAATCAAGGCATCCAGCGCCGCCCTGACGGTCCGGCCGGTAAAAAGGACATCATCAACCAGAACAACAATTTTATCGTTAAGGTCAAATGGGATCGAGGTCTCGCGCACCGACGCGCGGCTGCCGATTTCCTCCAGGTCGTCCCGGTAAAGGGTAATATCAAGCGTTCCGAGGGGAATTCGAACATGCTCGATTTCCTCAATTTGCGCCTGAAGCCTTTCGGCAAGAAACACGCCCCGTGTCCTGATGCCTACGAGAGCAAGTTCCTTTGTCCCGTGATTGCGCTCCAGGATTTCATGGGCCACGCGGACCAAAGCCCGCTGAATTTCCTGCTCGGTTAAAATGGTTCTTTCGCTATTTGGCATGACAAACAAAAGGGGACAGGCACAATTTTCTATTGTTGTGCCTGTCCCCTTTTGTCCCTTTCGGACATAAAAAACCCCGTACTTTGCATTGAAAGTACGGGGTTGCAAGTTGTATGAAACCAGTGAAGTTTATCATTTTTTCCCTTTTCGGTGTCTCGGCACCAGGTTAAAAGGACGTTTAAATTTGCGTAATACTAGCGAAGGCCCGCAAACATGTCAAGCCATTTGAAAGGATTCTCTCTATAAGCCGAGTTCTGTCCGCGCATTTTATAGCGAGGTGATGATCATCTATCTTATTTCTGCCATTACTGGCAGACTTTTGCGGCTTACCCGACGAAGCCATCCCCTGAGGGACGAGAAAACGGGCAGTTTTTCCCTTGCGGGACCTCGTCCTATTTAGCCTTTCTTCACGTAGAGATTGCCGCGTTTCACCCCCGCACTTTCTTTAGGAAAGTGCGGGACTCGTCTCTGTGGCTCTAATCCGTCCGCCGAATGTTTTGACGGAGATGGGCGTTACCCACTACGCTGCCCTACGAAGCTCGGACTTTCCTCCCCTACCGAAGGCAAAGGGCTTGCCCGCCTTCTTTTTGGCGGGGGCGATCATCCAAGAGAATCCTTTCAAAGAGCTGTACTAAGAATACTAGGCTTTGGCTGGAGTTTCAAGAGGGGTGGACGAAGTTTTGCTGTCCAGTTCTTTTAACTGGGTCTCGGCAAACTTGGCCCATACAAGGTCGGGGTGCTTTTGGGCGATTTCCTGAAAAATCGTCCGGGCCTGATCCTGCTGCCCTAAAGCGGCATGACTTTTGGCAATATAATATTGCGAAATAACGGCAAGATTTCCTTCGGGATTTTCATCAATATAGGCCTGATATTTTTGGATGGCTTTTTCGTATTCGCCCTTGCTGTAGAACTTTTCCGCTTCGGAGTAAGGGCCAAAATAAAAGCGTTCCGCGTTTCCTTTTTTATGCGCGCAGGACGCGGTCAAAAAAGAACAAAAAACAATTAAGGCTAACACCCGAAGCTTCATTGGATCCTCTATCAATTGGGTACTATTGACGAATCGAAAAGTGACGCTAGTTTACGTTTTGGCGCGCTTATGTCAAGAAAAAAACCCCGCATCCACCCAAAGTGACTGGCAAATGCGGGGTTTTGAACACAAATTCAGTTACTGGAACAGGTAAATAACCTGTGCTCCAATGGTGCTCTGAGCACTGTCACTTCCGGTAAAGGCATTAAATTGATCCGCCTTGTCATACCGGTACTCGAGCCGCGTGATCAAATTCTCATACATCTTATATTCTGCGGTAATGGTTTGCCCCCAAAACGGCTTGTTGGGTATTCCCATACGAAATGTATCATTATCGTTCAGATACTCAAAACGATAAGCCATTGCAAACTTATCTGAGAACGCATACCTTACATACGGCGCAATTCCCCACCACTGAGCATTTTCAAAGGCGTTTCCTTCAAGGCCGGGAATGCGGCGTTGATTTCCAAAATTGAAGTCAAGCATGAGGGATAGCTTATCCGTAACGTCCCAGGTTGTCACATTAGTGATAAGGAAACGCTTGTGTCCGCTTTGGCCAAAATTTCCAAGACCACCCGGAGCCGCTCCGTCCACATAAAGTTCCGGTCCCCAATAGATTGAGCTGAAATTCTTGACTTTCTCAAAGGGGCTGAATCCAAGACCAAATTCCATAGTTTTAAACTTGTTGTTGTCCACGCCCACATCCCAACCGTTATTCGCGCCGACATAAACATCAAAATAGTCTTTGAAGAGTTTAAAATTGGAACGGATTCCTGTGTGAATGAAAGGAATGGCAAATCCAAACATCATTGAACGGGAAATATTCCAGTTATTCGGCCCTTCAATCACTTCAGCACCTGCCAAGGTGACAAAACGACCGGCTTTAAAATGAACCTTATCGGGCAGGATATCATTGCCTTCAAATACCTTTAAGGGTAGAACGGCTTCCACGTAGCCCTGTTCAATCGCAAAGGAATCGAAGTCATTGTCAGTAAGAACATTACCTGGATTGAAATTTTCGATAAGCTTCGCATCTTCACCCATGAGAAGATCCAACCGAAAACCTGCGCCGCCTTCGGGATTAGCCTCTTTGGCAAACCAGAGTTTTGCGGCATTTAGAGTGAAGGTGTTTTGATTGTGGTCGAAAATTCGCAGACGATTGCCGCCTCCCACGTTCCCATTAAATGTATGGTTAGGATCGCTGAAATTAGCAGTAGTATTACTGAGATTAGCGTTGAACTGGGTTTCAATATACCCGCCCATTTGGATATCCTGCATCGCATGAACTAAACCGCCGGAAGGACCTTCAGCAGGAGGAACCACAGCATGACCTGGATGAGCGATGCCGGGCTTAAGCTGCTCTGTCGTGCGTTCCACGGAAAGCAATTTGCTTTCAATTGAAGCAAGTTTCTTATTAAGGTCATTGATCTGGTTTTTCAGCGCCACAACTTCGCCTTCATCCGCAAAAGCTATTGGGCCTGAAAGAATGGATGCGCATATAACCATCACACTCAAAAGTCTTTTTATAATGGGCTGCATGTTTCCCCCTTCGTTTTGTAAACGTGTTGCCTAGTTTCTTGCACTGTTGCTTAAAAATTCGTTTGGCAGGGTAATAACAATTCTCATGCCAAGTAAGTTAATAAAACCTGATTTTCAGACCAACGATTCGAATTCTATTGGCTTTTCCAATGGTGTCAAGATTTTTATTCAAAATCATCGAGATTTTAGCGCTACCTAACTATCGGCAGGCACAACAGAAATGTTTATTCCCTACAAAATTGTAAATGGGCCCGCCTGGATTTGAACCAGGGACCAACCGATTATGAGTCGGCTGCTCTAACCAAACTGAGCTACGGGCCCAAAAACTAATATACAGGAAACCACCGAAATACGGCCATTCCTATTGAAGCAAGCGCAAATCTTGCCCGCAGTCCTTTAGGACGGGCCCAAATTGAGGACTTTGTAACCCGCTAGGTTCAAAAAGTCAAATAAGAAAGCAACTTAGAATCCCGTAGGAAATACAAAACGACAAAAAATGGAGAACGGCGGGATTGTGCGTACGGCGGATTAAAAAGCAGGAGCTGCTTCAGGGCTGGCAGCGAAGATTAGCGGGAGGGATTTAGCTGGGCCGAAGCTGTCTTGTCAAAAATAATTCCAAAAAAATCTTCCAGCTCAGAAATTTCTTTGGGTTGATCTGTCTCAAGAGTGATCTCCCCTTCACGGCTGTACCGTTTGAGCATAGCAGGGTGGCCGCCACGGTAGGTAACCTGGGCCAAAAGCTCGCCGGTTTCATAATAAAACCTGGCGGTTTTCTCATCCTGACCTTGCTCAAAACCCTCATGAATCCACAAAAGGCCGTTGGGATAATATTTTTTTCGGGACACGGGTACTCCTTTTTCAAATAGGGTTCGCGACCGTCGATTCCCCTTCGGATAATAGGAAGTCCTTATGCCGTGAAGCGCTCCGTTACGGTAAGATTCAGTCACGGCAATTTTTTTATCCGCATAATAAGCCCTGCCTTCCCCTTCTTTTCGCCCGTTCTTATAATGAAACTCTTTTCTCAAGCTTCCCCCTTTTCGGTAGCTTTTTTTCCAGCCTTGGAGTTTCCCACCTTCGTAGGTCTCTTCCAAAAGAAGCATCCCATCCGGATCAAAGACGCGATGGATTCTATCAAGCTTTCCTTCTTTAATAAAAAAGATTTCACGAAGCAGGCCATTTTCATAATAATCTTTATGGCTGCCAGGCATTATTGTTTCGGCGGAACGGGGACTATTCCGGCCGCTAAGCAGCGCCTCTTTGTCGGATATTGACAATTGAATTTTGTGCTCGGATTTTCTAATGAGGAAATGCTCGACGAGTCTCGCGCCTAACATCAGCATAAGAAAAAAAATCGCCGCAACTAGAAAAAAGACTAAGAGACGTTTGAAGATCATTTATTATGTGGTTGCTCTTGTTTTATTCTTCAATGAGAAAGCCCAATTCCACAGTGGGAACTGAATAAGAGCTGCAACGATGATAAAACCGCAATGGAAAATGAAGTAACGACGAAATAGTTCATGACCGGCCGCAAGATGCTCTCGGTCCATACTTAAGAGGAACTGCATTGCGGAGAATGTCTGATCATATTTTACGATGGAATTTTCTAGCACGCGGGAGAGCGCCAAATAGGCCAGCGGAAAAGAAAGAAAAAACCAGACGCCCCCTATGCACCGTAAATACCAGGAGTTTTGGGCAAACTGGACTGCCAGCAAAGAACCTGTCAGTGAAAGAATCAGCAAATAAACTAAAAGAAACAAGCTCGGTATCACCCCGCCCCCGCCTGCCATGAGTTCAGTCAAGTTATCCGTAGCGGCCCTCGTCACAACGATCCAATGAATTAAAGGAAATAAAACAACTGTATTCAAAAGCCAGCATAAAAAAAGTTTAACCTTGGACAACCGGCATAGCACTAAGGTCATAAGGCAGGCTCCGGTTAAGGCTAATGACAAAAAACTAAATAAGGCGGCAAAACGGCCCAGGGATTCCCATTCCCAGGGCCACGCCAGGATCGGTGCGCCCACAATATCCTGGATGCTTTCGATCGGAACAGCCAGGCGGAGGAGGCCCCACGCTATGCTGCTATGAATGATAATCAGCAGCGGAAAAATCCAGATTTTCCAGATTTTATCGAGAGGATACTTTGTTTGGACCGCAATCGCTAAAGGGACACCAAACGTCCAATAAAGGAAGCAAGAGAGTAAAAATAATGCGGAGAGCGGACGCTCTAGATTAACTAATTCCCGTATATTATAAGGTATAAAAGGCAGATGAACCACAACCCACCCGCCTATCGTAATAAATGCAATTCCAAGAGCGAGACTCACAGCCAGTTTTTTTAGATTCATGAAGAACGCGCCTTGAGAGAATAGCCGCTTAAATAAGAGGATAACAAGATAACAAGTAAATAGCCGGTGACGCCTCCCAAAGTTTTCAGGATAAAGTCAGTGAGCTCGGGGTGCTTGCCCGGCAGCAACGTTTGTCCCAGTTCTATGGTGAATGCCACCGCCATCATGAACATGAATGAACCGGCAGCAAATAGGTACCTTCGCACGAGGTGCGGGATATATTTTTCAATCGTGCCCAGGGCTATCCCAAGCGGCATAAAAAAGACCGCTTTCCTGAAGACCTGCGTGATGGCCATAAACTCGCTTCCCCAATAGTAGGATTCGAAAAGAAGGCTGGTTTCAAAATAGTGGAGGCGGCTTGCAAAAAACTCTGAGTCAAAATAAAAATTAAACGGATACCAGAAAACAAAGGCAATCACAGCCACCCAAAAACAAATGAAAAAGACACAGATGGAAAGCCAATTGTATTTTAAGAGGGTTTGGGCAGAAGCAGCCAGTGGCAATTTTTCTTTTGTCCCAGGATAAATAAAGCCGGCGATCGCGATCCCAAAAAATCCGCCAAGTCCTGCGGTCAAGATATCAGTGATATCACTGATTCGGGTGTAAACAAAAAGCTGCGAAAACTCTAATAAGATGGCCCACAAAATAACACGGCCCAAAAGAGCAAGTTTTGACTTGTTGGAATAAAGCTTCAGGAGAAATCCTACCGGCACCCAAATCGCCATATCCCCAATCAGGCCATACCATTTCCAAGCAGCGTTAGGATAGGCATATCCAAACGGGCCTAAGACAACTTTCCCCTCTTTCCATTTATGATAAATTTCAACCGGGCTTAGGGATAAATCAAGCGGCAGAAGGTTGTAGGCAAATAGAATAAAAAGGTAAACATAGCATATTTTTTGTGCTAAGGCTGCTGAACTGTGCGTCCCTCGCCATCCGGAAAACCATTTCAAAAGCAAGGGACCTGTCAACCACCAAAGGACAATGCCGATATGAGCGCCGATGGTTTCTGCAATGATGTCATTAAGCGAAACCGTACGTGTAGGGAAGAAAAGCTGTGTGAACTCAATACCAAAACACAAGCTGAGGGATGCAGCTAGGACGGCGAGAGAGGCTAAAACTTTAAGAAGGATGCTGCGGGGCGGCCAAAAAACGCCAAGCCACAGGAATGAGAGCGGGATAAAAAGGAGCAAGTTGGCGACCCAGTCACTGCGGGAGCCAATCCCAAGCTGAAGGTAGCGCATATTCTGAAAATCATGCCACGCCTCCGCAAACGGCCTTGCCCGAAACTCCAGCGGCACCAAACTGCCGTAAATAACGAAGATGAGATATCCAACTCCGACCAGGAGCAAAATTAAAGTTGTCTTTGATTTCACACCCGTAAAGTTTCTCTATACTGCTTCCCGTTCAATTTCATCTCGCTGCAAAGAATCGCGCAAGTTGGATTTTCAGTTTCACCAAATTCCTTCCTTTGAGCTTTTTTACTATAGGAGCGAATTTTCTATCCATGGCATATTCGGCAATCTCTTTCTCAAAGACGTCAGGCAGCATAATGATATGATTTTCAATATACGAATTTCTCACAGCCTTATATTTCCCAAGATCAAAAACCTGCGAATACCTTTCTAATTTACCTAGAATTTCAAGCGTTAAAAGCGTGCGAAGACATTTCTTGCAATATCCGCAGTTCAGTGGCGCATCAAAGGTGGTTGGAGGAACAAGGCAAGTCCGAAGGCATACATGCAAACATTCGTAGGACAACGGGATTTCAGATACAATTTCCGTTTTTTGAACTCTTGTTAAGCGGCTTCCAACGGAAATAAATTCCGTAGCTTCAGTGCTAAGCAGCCCCAAGACAATAGGATCGGCAAATGAGGATTCGTCGGTTTGAAAAACACCACAGTGCTGATAAGCATAGCCCGCGGAGTAGATAAATTTTCGAACGAGCTTTTGCAGCGCTAAAATAGAGCCTAGATTTCTCACCGTATGAATCTTACTATGATCAATTCTACCATGATCCAAGTTAATGACTTTGTGAATATTGGAATCAAAGTTAAGCAGAGGAATTCCGTAAGCCGTGGCTAGTCTTTCTAAATACCTCTGTTTGTACCGCAAGCCGTTGTCGCTATTAGCCCCTGCATTGATATTGAAGAGGTGTGTGATCTTAAAGCTCGGGGGCGCCATTTTATTCAGCTCTATGGAGCATAGACTGTCAATGCCGCCCGAAAAACCGCAGCCCACAGCCTTAGCATCCTTATAGAAAGTTGAACGCAATCCGTCACATTTAACCGAAACGGGCCTAAACTCTGGACGTTGAATGCACAAAATGGGAATCAAGTCATTGATTACATTGTAATAGAGCTTTTCAGATAAAACTCCCTCGATCCGAATATTTCGTCCGGTCAACAACGCAAGAGGAAGTGCTGCAATAAAAAAAGCATCGTAGGAATCTCGTTCAAGATATTCCACGAACTCTTCCGGAACACTGAAGTACAGTCGTTGAGAGTCTATCATAGCTTCCAAAGAAGCAACGTGAGATGCACCGAATATAGAGTCACATTTGGACTCAACCTTGATATTCCTTATGATAATATCCTTCTCCATATTTAAATTATTTTTTCCGCGCAATCGCTTACAACCGGTGCGCTTCGACTAAAACCCATCTGTAACCTTTTTGTGCCCTAGCAAAAGGTTATCGTGATGATTTTGATAATAAACTACCAGGGATTTTATTGTTTCCTCAATGGGGTATTGCGCACGCCAGCCGAAATCCCTATAAAACAGATTGGAATTTAAACCGGCTTTCCGTTTTAAATCCTTCTCTTCCTTAGTGACTACCGACGGCGGCTTATTGAGCGTTTCAGAAACCAGCGCAATAACTTTTTGCGTCAATTCGAATAGCGTATGTGATCGCCCTGCCCCTAAATTATAAACGGGTTCCCATCGCTGCATGGAGTTATTTAATAGCATGATGAGCGCCTGAACAGCATCCCTGATATCAAGCCGCTCAATCTGCTGCGCACCTCCAACGATGGTTATCTGCTCTGAATTCATAGCCTTTTTTACCAGCTTCGATAATACGTCCACTTCAAGCAGCCCCTTTGCTCCACCCGAAATAGAGTTAAGTCTCAGGGAAGTAAAATTGATATGATGGTGTTGTAATGCTAGGCTATTAAGCGTCAACTCCGCAGCGAGCTTTGCGGCCCCGTAAGTGGTATCAGGAGCGACTACCGCATCCTCGCTCCAGGGAGGCAAGGAGGCCTCCTGGTTATATACACTTTGAGAAGAAATATTGATGATCGTGGGCACCTGATTCATGACCGCTCTACTAAACAATTCACAGGAAAATCTTAAACTGTCCGCAATATCCTTATGCAGGTGATGCGGTCTGGCAAAACCCGCATGAAGCAGCACATCAACATTGCCCAGGTTAAAAGTTCCATCCCCGTAATCCTTGTTATCAAAAATCACAACATTTTCGGGCAATAAGGACTGCGCGCGCTTTTTGTCCCTTACCAGGGCCCAAATCGAATAGCCTGCATTACCGGATAAAACATCTATTAAATTACGCCCCAGATACCCGGTCGCACCGGTTATGAGTAGATTCTTAACTATTTTCAACGGCTTCTTGTTTATAATTGAAGATATCTGCTTTACTTCCGAATTTCTGGATAAGTCGATCGCCTTGTCAGCCATTTGTCTGACTCCAAACTTATTTTCATTTAGGGACAAACACCTATCAGCCGATCCGATGCCAAGCCATATTTTTATACAAGCCTCTACCTCGTTGAACCCCATATAAGCTCTTAAACCCGTAATGCCCGTAAACCGGGCATTCATTTCAAACAACTTCAGCCCATCATCAGTTAGCCTGCCCTGTAAATTCAAGGGCCCTTTTAATCCGATTTTTTTAAAAACGGGGAGCAGCCTGTTGATCTGTTCCCAAATGTAATTGCTGTCAAACGGTAAAATTGCTATGGGAATGCCATTATTTAGCTTATTGTAGGAAATCATTTTACCAACAATCGTTCCGTTTAAATCAGCCACTAACTGAATAGATAACTCTGCAACCTGGGGGTTAATATTTTTGCGAAGTTGTTCATCATAATACCGTCTCTCGGGATCATCTTTATGTGGTACAGCAAGCATCTGAATGACATGGTCCCCACTTATTTTAAAGAGATCATTATGAGATCTTATAATTTCAATCCCCCTTGAAGCGCATCCAGAGCGCGGTTTTGCCAATACAGGGAAATCAATATGTTTATCACTTAAAGCAACCAAAAATTTATTTTTATCATAGGTCTTTACAAAAATATCCGCGATTTCGCTTAACTTGTTGCTCATCATCTCCTTGTCTCTGCAAATGTTCAACATTGCTTCACCGGCCACAATCACCTTAACATCCGCGGCATCAAATTTTTTGATGTTTTTTGAAAGAATATGAGCCTCATCATCCATACCCGGAATCAAAAGGTCGATGTCGTGTTTCTTGCAAATAGTTATTAATTCTTCAACATAATTCTCTGAATAGATATAGGGGGTATAAACATACTCGTCACAGTCGTACAACCCATACCCCATGGGATTATTTCCAAAACCTATTGTTTTTAGAGGTAACTTCGACAGTCTGCAAGAATTGATAACCGACTGCCCCACACCACTCCCGATACATGAAATCGCAATGCGATATACTTTCATGTTAGCCGGCCGAACATATATCGATATTACGCAAAAGTATTCTAATTCTGTCGATAAATGGTTTTGATTGTGCCGACAGAAACAGGTTGTCTTCAGCATAATGAAAGCAGCCTGGTGGAATTAGCCTAGGTTTGTGCTCGTGGTTGTCAATATGTTCGTAGAGGGAAACGAGTTTTTCTTCAAAAAGCGCATCTTTTTCGATCAAATTTTTCCTCATTCGCTTTGCAGCCTCACGAGTTTTCTTCGGATTGGCAATCAATTCCGATACATAGCTTAAGTATTCCCTTTCGGATTTTGCGCGATACACCCCACTAAAATGTTCAGTTCTATCTATTCGAGCTATGTTTTCACCCACGCCATACATCAAAACAGGGAATGCCTCCCCAACTATTACCGATTGGGTTACTGCGCCTAAGGAAGGTATCGGGAAGGACTCCAAACAGACATCAGCTGCCTTGTAAGCCAACGATGGATCAGCCATCACACCCAAATAATAAACACGGGGGTTATTCTTCAATCGTTTCGGAATTAATTTACTATCACCTGATAAACCCACAAATACAATCCTAATATTACTAAAACTATCCAAAATTCGCTGTGAAGTTTTGAAGAAATCGTAACCAAATGCTGGTTTAAAGTACTGCTCGGTTGCCATGGCGAGTAATACTATTTGGCCGTCTTCTATCCCCAGGGAACTTTTTGCTTCACTTTTGTTTACAGGAACATCTTGAAAAATACTTAATCCATAGCCTACAGTGCACAACAGTTCCGCGCGGCGAGCGAAACGTTGTTTAGCGCTGAGGTTTCTGTAATAAACATGAGTATTTATATAACTATCTGCTATAGTGCTTCCTAGGCAGTACCAGAAATGCGCATGATTGAATAGAGCAACCGGCGGTATACTATCTGAATGTGCGAAAGCGACAATCGGCACCACATCATCAGGATGGGTATGGAGTATTACCCTATTAACTCGCTTTGCAATTGTTCTTAAGCTAAGCGACCTCTCGATTATCCCCTTACGATTTCCAAGATAAATAACTTTTACGCTGTGTTCATTCAATGAACGGGCGAAGAAATCAGGCAACGCTGACTGCTCGCGCGTAAAAACGACAATATGCTTTGTGCTTTTGTCGCGACTAATCCACTTCGCGAGCATACGGGAGTGCCCACCAGATTTGTATACATTCGAAACAACATGTAATGTACCACCAGTCAAGTCTTCCAATCGAATGTTCGTGTCAATGTCGCAACTATCTAAGTTATCTAGATTCGCTCCAATTCGAAATGCAATGTTCTCTAGAACACCATCGCTAAACATACCAACGTGATTATGATACGCAAACCACGCGCATGTTTCTATGCGATGCAGAATCTCTTCCTTTCCTTTTTCCGCAAGCGTTGCTTCTACAATTTTTGACTTTAATCTGCTATAAACCAAATGATTAAATTTAAGATTAAGAAAACTCATAAAATAACTTACTTGCAGGTTATTGGATCTCAACAATAGCCGTTCCCCGCCTGATGAAAACCTCCTTGGATACAACTGCAAACGGCATCCTTTACGCCAATCTTCCACAAACAAGGTTCACTTTTATTCGTTTGCCATTTTTTATTATAAGACGAATTATTTGGCAAATGTGGCAAATGTGTTCTGGCGTAATATTTGTTCCCGTGGGAAGACATAAGAGTCTCATAGACATATTTTGCGTTTCCGGTAATAGTACTCCAGCATGAGGAAAATAGGAGCGATACGGCTCCATCTGATGACATGGTGGGGAAAAATATCTCTTCACGATCACATTTTCGGCGAGAAGTATTTTCGCCATTTGATCACAACTAATCCCTACTGTTTCTCGATCAACATTTAGCACTACATATTGGTAATTATTTTTCTCGCTCTCGTCATACTTGATAAGTTCTACTCCGGCAACTCCGTCCAGCTCCGAGCGATACCGCTCATAATTGAGTTTATTTATTTGAATAAACTCCTTTAAGCTCTCCAAATTTGTTAATCCCATTGCGGCACTCACTTCAGTCATTTTTCCGTTTGTACCCACATAAATACCTCTATCATGACCACCGAACCCGAAATTCTTCATATACCGCACTTGAGCTGCAAGGCTATCATTATTGGTCACTATTGCTCCGCCTTCAAATGTATTGAAAATCTTTGTTGCATGAAAACTAAAAATTTCTGCATCTCCAAAATTTCCAATCATTTTTTCTCGATAAGAACACCCGAAAGCATGGGCAGCATCATAAAGAATTTTTAACTGATGACGCTTGGCCACGCTATCAAGCGCTTCTACATCGCACGCACGTCCCCATAAATGCACGCCGACAATGCCCGTCGTTCTGGGTGTAATCAGCTTCTCAACTTTCACGGGATCACAGTTATGTGTTGCAGGATCGATATCACAAAAAACAGGATGCAATTCCTGCCATTCAAGCGCATGGGGGGTGGCAAGAAATGTAAACGACGGGACGATAACCTCGCCTCGAAGCCCTAAAGCACGGCTTATGATTTGCAGCGCGCTCGTTCCGTTACAGGTAGCAATGCAATGCTTAGCGCCTAAATAACATGCGATCTTTTGTTCGAACTCTTGAACATATTGCCCTTTGTTTGTCAGCCACCTTTGATCCAGCATATGATTAACGCGCCTTAAAAATGAATCCCGGTTACCAATATTAGGACGCCCAACATGCAACGGCTCATCAAAACTTGACTTGCCACCAAAAATCGCTAATTGCCCGATTGATTTTTTATTTATCCTCATAGATTTTAAAGAGTATTACAACGATTCCAGCCTGCGACTTGAAAATTGCTGCGATGTGGAGTTGCTCCGATACATTTACTTACCACTTATCAGTCTGATTGAATTGCAATACAATGATGTGCTTCAAAAATATGGAATGTTTCTTGCCAGTTGAGGGCCTAAGCGATTGCTTAACGGTAGTGGTAACTGCTTCCATAGATTAATGACTATATTCAGACTGCTTTTTTGAGGTTTTACCGTTGGTATATCAACTTCGCTACCTGCACCATATGTCCAATAAAGTTGATGTTCTTTAGCACGCCATTGTTTTTTAAAATGGTGAGTGCTGGAATCTTTGGTGCAGCGGCCGAAGTCGAATTGGCGGCACCCTGACGAAATCGCAGATTTAATCACTTCCCAGTAAAGCAGCATATTGGGACATAGCTTATCGTAATCGCGAATCGAAGACGCCCAGGGGATTTCGATAATGTCATGATGTTTGAGTGTAAAGGCTGCGGCAATGGGTTTGTCCTTATGGCGAACAACAAAAATGCCGGCTTCTTCCGGAAAAGCCTTAAGGATATTTTCGAATAAATTCTTTCCAAGGACCGGTGTTCCCAAATCACGCATGCTCTGGTAAAAGACCTTAATGTAAATTTGCTCATGTGTGTTTTCATTCCAAGTCTGTGGATATCTTGGTTAGGAACATCGAGAGAATTCGGTTACAACACCCTGTTTTTAGGTTGCAACTACTGCGATGTAACCAATGAACTTGTTCTCTTTTTATTCTAGCTTTTAAGATCCTAATTGTAATGCCTACCGTATTAAGCAGACGGGTGCGAGAGGTAAAACCTAGCCATCCATTTTTATCTGGATCGCCAACGTAAAGATACAAACAACTTCTATTGCTGCTATGCACACCACAAATACCAAATTGTCGTTCAACTAATGATTCTAAAATCGAGGGATAATCGTTGATCAGATTACGTGAAAACGGATAAATATGTACAAACTTTGAGAACTTGTTTCGAAGAGAGTACCTATGCATTGCTAAGTAATCACCTAAAATACATTCCGCTATGTGGTTTTTTTCCTCGGTCAATTCTCGCTTCCAATAATAGACTCTATTTCTATCAAGTGGACTGTCAATTTTCTGCTTCCAAGGTTCATTTGCCCTATTTACGTGCGCTAAAGAGTGTCGCGTGTTTAACATTTCCCCTTCAAATTCCTCATGGAGAAAATTACATAATTTTTTTAATTCCATTTCTGGCGAAATTATAAGATCTTCATAATAAATAGTATAGGTGCGCTTATCTTTTTTAAAAAATTTCCAGCTTCTATCATAGTATTCTTTACATAATAATAGAGCATTGAGAAAAGAATTGGGACCCCACGGCATCTTTTCCAATGAAAGAGCCACGTCGCGAGGATCTCGAATAATTCTTATAATGGGCGATTTGGGAAAATAGTGACGAATTTTGTCAACATCGTATAAATGGTTTGGAGTTTTTTCTACCCATCTTTTCTTTCCGATACTTTGCATATACTGTTGTGTAAGTGACGATAGAATCACTGGGATAGAAGGCCGATATTTTTCAAGATAAGTTCTAATTTTACTTTCGTTTATCCCGTAATTTTCGGGAATCGATTTATCCATCTGTTTAGGCAGCGAAAAAATAAATTTTACAGCATTTTCTGGCCACAAATTTTTATCGCAAACCCACTTCGCCTTCGCCTTCGTGAAGTATTTATGGAAAAAATGGGTTTCAGGACCACAACTTAGCCGGCTATGTGCCCCCAGCATTGCAGCAAGTAAGGTTGTGCCTGATCTCGGAACTCCAACTATAAATACTGGGTTATGATTCATTCTATCTATTGGCACCCTTTATGATGATTAATCTCCTTGATTGGTAATTATAATCGGATGGAAACTCGATTTTTGGTCACAATCAAGCTGACATACTTATCGAGGTCATAGCATAAGGTTAGAGACATCGTAACAACCCAGATATATGCCGCATCCGCATAAATTTGGATTGAATATGCCTTATAGTGGAGATTACTTCACTAATCATATAATGATGATAATAAGACGATGACACAAAATATGTTATCCATTTTGTGTCTTTCTTAAAATACAGGATAAAAAACTTCGTCAAATGAACAATATATTTTCGAATAACCCAGGTGGGTCAATCTCTTTTTTAGTTGGAATTGAAAAAAAGCTCCGAAGTTTCATGCTGCGATTTTATCCTGCTTTTGAATCCCGAGTTCATGTTGAATTGCCAGCCGCAGCTCGGGCAAATATTTCATTCC
>Ga0247727_10000833_pt1 | contig 74968 bp, 98 predicted proteins | sample WisWelCaveWW1625_FD_202498 | JGI IMG/M metagenome (GOLD analysis project Ga0247727, IMG submission 202498) | Biofilm microbial communities from Wishing Well Cave, Virginia, United States - WW16-25 | ecosystem: Environmental > Aquatic > Deep subsurface > Groundwater > Cave microbial mat | place...
GTGGCGACGGTGACGCCCACTAGATACCTAACTTCAAGCGAACCTGGGCGGGGGTGTCGTAGCCAGGGTAGCGGCCCTCGGCCAGGATGAAGATGGCGTGGATTTTCTCGATGAACAATGCTTGTCCCACTTGTGCGCCTGGGGCGAGGGCAGCCAGCAGGTCGTACTCGACGATGTCGGCGGCGGTCATGCTGAACATATCGATCACCTGCTGGCGGGTGAGTTGCGCCGCGATGCGCTGTGCGTTGGCGGCGAAGAAATCATGCACCGGGATTTTGGGCTCGCCGAGATCGCCCATGAGTCGCTCAACGAGTGGCATCAGTTGCTCCTAATCCAACCATGTGATATAGTTATCCCATATCCAGCCACATCGGGAGAAATCACATGGACTACAGAAAATTCAGCCGAACTAAGAATGTCGGTATGCCCATAGAAGAACGATTTTGGGAAAAGGTTGATAAGCGCGGCCCGGATGAATGTTGGGAATGGCAAGGAGCCAAGAATCGCCCTGGCTATGGTGCAATTAGAAATGGAGACAGAACTATACCCGCCCATCGGATGTCCTATGAGATTCACAATGGCAAGTTTGATCCGATCATGCTGATCTGTCATACCTGCGATAATCCGCCTTGTGTCAACCCCGCTCATTTATTTCTTGGCTCCTATCTGGACAATTACCTAGACGCATCACAAAAGGGACATGTCTCTAAACCCCCGCGCAACTTGGGCGAGAAACATGGCATGTCTATACTTACAGTAGAAAAGATACGATCCATTCGACGGTTGCGTTCCGATGGCATATCCCAATCAAAAGTAGCCAAGAGATTCAATGTACACAAAAGCACCATCAAGGATATAGACGCTAGACGTACTTGGGCACATCTGCCCTAATTCCCATCAGAAATCCAGCCCGACGGAGACGCGCCGGGGTCGGTCTCGGCGCAGACGACACCACCACAGAAATAGATGTCTCTCTCCGGCGTGTTTGCCGGAGTCGGATTGCTTACTTTGGCGGCTGACAACTCCGAACTGTACGTACCCACAAAGGCTTCTATTACTTTGATGGGTTGGCAATCCAGACCAATCGGCGCAGAACAGGCCGGATTAATTATTCCATAACGGGTCACGAAGCCCGTTGCCGTCACCCGGCCATTCATCTGACCATCCGTGTCCCACCCGGACAGTCCATCCCAGGCAACCGGAATGGTACCCTTGACCTCATGGATAGTGCCGCTACTATTGTTATAGCGACAGCCCTGCTGGGCATACGTCCCGCCCCCATCCATCGAACACATCCATAGCCAAGTAAAGGGCCAGGTCAAATCAGCGGTGTCGAAAATCTGATAGTTATCCCGTATGCGAAATAGCAAGTTGAACAAGGTCGATCCGGGCGGTCTCGGCCCGCTACCAGTAACTTTCGACGTGACGATACTGTTGACATTCTGGTTGATCGCCAGAACCGCCTCGCGGCTCGTTTGACAGTTCGCCACACCCGTGCCTGCACAGCCCACCGCCCAATACTGTCCGAAGGCACAATCGTAGAGCGGAAGGAAATTATCAGGATAGGGTGCGGTTTCCCCTTGATAGCCAATACATCGTTCTCCGAACTCTTGAAGTTGTCCCAGGTAGATATAACCCTTGTCAGCAGGGTTATCAGGCTTGCATTGGCGCAGCAGAGCTACGCTGCTGTGATTGCGGGCCTCCAGTTCCACCGACTGTGGGCCAAAGTCATGGTATTGAATCGCATAGGCGTCTACGGCGATTGTGCCGCTCTCGAATCCAACCTTACAACCCTGAGGGGCTGCCACACTCACTTGCCACTTGTAACCACCGTGCTTGTGCGTGTTCTCCATCGGGCTGGACGGGTTGGTGTGACCGATACCCACGTTGCCTAGGAGCGCGTACAAATCGAAGCCTGGAAAGGCATCGACCACAGCCTGGACGAAAGGATTCTCTCCGTGCTCGTGGTCGTAGTGGCAACCTATCGCGCTGTTCCATAGGGTGTGAAACAGGCTATTGTCATGGGCAACACATAGCGGCGCAGATGGGTAAGGAACGATGGTGCCCGCTGGAGTCTCCGTCAGGGGTGGAATGACGGTGACGGTCGACGGCAGCGTCGCAGTTGGGGTATTGCCGACAGGGACGGTAACGGTCGGTGTCGGCGTAATCTTCGCCCCACCTGGTTTTTTTGCCGCTCGCCAAACGATCACGCCCGTCGCCACGACCGCGAGGGCGACGACGACGATGGCTATTCTATTTTTCTTCATGGGTCTGCCTCTCAGGAAACTTCCGCGAAACAGTCCGCGTGGGCATTGAGCAGGTCAACGGCCTCGGTCAAGCGCACCTGAACCACGTCGCCTAACACGTATACCCCGCCCCCCGGCAGGCGCAGGCCCTTCACCACCTTCAGTTTGCGGGTGAGCGGCAGACCCTGGTTGGCCTGGGCGAAGAAAAACTCAGGAGGCAGACTTTCGCCCGCCTCCAGGATCGCCAGCACTTTTCGCTTCGCCACCTCCCCGATGTCCGAGCCGGAGACGGCGGCGATGAGTTCATCGCGGGTCATGGTAGGATTCCTTGTATGTTCAAGTATAGGTACACCAATGTTAGTTGACACATTCTAACAGTTGGTGTACTATCTTCTTATGGCGCAAGCACGTACCCAACCGGTAAAAAAGTTTTGCGTATCCTGCGGCGATCCATTCCAGGTTTGCCCTCCTGGACGGGCGAGTCGTTACTATCCTGACTACACCAGTCAATATTGCTCAAGGAGGTGTAGAGATTTATCACGTTTCCGCCACGGCAATATCTGTGCGAAACTCTCACCCACTCAATCCGCCTACATCGCTGGATTCCTAGACGGGGAAGGTTCGATTATGCTATACCGCCGCCGCGATGCAGTCGCTCTCCGCGTAACTTTTTCCAACACAAAACTCGTTTGCCTAGAGTGGATTCGAGATACGGTTGGCATGGGATCAATTGTCACAACGCAACTAGCAAATAAAAATCACCACGCCTCGTCTTTTCTCCAACTCAATTCCGATTCGGCAGCATCACTCCTCAAACAAGTTTCTCCATACCTTATCCTCAAGCGCAAGCAGGCTGACATTGCCATTGATTTTCAGGACAAACTCCATATCCCCAAATGGAAAACCAAACGCCAATGGCAATATCGATCCCAATCACGCATGAAGAAATTAAACGCGCGCGGCAAAGAAGTTTGATCTACCTCTATCCGCCCGAGGTCAGAGAAGCCGTATAGGTGAACTGTATGGAATCACCGCTGACCACGTTTATCGCTGAGAACACGCTGCGGTCCCACAGCGAACCGCCGCCCGTCGCCGCCTGGTCGAAGATGCCGTGTTCGGTGACAGCAGCCGTGGCGTCGAAGGTCAGCGTGCCCACGGTGCGCAGTTGGTTGGCCGCCGGTTGGCTTTCGGTGCCCGTGGCGCGCGTGTTGTCCGGGTTGAGGGCCGTCGTGCTCTCGGTGCCCAGGGCTGTGTCGGTCGCCGCTTCAGCGGCAACGCCCGTGCCGCAACCGTGGAAGTGCAGGTTGGTGATGTCCTTGGCGTCGTTGTCCCAGTCGTCGACCACGAAGGCCACGCCCGCCTCGGTGATGACTCGGTAGGCCACCGTGCCGTAATCCTGCCACACGCCCACACTGCGCGCGTAGGCCAGGGCCGCTTCGCGCTGGCCGCTGTCCCGCAGCGACTCGTAATAGGCGCGCTGCTCGTCGCTCAACCGCCGCACGCGCACCTCCAACTTCGGGGTGATCGTCAGCACTCCGAAGGCTTTGGAAAACGCCGGGGCGATGGAGTGGCCGAGCCAGCCACGCCAATAGACCGGACGAATTGCATTGCGCACGCGCCAACGCCAATCCGCTCGACGGTAGGCATGAAATACTTGGGCCTCCAACTGGCCGCGCGCGGTCATGACTCCTTGGGTCTGCATGGCTGCCTCCTACAAATCGTTGCGGTTGGAGACCACCAGGCCGCCCGAATCCAGCGTGGTCTCTTTGGCGACCGTCAGCCCCCAGCGCATGGTCGCCAGCCCGCGCACCTGGGCGCGCGTCGGCGTGCCGGATTGAACGCGGCAGTTCTCCAAACGGAACATCTTGAGCGTGTTCAAAGCCTCGGCCTGTTCTGGGTCGAACACCCGGATATAGGCATTGAACAGCGCCGAGGGCAGGCCCAAATCCCAACCGGAACCCGAGGTCTGGAATAACTTGTCCAGCGGTTGGTCGTCGGTCGTCAACAGATCGAAATCGCAGGTCACGTCTGGGCTGTCGGACAATGTGCCCACCAGCGCCCGCCGACCGAGTTCGCGTATCGATTCAATTGGGTACACGCCTCGGACGTTGAAGGCTTGCAACCGGAACGCGCGGGTGGAGGCCAGAGAACCGGAGGTGAACCAGATGCGGGCTTCCTTGCCGTGGATGCCTCCCGGCGACACATCGTCCAGCGTGCCCCAGACGCTGTGCGGGAAGCCCGAGGTGTACCAGCGGCCCGTCGTGCCTTCCAGCGTCCAGGTCGCCATGATCGCGTCGCGTACGGTGAAGCGGAACTGCACCTCGGCGATGCGGCAGCCGGTGACTTCCAACTCTTTGTCGATGGTGCCCGCGTCGTTGCGTCCGATGAGATAGGAGGTGATGCTCTTGCCCAGCAGGTCGCCCAGGTGATAACTCTGCGCGCCAGCCGGGTTGGGGTTCTTGCCCGCCAGAAGGAAGTCGGCCTCGGTGTTGTGCAGGTTCTCGTCGAACACCACCCGGTACTCCGCCGGGTCCTGGGTGACGCCGATCTTGCCCACCCGCCCCAACTCGTAGTAGGGGTTGGTGCGGTACTGCACCGTCGGCTCGGCCCGCTGCACGCGGTCGACCCAGATCTCCGAACCGGAGGTGGTGTTGCGCAGATATAGACCAAAACGGTGGCCGTAGAAGGCTACGGCGGATGGATCGGCCATCGGCTAATCTCCTTTACACGTCCCGCGTCCAGCCACGGGCACGAACGATGAACCAGTTGTCGAACGCGCCTTGCTTCCGCAGGGCGTCGTCGACGATAGGCCCTTGATCGACGTCGACGGCGTCGGCCAACAGCGCGCGTTCTTTTTCGATGAGGTGATCCGGCGTCGTGAAATCATAGATAATGACAGGTCGCAAATTTTCTTGCAGATAACCGGCCAGGAAAGTCGCCTCGCTCTTTTGCCGACCGAAACAGTGCAGTTGGGCCAGGAACATCCGGCCCTTGGTGTTGCCCAACTCGTAGGACTGGGCGCGCACCGTCGTCTCCAAGGCCACCAGCGGCAGGCTGGTCATCACGGGCCGCACCGGGCGGCTGACCAGGAAGACGCACGGACGCGAGGGCGTGAGCGTTCCCTTCTGCACTCTCAGCAGATCCTCCTCGCCATAGACCGTGTAAGGCGACACGCCCGTAGCCGGTTCGGGGTTGGAGAGCAGTAGTTCCACCCGCCGGTGCAGGCTATTGCGGATGTCCCGAATGCGGTCAGTTGGCAACGAGTGCCTCCCTCACCATCTGCGGCAATCGGTCGCGCCAGGCCGCCAGCGTGCGCGTCGTGAAATGTGGAGAATCGCCTTCCTCCAACCCGGCGCTGTAGGCCGATTCCTGCCACGCCGGAAAATCCGCCGACTGCACGTAGAAGTAGCGGGCCGCCTCCCCCCGCGCGTAGGCCGGGCCGCCGTACAGACCGGCGCGCCGCTCCAACTGCAACACGTCCCGCCCTGCCTGGGGCAGGAACCACCAGGCCAGCCGTGCCTCCCAAGCCCGCCCGTGCGCGTCGGTGTGGTTGCCGATGCTCCGCGTGCGAAACTCAGGGTGATCTTCCAGGAACTCCGCGATCAACCCCTCGGGCGCGTCCACCTCCGGCCTGCCCAACCTCTGCTGATCCCCCACGCCGATGCTCCAGCCGTACTCCTGGCGGGCCAGGCCTCCCACCTCTCCCACCGCCTCGGCTAACGTCCCCGTGTCGCGTGGAGACGCCGCGCTCAACTCGTCGGCGAGCCGGCCCGCGAGGCGCTCGACAGCGGCTGGACTTCGTAGGGATTCGAGCCGTTGTCGGAGGTATTCGCGGGTGGCGTCAAGGGCCATAGGCGTTTCGCCAGATTCACCAGCGTCAGCATTTCCTCGGCCACGGTCACGCGCAAGATGGCGTTGGCGTGGGAGGCGCGCATGGCGCGTATCGCGCCGTTGAACACGTCCATGATCGCCGCCCGGCTGACTGCATCGCCGTAGATGTCGTTCACGTCCAGCGCCCGCCGCATGGCGGCGTTGGATTCGACTTCAAATTTCGCCATCTGCACCGCCAGGTAGGTGTCCATGTCAGTATCCCGCCGCCCGCCACAGGGGTTGGTAACTCTGCACGACGACCACGTATTCCTCGATCTGCCCCAACCCGGCTACCTGGATGGCGGTCGGGCGGAAGGCATGGCCGTCGATGAAGAAATAAGCGTCCTGATTGTTCAGGCAGGCTTGCATCGTCAGCAGGTCGCGCGGATTGACGGTCAGGAAGGTATCGCCCACCTGCGCACCGGGCGGCACCTGGCCGAAGGTCAACAGCGCCTGGTCGACGTGGCGCACGTTGGCGTATAGGCGGCTGATGGCAAACGTCGCCGTGCGGCCCAAGCCGTCGCAGAACTCGCAGGCGGGATCGATGCCGCTGTTGTTCAACTCGTCGAAACCGCAACCGGGCGAGGTACATTCGACCAGCATCGGCACGACCGCCGCGATGTGCCGACTCGACAGGCGCGTGCTGGCGAGGTCGCCGATCATATCCACCCGGTCGCGTGAAGTCACCGCCATGGGTCTCATCGTTTAGCCAAAGGGCAAGAGCGCGTGACTGCTGCGCAGGCCGCGATAGTCGCCCAACTCCGAGGCCGTCTGCCACTCCAAGGTCTCCACGTATTCCAGAGTCATCGGCTCTCCGATGAACGCCCCCAAATTCTCGCCATCCACGTAGTACACGTCCTGCGCGACTTCCAACGCGGCCAGCAGGTCGCGCTCGGCGGCCTGCAGCGCTAATTCCAGGTTCTGCGGTCGCCGACTCTTGCTGACCGACATGCCGCGTATCGTCTCGCGCCAATCGAAGTCGGTGTTGGCGCTGCCGGTCAATAGCATCAGCAGGTAGGCCAAGCGGCAACAGGCCATGTAGAAGGCGATCTGCGTCTCCTTGCCGGAGAGCGGATCGCCTCCGCCCGCGTCCACCACCAGGATCTGCGCCGACTGCTCGGTGGCCTCTGCCCCTCCCCCGTCCACCAGTTTCCAGCCGCGCGACCAACGACCCTCCATCTCGGTGAAGCCGCCCATCAGCACGCTCATCTGCTGCCCCAAGGTGTAGGGGGTGAAGGTGTAGGTGGCGATGGGCTGCGTCGTCGGCCCGGAGCCGGTCGTCACCTCGCCCGTCTCCGTATCGACCACGCCCGACAGCGGGCTGGCTCCCAGGTAGACAGAAAAAGATCCGCTGGTGAGTATCGGGGCATAGTTGGTGAAGAACACCCGGTTCTGCCCATCGACGACTCCCGACAGCGGATCTCTGGCGATCTTGCGCTGCGCGAATGCCCAATCGAGTCGGGAAAAACGCCTCAGCCCGGTGGTGACGAGATCGAACGCCACATTACAACGCCTCGATCTCCCCGATCACCCCACGCAGATATTTCAGCATCTTGGGCCGGTTACGGTAGCGCGTCTCCAGATCGATGATGGCCCTCAGGAACGGAACGTGCGTATCTTTGCAGTAGCGCTTGTTGACGCGCACGCCGTTGGGCGTCATGCCGCCGGGTCCCAGGAGTGTATGCACCTCCAGCGCCTGCTTGACCTGTGCGTCCAATTCGTTCTCGTAGCACACCCGACGAGCGATATGAGCCAGCGTGTCCGACAGGTTATAGACCTCATCCACATCCGGGCGCACCGGCAGCGGAATTACCGCGCTGCGGCGGATGGTGAGCACGGCATCCTCGGCCTCGGCATGCTGCATGTCGCGGGCGAAGGTCGGCTCGTGCAGCCAGCCTTCGTGTACCGCTACCTCGACTCCAGGGGGGATAACGACTTCCTGCCGGACGCCGTCGATCACCCCCTGGTAAGCGCGGTAGCCATCCTCGGCGTGCGAGGCCAAGAGGAAGATGATTTCTTCATCCATGTCCTTTTCTCCTGCTAGACCGAACCTTAGGAACCTAGCCGTTCCTCCAGCCTAGGCCGTGATGCGGATTTCCCACAACGTCGCGTCGTTGCCCACAAACCAGGCGTGCTCCTGATCCTCGATCAGGTACAGGTCGCGCTTGTTGAGCATGTCCACGTCGCTGGAGTTTCGTACCCCGCCGCGCGTCTGATGCCAACCCACCTGCGACGGGTCGCCGGAGAACTTCACCCGGTCGGTCGGGGTGAAGGGGTTGGTATACCATGCGATTCCGGCGTAGTCCGCGATATACAGCGTGCGCAAGAGTTGCTCCACCCGGCTGTCGGGCAGGTTCACGCCCACCGGCCAGGTGAAGTCGGCGAAGTCCTTGAGGGTACCGGGATTGACCAGCGCCCGCTGCACCGGGAAGCCGATGTCGGCGGCGTTCTTGACCACGGTGTTCAACCCGGCTTTCGTCAAGAGTCCGCCGGAGACCGTCACCACGTGCGACGGCAACAGCGCCGCCACGAAGATGTCGCGCGCTTTCTGGTCGCGCTTCTTCGCCAGTTCCTCCGCCGCCCGCCGCATCTGCCGCTCCAAGAAGTTCCAGCCTGCCTTGCGCGTCATGGCCCACGGCACTTCGATGGCCGTGTCGTAGGTCAGGAAACCGGGCCGGGTGAACGAATAGCCCGAGCGCACCGGGCGGGCCGCCCCGTCCTGATGCGTCTCCCAGGCAATCGCCACCGTGTCCTCGACGGCGATGGAGTTATCGTCCAACTCGCCGTAGGCTTGCGGCATGAAGAAGATCGGGTATTGCTCCACGTAGGGCACGACCTTCTCGATAGGCGGCAGGATGGTCTGGGCCAGGGCGATGTGGTCGTCGCGGCTCCACTGGTACATTTCGGCCAGCATCGAGTCGACGTCCCGCTGGCCGAAGGTCGATCCCTGGACGGTGTTGCCGTTCAGGTCGTGCGTGCCGATGACGAAGCGATCTGTTTTCTTGTCGAAACCGATCAGGTCAGAAAGTTTCATGGGAGGCCTCCGTTACGGCACGATGTGGAACTGTACATGCGCCAGGTTTTGGTTCGCGCCGGTGCCGCCAGTAAACTCGGTGCGCGTGCGGATGCCGATGCACTTGCCGACCTTGGTGGCACCCTGCATGCCCCACAAGCCGGTGGACTGGACGAACAGGTTGTCGCCGGTCGCGGGCAGCGATCCGCCGGTGAAGAAGTCCGAGGACAGCAGGAACTCGCCCTCGCCCCAAACCACCGTCAGCGGCTCGTCGTCGGCGAACACCTTGGTCGTCGGGCGGTAGACGCCGTAGCGGTGGCCGTAGGCGATGCCGAAGACCGTGGTCGAGTTCGCCAGGGATACGGTCGAACCCGAGGTGTCCAACTTGATCAGCACCCCCGGTTCGATGGTGGTGCCGTCCGTCTTGAGTTCTTTGCCCAGCCGCTCGCCGCCAGCGATGAGATTCGCAACTTTATCAGGCATGTCGTCCTCCCTAGCGCAGCGTCAGCCGCTGAGATGTTTCTTGCGGCACGGTGAAGGCGGTGAGTTTGCCCGCCTGGGCCGTGCGCTCGGCCATGCCCGCGACCAACTCGAAGGCGTCGTCGGCCATCGCCATGAGTACGTTCTTCTGCTTGGCCCATTCGTCGTCGCTGATGATGGCCGCCAGTCGTTGGCGGCGCAGCGAGGCCAATAGAGTCAGGTTGCGAGCGTCCGCCGCTTGCAGCCCTTCGGTCAGCGACTTCACCTCGCCCTCTTTGGCCGCCAAGCGGGTTTGCAGGTCGCCCTTCTCGGCTTCGAGTTGGGTAGCGCGGCTCAAGGCTGCGGCCAGATCGTCCTTGAGTTTCTGCAAGGCGTTTTCGTCCATAGTTTCCTCGATGTCGATTCCTTGTGGTTTGTCACGACGCAGACGAGCGATGGCGCTCTCGTCTTTCGTCCCGGTATGCCCCCCGTTGGCTGCGCTCCACGCGGCCAGCCAGCCGCGCTCGATCACCTTGCCGTGGATCTTGTAAGGAAATCGCTTCCCGTCCGGATCAGCGAAGTCTGAGGCGGGCAGGTCATTGATCGTCTCCCCCTCTTTGAGATAGGAGTCGTACCATGAGGCCTGGGCCGTCTGAGAGCCGGAGGTGGAATAGTCACCGCCCTCTTCGTGCTTGGCGACGACGAATAACTGCTGCGGATCGAAAGCCGTGCGGCTGCCTGCAGGCGATTTGGTGATCGCGCCGCCCAAGGCCTTGAGGCCGCTCAACTTGCGCACGGCGTTGTGCGTTCGGCGATCTTGCAAGTGAGCGCAGTATTGGCTGGCCGCGCCGAACTCGCTGCCGCACACCGAGCAGGCGGCTTTGTCGGCCTTGGCCTTGATCGATAGGTGCATCCCCCCATCCAGGATGGACTGAGCCTCCTGCGGGTAGTGGTCGGCGAAGATGGCTCCGTCTACCAGGCAGCGTTCCGCCACCGCCCGCCCACCGGAGAACACGCCGCAAATTCTCTGGCGGATATGCTCGACGTCGATGGGCCGACCGGCGATGGATTCGGCCAATTCCTGGATGCCCTGCGCCGTGATCTCGTCACGGTTGCGGTTCACCTCGGCTGAGGCCAGGACTGCGTTCTTGAACACCAGCATCGTCGCACCGTCTGCGCCGCGCACCAAGTTGAACGACGGCTCGTCGGCGGCGATGAAGATGTTGGCGTCCAGATCGACCGAGGCGTTGAGTTGCTTGTTGGCGATGGCATACGCCCGCGACTTCCGCTCGTCGGGCGGCAGGTCGGGATAGAAGTCTTTGTCGGCCAGAAGTGTTTCGACGAGGTTCTCTACGGATGCTGGCATAACGCAAAAAGGCGCATCCCTGCGCCTTAAACACAGAAAGCCCGTGCCTAGGCTTCTCCTGTAGCCGCCGTTCGCGTCCCGGCTACGTAGACATAATAATGGAGTTTTACAGGGTTGTCAAGTAGGCCGCCAAACGGCCCACCGGCTCACTCCAATCCAGGTACTTCTGGGCAGTTTGCACGCCCGACTTGCCCAGGGCCACCGCCCTCTTGCGGTCGGTCAGCACCTGCTCGACTTTTTCGGCCATGTCGTAGGGCGAGGTCGCCAGCAGGCAGTTGTCTCCGTCGCGGGCGTACTCCATGTTGCCCTGTGCGTCGAACATGATCACCGGCGCGCCGCAGGCCATCGCTTCCAGCGCGGTCATCGACAGCCCCTCGTGCAGCGAGGTGCTGATGAACACGCCGCAGGCGCTATAGGCTTTGCGCAAGTCTTTGTCGCGGATGTCCTTGAAGTGGCGGTGCGAGCCGACCAGCCGCAGGCCGGGGTGGATGCCGAAGGTCACGAGATGGATGGCCTTGTCCGCCAGGTAGCGGGCGACCTCGGCCAGTTCGCGGAAACCCTTGAGGGCTTGGGGCCGCAACACCGCCAACACCTCGCGGCTGCGCGCGCCGACCTCCTCCAACCGCCATTTGCCGATGGCGATGCCGGTGTAGTGGCATTGGGACAATTGGCGCTCCACCCAGTGGCTGGTGGTGAACAGGTTGAGGCCCAGGTGATAGGTCTGCATCACCATGCCGCAGGTCAGCGGATCGATGTAGTAGGCCGTCTCCACGTCCTGCACCAAGTACGCGCCGCGGGCGGCGGGCAATACGTCCAGGATGTCACGGGCGACGTAGGCCGTCTTCCACCAGGTGGCGATCACGATGTCCGGCTTGAGTGACTTGGTGGCTTCGATCACCGCCTCGTAACTGCCGTAGCGCAGCCACTTGACCTTGTGCCAGCGCTGGAACCAATCCGACTGATTGTCCAGCGAGAGAATGGTCGTCGGCCATCCCAGCAGACTGAGGCGGCTGGCGTACTCGTAGATCACCTTGACGCCTCCGGCCAAGCCACCGCTCTCCACCAGCCAGGCGACGTGGGGCAGGCTCATGGCGACGATTGCCAAATTTCTTCGGCGGCGCGCATCTCCGACAACCAGTCGGATACGAACTGCGGGTGCTGGCCGCGATAGGCGCGAAATTCGCCTTGGGACTTCGATACATCGAATACCCGCTCGTAATCCATATAGCCGTCATTTTTCCACAGCGCTTCGACTTTCGGATCCGGGAAGCCTAATTCCACGTACAACTTCTGGAACTCGTGTTCTTTCACCAGCGCCTCCCGGCGTCGGCCCATGTGCATCTTGCCGTAGTGGAAGACCTCCAGGTGCGTCTGGAACTCCGGGCTGCCGCCCAGGGCACAGGCATCGCCGCCCGGACCCGCCGAGAATCGCAGACCGGCGGCGGTGTCCGACAACACCGCCTTGCTGGAATAGATGAAGGGGAAGGTTGTCTTGTCGTCGGGGCAGAAGTGGGTGTAATGCGGCCGGCCCAGTTTATAGTCCGCCGACTTCATGTAGATCAACTCGTTGTAGAAGCCCAAGAAACTCCACTCGCATAGCACTTCGTCGGTGTCGAGTTTGAGGGCGTAATCGTAGGTCGTGCCGATGTGATCCAGTAGGAAGTTGGCGATGTGCGCCTGGATCGTGTAGTGGTCGCCCCAGGCGTGCGGATGGATCGATAGCCGCGCTTCGTGCATGTCCCGCGCCGCCGCCTCGGTCTCGTCGTCGCACGGCGCAAAGTACACCCGCTCGGCCAACTCCAGGGCCGAGTCGATGGACGCACGCCACGGGTAGGCGATGGCGTCCAACTTGTAGCCGAACAGGTAAACCGCCAGGCTCGGTCGTTTCATTCATATTCCCTTCTCAGGGCTAACAACCTCTTGCCCACCTCCACCTTGTCCACAATCTTCTCCCAAGTCTCTGGATGGACATAGGCATAATCTGCCGCACTCGAGTGCGGGCCAAAATCACCCTGTCCCGCCTTCGGGACAAAGTGAATCGCCGGGTCGGGCATCTCCATCCAAGTGGATCCTTGTTGCTCGAACGTCCTGCTTTGTGCCCAGGTGTAAATAGGAACGCCGCCATAATAACCCCGAAAGTGATTGCTTAGGATCGATCCATGAATCATGATCCCCACAGGCGACCCGGATGTCTCGACGCGAACGATGATTAACATGGCCCGGCAAATATCCTTTCTCGGATCGAAGGTTCGAACTCGCGCACCAAGCCCAGGCGGTGGGCGTTGTCCACCCGCCCGATGTACTCATGCCACGGGCCGATGCCCACCGTCCCCTGGTGTACCTGGTAGCGCCAGCCTTTGGCGACGAGCGCCTCGCGCGATTTGCAGGCGGTGTGGTCAAAGAGCAAGGGGCCGTCGGCAATCTGCTTCTGGGAAAGGCCCAGCGCGGTCGGCTCGGTATGCACATTCTGCGGGAAATGCACCCCCGCCAGGTTGCGAAACATTCGCTGGCTCGGCCCATTGCCGCCCTCCACGTAATGATCGCGGTCGAGGATGGTGGTGTACTTGAAAAACTCCCAGATGTCGGAACGATCCAGGTCGGTGGACAGCAGCCAGTGCCGCAGGTCGCTGCTGAATGTCTCGTCGGCGTCCAAGTAGAATATCCACGACAGGCGGCAGGCGGCCAGGGCCAGCGTGCGCAGGTCGCCGTGATGGGAATGGCGCTGCTCGCTCTGTAGGGCGATGGGCAGGCGCTGCATATAGGATTGAATGATCGGCAGCGTGTCGTCGGTCGAGCCATTGTCCACGATAGACAGGACGCCCAACAGGTCGGCGACAGACACGAACGAATCCAGGCAATGGCCGATCATCTCCTCTTCGTTTTGGCAGATGAGAAAGGCGTCGATCATCGGGAGTCAGGGCTGACCTCGAGATGCGACCACCATTCTCCTTGGTAGCGTATGGCGTCAGCCGGGATGGAATCGCCGGTCGCCTCGTCCACGCCCCACACAACCGACGCGCCACAATAGCGGCAACTCTTGGTCATCGTACCCACCTTCACGATTACCTTATCGTTGCGCCGTCGAGGGCCATTTGGTAGACGCGGCTGGCTAGTATTCATGCGGCCTCGGGAGGCGAGACGTATCCCGGCCAATGCCATGTGCCGGGAAGTTTATGAGTTTCATCGAGCAGAACCCTCTCGGCAAAGAATATGCCTTTGGGGTTGAGGATGCAGAGGCCCACTTCTAGTAGGCTCCTACGTCGGACAACCACCCCCATCGTTTGCCGTTTTCGATGGCATGGATGGTGGCCCAGCCAACGTTATAGATATTGGCAATTTCGTGTTTAGACTTCCCGGCCCGTAGAAGATGTCATACATTGAGGACTTCATCTTCTTTCAACTTTGAACTGGGATTTTGGCTACCCGGAGAGGAGCCACCCCTAGAACGCTCTTTTGTGACTCGGTCAGCGATATTATCGGCTTGGCTCCCTGAGAATAGATGGAACGGGTTGCAACAAGAAGGATTGTCGCAACGATGAAGGATCGACTCTCCGGGTGCTATGTCTCCAAAAGTCAGTCTCCAGACAACCCGATGTGCCCTCCAAGATTTTCCTTCCCAGTTGAATATGCCATATCCGTCTCGACTTGTATAACCTTGCCAAAGCCAACAATCGTTAACGCCTCTCCTATCAACCTTTTCCCAGAACCTCAGGTCAACCGGATTGATTTTGTATTGGTTGCCTCTCATCGCTATTCCCCTAACTCCCCGGTGAGATACTCGCCCTTCCAATCAGCGATACCTTCGCGTACACCATAGTCCATGATGTCCACGTCGGCCATCCCAATCTTCCGTTCACGGTGTACCTGGCGCTCATAGCGGAGCGAGGCCCAGCGCAACAGCCATTCGATCACTTTCTTTTCCAGAGCAAACGCCGTAAACCATCGCCGACGCCATCGGAACGAGGCCAGCGCCTCGAACGGCCAGATGCGCACCTGGTACTCCTCGTCTGACTTACCCCGCGCCCTGGCCTCGGAGAGCGCTCGGCCCACATGCAGGATAGACAGAGGAGGCGACTTCTGCGGGCTGCTGACGCTGGGCACCGGGTAGATCAAGAGAACCCGTGTCGTCATTCTTTGTCCTCGCCCGGCGTGATAGGCAAGTAGGCGAACTCTGTCACCAACGACAATTCATCCCACGCATCGTGGAACTGTTCCTGGAAACAGTAGGCGGTCAGGGCCTCATGCTCGCGCCGTCGCAATTGGATGGCGCTTATGATAATGCCCTGTGTCTTGGCGTCGCGGATAGCATCCAGGATCGCCGTCGCCACTTGCTGGCCGACTCTCTCCTGGTCTAGTTCGTCAATTGTCTGCATAGCGCCCCCCACTGGTCGACCACGACGCTCGGCGAGAAGTTCTGCTTGGCCCACTCCCAGCCCTGATCGGCGACCTCCCAATACGGCTGCGGGTTATCCAGGAAGGTTTCGATGCCTCGGGCAAATTGATCGTCGGTGGAGGCAAACTGGGCATGGCCGCCAGTCGTCTCGCGCAAGGGCGGAATATCTTGGCACAGGACGGGTACCTGAGCCATTTGCGCCATCGCCACCGAGATGCAGCAGCACTCGTCGCGCGTCGGAAAGACAAACAGTTTCAGCCCCGAATAGAAACTGGCGAAGTCACGTACCTGGCCTAGAAGGGTGAGGTTGCCACTCGCCATCACCGAGATCTGATGATACAAAGGCCCGTGTCCGGCCAAGACGAAATTCTCGGACGGAAAACGATTGGCTAAGGCCAGGAAATCCTGCGGTCGCTTTTCGTCGACCAATCGGGACAGTCGCCCAATACTCCCCTGGGCATTGCGGCGAGCAGCGCCCACGTCGGCGATGCCGTAGATCACCTGCCGCCGCGCCATGTGTGGGTTGAGATGCAAAGCGATGTGGTTCAAGGCCACAAATGCGTCGACCAGGTCGGGCGGCGTGGGCGAACGAGCATTCGAGTGCATGCACTCGACCGTCTTCATGCCCCGCTCTTTGGCCCACAGGAAGGTGTCGCGGTACGACCAGCCACCAACCGTGTGACCCACGCAGATGTCGTATTGCGCCTCGCGTGGCGGGCCGCCGTTCCAAATGACCATGCCCGCCCGCCGCAATTCTGGACTGAAGGAACCGTCCGCCGCCCACCATGCATGGTGATCGAGAGAATGTAGGAACAGGCGGTAGACCATCTCCTGGATACCGCCCAAATTCAAGTTGTCCAGGCAGTGCAAGATGTTCATTTTATCGAGACCATGTAAGGGAGGGGCCAAGCACGCCAGGGCGTTATTGGCACTTCCCAATCACCCGGTGAGCCGCTGCTAAAGGAACGGAAATAATCCTCACTTCCGAAAACGAGAGCACGCGAGTCGCTGATTTTCTCAAGCCGCCTTGCGCCGCAAGTCTCGCAGCCGCGCCACGGAAACACCTCGTACAGATTGCCGCAATATTCACATCGGAACATCATCGCCTCCTGAACAGCGTAGAATGCCACTGCAGCCAATGGCAGTGGTCGTAGGCCGAATCGACGTCGATCACCCGGTGGGCCGCCGCCGTCGTCTCGTGGTCAAGGTCATAGCCAACCTGGGAGAATAATCCCTGCCAATATTCCTGGGGCTGCTCGTTCCAATGGCCCTCGCCCCCCTGTCCCGGCGTGGCTGCCGACCAGAACACGACTGGCGCGCAACGCGACAGCGTACCCACCAGCGTGCGGGCATGTTCGGGCCGCAGATGCTCACCAACCTCGATGCACAGGGCCAGGTCGAAGGCCTGGGCCGGCGTCCAGGGATTGCGCAGATCGACCAACTCGAAACAGCCGGGGATCCACTTGCCGCCTTCGGACGCGCCGTCCACGCCATATACCTGGAGGCCGCGCTGCGCGAAGGGCAGGAGGTAGATGCCGCTGGCGCAGCCTACATCGATCACCGAGGTCGGATGCAACAGGTTGTCCAACAGACCGCCCAGGGCCATCGCCTGCGGAGTCTCGTGCAGATCGACTTCTTCCATCAGCCAAGAATATTCATCCGCATCTTGGTATTTATAGGGCATAGGATTGCTCTGGGAAATTCAAGTATGCAAAATCTCCATAGTGTTCTTTGGCAACCTCACCATAGATTCTAGCAGCCATCTCTCGATTTTGAAAGGTACCTAAATGATGAACTCTACCGCCATAATGAATATGGGCAACCCATCCCTTATTTTGTTTTGAGAAGGAGACACCTTTGTAACCCGATTTGTTGTTATTGTTTGGCCCACGATTTCTTTGATTCTGAAATCGATTGGCGAGCCTGATATTCACCCTCTGATTGTTTAGGCCGTTGCGATCAATGTGATCCACCCATACACCATCAGGGGCTTTCAAAATCTCTCTATGCATAAGGATAATTCTACTTTTTCCTGCGGAGTCCACAGACGAATTTCTTACGGCGTAGAATGTCTTTCTGTGCTGGAATGAACACCACTTAAACTGACTTAAGAATTCAAAATCTTCGTCGTCTACTATAGTAACTTGCCCTTGTGTTAAAGATATTTGTTTCATCACTTCACGCCTCATTCACAAAACAAGATAGTTTAACGCCGGGTCGCTGTAGCGGTAGGTCATGTCTTACGGGCTACCAGCCAGATGACGATGGGATGGTCGGTGCGTCCGTTCACCCCGCTCAGGCCATCCCCCAAGAGGCGGCGCGCTTCGGCCACGCTCATGTAATCCCCTTCCAAGGCGTCGTTATGCAGATATTCAAACTCGATCATCTGCCGACCGCCCCATCCGCCGTGGGAGATGTAATCCCATTGATTATGGGGAAATAGAACCTGGTAGCCATCATAGCCGATGCGCCAGCAGTCCACCGGAGCGGGATGGATACGGTGCAGGAAGGGTGTGGTGACGACCAACAGGCCGCCCGTTTTTAGGATGCGGCCCAACTCGACTGCTGCCTGCCAGGGCCGCTCGACATGCTCCAACACTTGATCGGCCACGACCACATCCATACTATCACTCCCAATGCCTGGGCAAGCCTGTATATCGTAAATGGGGTATTCTCCGACATAACAATCAATGCGCTCGCCCATCAGATGCTTGAACATGCGGATGACCGAGGTGGTCGGCTCCCTGGCTCCAAATTCAAACAGGGAGTAGAGCCGTGATACGTCCCACGTGATACCCACCAAGGCCTCATAGATCGCCTCATACATGAAGTGCCGGACGTGATCGTGGTGCGACCACGATCCATCGATGGGTTGCCAGATGTCTGTCATAATCCCTCCGCCAGTTCGTCTTGGTACATCCTCAAGATGCCGTTACATCCCTCGTGGGCCAGCCCGGCGAAGTCGCCCCGGATATATTCATAGGAAAAATCAGTCTGCCAAATGAAACCGAGTTCACCTTTCTTGACCAGCGACGGATCATGCCAGGTGAGAAATTGAGGCCCCGGCGTCTCGCCCGGCCCCAGTTGAGCCGCCGCTGGAAACTTCGCCACCATTCTGAGTACATCGTTCCGCAGATTGAAGATCCAACGGTGGTGACAATAGCCCACATGATCGTAATGGCTGCTGTCGAACTTTCCCAGTTCGGTGTGTTTGTGCGGTGTGGAGATGAAGCCCATCTTGGAGTAGGCTTGAAGTTGGCCGATGACGAACGCAGGATCCCGCAGGTCTTCCAAGGTATTGGTGCAGATGGAGAAATCATAAATGCGCCCGTTCAATTGATCCCAGGTCTGCCTCAGGCAAGCATCCCCGGCAAACGTGGCGTTCGGTTGAATGTCGAGGTAGTCCGGATCGAACTCGCTGGCCCAAGGCATGGCGACGCCACCCACGTCCAGGACAGAGTATTTCGGGTCGCGCTCGCGCTGCTCCTGCAGGTAGACCGAGGCCCAGGGGTGCAGCAGTTCGTATTGAGCCTTGAGGATCATGGGGGGAAGACGGCGCTAAGTTCAGCCCGCGTCGCCTCGGCGGTGTAGCGTTGCGACCAAGCATACGCCTGCTGCCACATCTTGCTGCGCAGGTCGGCGTCGCCGCGCAAGAGAACCATCTGCTCCAGGATGGCCGAAAGATACTCCTGCACAGGATAGCGGCCCGTCTCCGGATCCTGGACGACCAGCGCCGTCTCGCGGTGAAACATGAACTCGTTTCCACCCTGGCCGGTCGTGCCGACCACAATCGTGCCCATGCGCATGGCCTCCAGGCAGGCCATTGGGAATCCCTCGGGGTGATTGAGATGTATGTAAAACTCGCAATCGGCCAACTTCGCCGCCATCTGCCGCTGCGTCAGCGCTTCGGTCACGTATTCCACTGGGAAGCCACTCGCCTCCAGTAGATCTCGCATCTGGGCATGGTAAGGATTGCGGCGGGCGATGACCAAGGTGCGATTCGACTGCTTGGGCGTCGGATTCCACACGTCGTCGTCCAGGAAGGGCGTGATCTTGCCGAGGGGCTTGACTCGATAGGTGCGCTCCACCCAATTCGCCAGGTAACGACTACACACCAAGACCTCACTGTCCTGATAATCGAGTTCCTTCACCAGCCATTGGCGGTTCTGGATAAAGAGAATCTGCCGGGCGTAGACGGCGGGCAACGGCCACATGACTTCGGGGACGATCACCGTGTCCGAAGATCGGGGCGGCTCGCTGGCGATGGCCTGCGACGGCACGGGATGCGCGTCCCACCACACGTCGAACGGCTCAACCTGGTGAACGAACGAGGCCACACCCAAATCGTTGAGCATGTGGGCCAGGCGATGGATAAACCAACACCCTCCCGAAGGCGCATCCGGTTTCGGACATAGCCAGCAGATCATGTCAGCCTCACCGCGAAGTCAGTCCAATCGGTCGTGACCCACTTTTTGAAAAATATCTTGAGCCCTTCTTGCTCGGTCTCCCATTTTTCCGGTGCCATCTGCATCTTCTCCTCCAAAGTCCGCCCGCGCGTCCTGCCCTCCAGATGATAGGCCCAGGCATAGCCGTTGTAAAAAATCGGCAGCCCGGCCACCATGCAGTCCAGCCCATAGTCGATGTCCTCCACCGCCATGCCGAAGCGCTCGTCCAAGAGACCCACGATCAGCATCGCTGCCCGGCTGATGGCGTACAGCGCGCCGCTGACCAGCATAGGCCGGATGCTGACGGCCATCGGGTGGTCGCGCGGATAGCCGCGCAGCGCATGATCCCAATAGCCAGGGATCGGTTGCCCCTGGGCGGGCACGAAGACCACCCCACCATGCTGCACCGTGTCGTCGGGATAGAGCAGGCGGGTGCCAACCACGCCCGCACCCAGGATGTTGAGACTGTCGCACAGGATCTGCAAGGTCGGGCATCCCTGGAACACGATGTCGTTGTTGACCAGGACACAGGACAGGCCGGTGGCCTGGCGCAAACCGGCGTTGCAGGCCTTGGCGAAACCGCCGTTCTGACTCTGGTGAATCAAACGCGCCTGGTGCGACTCGCACACCTGATTGAGTTCGGCCACCGTCGCCTCGTCCGAGCCGTCGTCGACCACGATCACCTCGGGCGACACCTGCGAGTGAGTCTGGCGCAGCGAGCGCAGGCACTCAGCGGTCAGCGCCACCCCGCCTTTGCCCCAGGTGGGGATGACGACAGAGAACCAGGGCTGGATAAGTTTCAGGGCCACAGCATCTCCTCATACAGCCGCACTGCCTCGTCGTTCATCAAGCAATCCCGCTGCGCCGCCCGCCTTCCTTCCCAGCCGATCTCCTGCCGCAACGCCTCATCTTCCACCAGGCGCGCCAGGGCTTCCACCCAGGCCGAGACCGTATTGGGTACGAGGCTGCCGCCGCCGTTCTTCCACAAGCGATATTCTCCCTCGGCGCTTGCCACGAAGGGCACCGCCGCCGCGCCGTACTCACGCAGTTTCAAGTCGCTGCGCGCCTGGTCGTACACGCCCGACAGGGGCGCGAGTCCGATGTCGAAACTCCTCACCATGTCCGGCCACTCCTCGAACGGCTTCCAGGAACGGTCAGTGAACTGCACCCCAAATCGATGGAGCGGATCGGAGGCCACCGCCCCACACACGCGCACCTTCACCTGGGGGTATCGCCGCTGGATGTCGGCCAGGGCCTGGGCGAAGACCGGGTTCTGCCAGGTGACGAGGTGTCCCAGGCTGCCTCCCCAGCCGATCACGACCGAACCGCTCATCTCTTTTTCTTTGGGGATGGGCCACAACTCCGGATCCAAGTAATTGCGTAACAGTTCCGCATGATACAGGCGAGTCAACTCCACAGACGGCACCACAGTCTTTTCCACATGACCGATCACCTCCAATAACTTTTTGACGGAACCGGACTTCTTCCAATAGTTCCAGGGTCCCGTCATGTTGCGTGGGATGTGCAGGTAATCGTCGTCGAAGGTCAGCACCACCCGCTGAGCCCCCAGGCTGCGCAGCGGTTGCAGTAATTCGTCGGCGAACACCCGCTCGACCAATACCGTGGACGACATTTTGTCCAGTGTCAACATGAGGTGGCGACACAGGACGATCTCGTGTCCCGCCTTCTGCAAATACTTGGCCGGGATGAAGATTCGGTAATGACTGGTATTGTAGGGCTGATCGTCGGCGAAGATGAACGTCGCCTTCATCGCCTCGTGCGTCTCACATTCGTCTCCGCTTCGATTCCTGCCTGCCTCAAAATCTCGCTCATCTCGTTTTCGGTCACGCCCCGGATGCCGAAGTCCAGGTCATTGCCCGCGCCGCTGAAGCGCAGGCGGATGGGGGCCATGCTGCACATCTCATTGGGGTGCAACGACAGGAACGGTTCGTCGATGGAGTGCAGGATCTGCGCGTCGGCCAAGCACAGAGGGCAAGGACCCGACCGCGACAGTTCGGGGTGCAATGCCCGCCGCCAGTGGGTCGCGCCGCGTTCCTCCATCGCCGCCTGCACCCCCTGCAGATAGGCCATTCGATGGCCTTCCTCGCCATACATCAGCGTGCGGCGCTGCACGTCCATCTGCGTTGTATTATTTTCTAAGTCCCCCAGGAAATGGTCGGCGAACTTGTTGATGAACGGCGCGGCAAAACCCCGCCAGGGTTCTGGCACCTGAGGCAGCATCCCGCCCGCGTCCCGGTAGCCCATCAAGCCGAAGTCGTCGAGTTGGGCAACGTTGACGCGCTTCAACTCCGCGATGAACGCGGCAGGGTTCTCCGGCAGGAATTCGTGGTAGGCCGCCAAGAGCAAGGCCAGATAAGCGCGGCGCTTGCGCTCCACCTCATCGTTGCGGGCAGCGTTGACCTGGATCGGCTTGCCTTGGGGAGCGCTGGCCGCATTCTGTGTCGCGCCGTTCGGCCCCACGGTCGTCTGACTGTAGGTCGGCGGCGCGAACCATAACTCGGCCTCGTTCGCCTTGCGGATGCCCTCTTTCGCCTGACGCTCAGCCTCGTAGTTCTGGCCGGACTGGGCCAGGGTCGTTTGCGGCGACAACAGGCCCGCTTGGAACAACGGCAGCAGGCGGTCGCGGATGGACGTGCGCAGTTCCAGGGCGTTGGATGAAAATACCACCTCCGTCTCGCGCGCCGCTCGCAGCCAGGCCTCGCCTTTCTTGCTAGTTTTCCCATAGTTCAATCGGAAGCGGCGTTCCCACCACAAGAGTTGGCGGCGCATGTATTCAAATTTCTCGATCATCAGGTCGGCGTCCACCTCGAAGTCCGCGCCGCGCTCGGTGGGCAAGGTGTTGCCGGTGGAGCCGCGCATGCTGATGCCGAGACGCCGGAAGATGTCCAGGCTCAACGTCCACCAGGTCTCGGAGGCGATGATCTCTCCCGTCACGCCCGGCGTGATGACCTTAACATCCAGACCACCCCACCAGGCCATCTTGCCCGTGCGCTCGCCGGACAGACCGTCGACGTCGTCCCGTAGTTTCTTCATCATCTCCGGCGAAGGCTTGTGTTCCATATCACCCAGCAGAAACAGCCATAGGATGTGGCGGTATCCTTCAAAGATCGCCCGCCGCATCTCCTCGTAGATGATGCGTGTGCTCAGGGCGCGGAACGCGCCTTGCATGTGCGGCTTGGGGTAGGCCTCCCAGCGCTGGTCGAGTCCGCGCACCGAATCGACCATGCCATCCTTGATCAAGAACTCGCCGGTCGGCGCGATCTCGCCGATCTGAAAGAACGCCTGGTAGTAGTCCACCGGCAATAGCGTTTTGAGCGCTGTTTCCGTCCATTCACCCGAGGCCGGATTTACGAACGAGATGTGCGACAGGTGGCTGCCGACCGACACGTAGGGCGGCGGCAGCAGGAGAATGCCGCGCAATTTTCCATTTTCGTAGACGGTCAAGGGGTGGGCGACGCCGAAGACGGCCACCGATAGCCACATGCTGGCTAACATGCTTTGCAAATCCAGGCCGTCTACGTCATACAGCATCTCGAGTTCTTGTTTGACTTCCAGGCTGGGGCCGCGGATCTCCAGGTCGCGCATGGAGACCTGGATGGGCGTCTCGAAGGCCGAGGCCACGTCGCCCTCCGAACGGTAGTAGAACCGAGCCAGCCGGTAGCCGCTCAAGATGTTGCCGGGGATAGGGAACGGCTTAGTGGCTGGCCCTGCCTCCTGTGGGGTGAAGGGGGAGAACTCACCGGCGATGAAGTTCTCCAGGCGCTCGGCGGCAGACGACTTGACATCCACGCCCTGCCGCAGCACCGCGCCGAAGGCCGACAGGTCGTCGGTCAGGTTCGCCAGGGCCTGCGCCCGGGTGGTAAACTTTCCGCCGGCGCTGCGCCATTTTCCCGCCACCGTGTCGTAGCCCGATTGGATGCCCGACAGCCACAACGGGTCGTCGGCCTGCTTGACATTTTTGGGTTTCGCCATGAAAATCGCCTGTACAGGGTTTGGGGAGCCTGTACAGGCGATTTTACTCCAATTTCGTCGGCGAGTCAATCAACAAAATAGATGAAGGCAAACTCATTCCACCTGACCGCTGGATCGCGTGCCCACCTGTTGTTGTTGATCGCCTATCGCCTGGGGTTGTCCGAGAACTTGACCTCGGCCCGCACCGACGCCCAACTGGTGGCCCTGCTGCGCGACCTGCCCCACTGTCAATACCACCTGCATGCCCTGGACGGCCTGCGCCCCCTGCACGACATTCACCACACCCTGGGCCGCCTGCCCTCCCAGGACTGGCCGCAATACTGCATCGGCCTGTGCGCCGAGTGCCATCGCCGAGTGGAGAATGGCCTGGGATGCCCCGACCGCCAGGAACTGATCGAACTGGCCGAGCGCCTCACCAGGGCGCAACCCAATCGACTGCTTTTCCAACCCAGCCCATCACACTGATCAGACCCGTCTCGTCCTCGTCGACGGGTTTCTCCAGAGAATGCTGGATGGCATCCGCTAGGTGGCGCAGCGCATCGGTATTGTGATCCATCATCACGCCGGTGTGGTCGGGATCGGGCGGGCCGTAATAAATGATGCGGCCATGCTCCCCTTTGCGCTCGGTGGTGCCGGTCAACTCCTCGACCATCTCCATGTCGTTTCCCAGGATAAACTGCCGCCCGGCCAGCGACAGGTTGGCGTTGATCATCCACTGCCGGATGTTTTCGGTCAGGTACTGTTTCACCCAGGTCATGGCGGGCATTATCTTCCCGGTCTTGGGGTCGGACTCCAACAGGAGTTTGCCCGACTCGTCCAACAGCGGCGTGACACCACCCGGTATGGTGCGGTGAAACCGATCCGCCAGATGCGGGTCTTTGTCTTGCAGAGATTGGATGGCCTCGCCCTTGTCGCAACACACCGCCCCCAATGTGCCGAGCAACGTGCGATGATACAGATGGCGCAATACCCGGATCTGTAACGGCAGCGGCACCTGGCGCATGACGATGCGCGCGTAGCATTCCCAGCGGTCTATCGGGCCGCGGCGATAGGCGATGAGCAACACGGAGGGGTCGGGGCTGTAGCCGTAGTCCCAGCCGATGCAGAATATATCCGCCCGAACCGCGGGCAATCCCAGGGCCAGGGCCACCGCCGAATCGTCGTTGCGCAGCGCCGAGGTCAATAATTTGGTAAAGTAAGGCTGACTGCTCACACTGATGGCGTCGGGTGGGAAGGACGACAAGAGTTCCTCGCCCCACTCTCCCAACACCTGAGTCTGGTAGCCCTGGGTGTTCTCACCTCCGTAGGCGTCGATCAATTCCCTCTTCTTCTCCTCATCGTCGTAAATGGGGTTGACATAAGTATTGTACTTATGACGAGACCAATCCTTGCCCAGTTCTGTCTTATCGATGGCATAGAAGGGCGTGTTGCGCACGCCATTGGGCACCCCCGAATACCACCAGGTGGCGTCGGGCAACGCCGTCTGTATGCGTGAATTGTGGCATATCCAGTTGCCAAAGGCCATCTCGTCGCCCAGGATGTACTCGGCGCGCAGCCCCACCATGTTCTGGTCGGTGCCCGAAGTTCCCTCGATGCGAAAGTACCAGGCCAATCCACCCGCGAACAACAGGCGCGGGGCCTCGCCGCGGCGCTTCTCTTTGAGGAAGGCATTGAAGAACGGGTTGCGGCTCAGGCGGGCCAGGATGCGGTCGAAGATCGGCGCGAGATGGCTGTCGCGCGGGGCGAACATCAGCGCCTCGGTCAGCCCCTCGCGGTTGAAGTGGATGAGGCCCAGGCGGATGACCTTCGATTCGATGCACAGTGTCTTGGCGATCTTGCGGCCCGTGCATACCGAGACCTTGCGCGAGCGATCCAACACCATGTATTTCTGCGCGACCGACATCTCCCGACTCAAATCTTCCCGCCAAAAGAGCAATAGGAACAGCAGTTCGTCTTCCAGGCATAGGTAGAGGTATAGATCGTCGGGGTGGAGTTGGGTGCGCTTCCGCATCAGAAGTTGGGCTGGCCGGTGCCCAAGGTGGCAAAGTTGTTGCAACGCGGGCAGGTGAACTCGAATCTCCAGGATACGCCGTTGGCGTCCAGGTGGAATAGGATGATGCCCAGGTTGAATATGAATCCGTCCTCTTTGCAGTGGCGGCAGACGATCTGCCGCCCGCGCTGGTTGATGAGTTCGCGGGCCTCAGCCCGGATGCCCTGCACGATAGATACCACATCGCTCTCGCTGCCCCGCGACTCGCGGTCGATGCCCAGACCCTTTTCCAGCGACTGGAAGGCGGTCAGGGCGTTCTTGCGCACGTCGGAGATGGTCTTGATGTCGCCGGCGCTGGGGTTACGGGCGTAGGCCAGGACTTTCAAGCGCTCGTCGAGCAATTCCAGGGTGAGTTGGATGCGGGCCATCTCGGTCAGCGCCACCATGTCGTTGGGGGTGGGGTCGGCGAAGTTCTTGAGATAGGACTCAACGATAGACTTGACCTGGGCTTCGTGGGCCTCGTGGCTGACACGATCCACCTGTATATTCGCCAGTGCCCGGCCAATCTTCTCCTGGCGGCCCTTGATGATGTAGCGCCGTAGGTCGTCGTCGTTCCAGCCATCGGGGTATTGGCTGTCTAAATCCTCGACCACGCCCTTGAGGTTGCGGTACTGGATCATCTCGGCGTTCGTGACCTTTTCGGGCCGGTCGATCCACGGGGGCAAATTACTGGGGTCGATATTGCGCACGCGGGGCATGGAGGCGCATTATGACTCACTAGACAGATCTTGTCAAAAGTGTTATGCTGTCCGTGTGTGGGGCGTCTTGCTAGTTGCGTGACGTTCCTCCTCCTCGCGGCCCGACCGAATCGCCTCCGGTCGGGCCGTTTTGCCTCTTGACAGAACAAAATTCGGGTGTAGAATTTCATCGGGCTGGAAAAAAACAGGGAGCGGCGTCGCAAACCGCCTATCGGTCAGGGGGCGGGATTTTCGTTGTGACGCCGCGAATCAGCCCCCCTCCCCCTGACCCATGGGCGGTTTTGATTCTGAGGCGAAATGTTCGACCGGAATCTCTCCAACCACATCGACCGCACCCTCGTCAAGTTAGAGGCCAGCCACGGCATCCGCCGCTGGTGGTGGCGCATGGTCAAACGCTGGCTGGAACAACGAATCCCATGAGGACCGATCCGCGTGTCCCGCTGGATGTGTTTCGTTCCGCCGGGTTGGACGCCAGCCGTTTCTTCCGCTCGGACTCCATCAGCGTCCGCGGCCCATGCTGGTGCGGCGGCCATCGACGTCTGGCCGTATGGTTGGCGAAGTGTAACTATCAATGCGACGTATGCGGCAGGAAAGGCTTTTTGATAAACCGTAGACCGGACGCCAATACCCTGGCCCAGATGAAAGCCCAGGCGGCGCTGGCCGCCGAACGACGCGACCGAGAACGCCTCGCCCGACTGACAGAGTACACTTCGCACGAACTATGGAATGAGTTGCACGACCGCCTGACCGACGACCACCGCATCTGGTGGGAGAACCAGGGGGTGCCACGAGATTGGCAGGATTATCTGAAGTTAGGCTACGACGCGCACCGCAAGTATCGCGGCCAAGATGGGCAGATCCACGTCTCACCTGCCTACACCATCCCCTTCTTCCACCGTGATTGGACATTCAAGACCATTCAGTTTCGCCTCAATTCAGTCCAGTATCCCCAGGAGCGCTATCGTTTCATCCAGGGCCTGGGCACTTGTTTCTACATGAGCACGCCCAACCAGCCGCTGGGCGACGAGGTATTGGTGGTCGAGGGAGCCAAAAAGGCGATGGTCGCCCACATTCACGGCTGGGGCGGCTGCGTCCTGGCCGTACCCTCCCGCTCAGACTTCGGCGGCATCCAACAGGCCGTCGCCGACTGCGGACGCTGTTATATCCTGCTCGATCCGGATGCCACGCCACAGGCATACAAGTTGGGCCGATCTATCGGGAAGTCGGCGCGCGTGGTAGAATTACCCGTCAAGGTGGACGATGGCCTGATGCAATATGGCCTGACACGTGATGGCCTGGCCAGCGCCCTGCGCTACGCCAAGCCAGTCCAGTAATCACAACGGGCCGACCGAGACGGAGTGACGGTCGCGCCCCACATCGCACACGACGCCGAACATCACTCCAACTGTTACTGAGATCACGACGGGTTGCACCCCTAGCGAGACATTTCGTCTCCGGCCCGGACAAAACCGAGAACAGCGGGCTGCGGATAGACCGCATAGGTGGGTGGAAGGAAACTTCCTTTAGCGACCGGCCTCTACGCCGACTCCGCCGAACCTGCGGATTGTTCCCTCACACGGAAACGGAGCGGCGCACGCTGTCAGGGCGGCCCTGGGATGACTCCGTCTTTTCCCTGATCGGGAAGCGGATCGTTCCCCAACGCCTTTTCGTCGTGAAAGAAAAAAGACAAGGAGATGATCAATGAGAACCAGATCGAGATTGGAAAATCAATTGAGAACCTGTTTACAACGACATCAGGTCAGCGATGAGCAATTGATCGACGACCTGCTCAATATCCTGATGCCGGAACGGGTGCTGACCGACCAGCAGCAGATGATCGGGGCGCTGTGCCAGGTGATGCACTGGGCCAGCGAACTCAACGGCGGGCGAGTCGCGCCGTTGGCGAGTAAGTTGCTGCAGATGGGCGTGCGGCCCGAAACCATCCTGTCCGAGTACGGGCCGAGTGGCGGCTACTGGGAGCACGACTGGCGCGGCAGGCAGGGCGAAGTCCCCAACGAGCGCGCCATCTCCGAAACCATCTTGTTTGCCATCAACGGTTGGACAAACGATAAACGCGGCGAACGGATGCCGGACGGCGTATGACCACCTCGCCCGCCGACATCCTGTTCACCCCTGGCGAAGCGGCCTCGGCTACGCGCAGTATCCTGGAGCAGCGCCGGGCTAACCCCGCCTCGGGTGTCTATCTACCTATCGATTCGCTCTTGCCGCACCTCCTGCCCCTGGCCCAGGACAACTTGGTGACGATCCTGGGACGGCCCGGCAACGGCAAGACCTCGCTGATGATGTGGTGGGCGCGACAGGAAGCGCTGCGCATCGCCCAGAACGGAAATCACAAGCAGGCGGTGGTCTACATCACCTACGAGCAGTCGGTCGAAGACCTGACGGCCTTTGCTCTCGCCGCCCAGAGTGGCGTTCCCATCGACGCCATGGCGCGCGGCACCATCCGCGACGATCAATGGCAGGAACTGATGGGCCAGTTCGTTCAGCAGGTGGCCCTGCCCATCGTCGTCATCGGCCACAGCATCGCCCGCCGCCAACGGCGACCTCGCCTGACGCTGACGGCGGTGATCCACGCCCTGGAATACCTGGTGGACAAACTTCAATTCGAGGTGCGCCTGGTGTTCCTGGACTACCTGCAGCGTATCCCCGGCGAGAAGTACGTCGGCGACCGGCGTATGGAGGTGTCCGAATCGCTCGACCGCTGCAAGGACAGCGCCCTGTCCTTCGGCGCGCCGTGGGTGGTGGCCGTCCAGGCGCGGCGCGATGTGGACAGCCGACCACTGCCAGTGCCTCTGATGGCCGACGGCCAGGAGACTGCGGGTATCGAGCAGGCCTCGGACGTTGTGCTGTCGGTGGTGCGCCCCTCTCACTACCGCAAAGAGGGCGAATCGTTCGGAAAGGTGATCGTCTCCGGTCACAGCCAGATGCTGATCACCATCCTCAAGCAGCACTTGGGACCCGATAACCTAGCCGTCTGGATCAACTTCGATATCCCGGTCAACACGGTGCGGCAGTGATCAACCTGGCAAGCGTGCTCAACCTGCCGTATGCCTCGGCCTCGGTGCACTGCTGCATCGTCTCGCCGCCCTACCTGCAGGCGCGCAAATACCACGCCCAGGGCCACCACTACTGGCCGGGGGGGGAATATCTCCCAGTGGCGGGGCGGGACTTCGCCATCGCCATCCCCGAATGGATCGGCGACCTGGGACGTGAGACGACTCAGGAGATGTATATCTTTCACGTGCTGGAAATGGTCAAAGAGATCATGCGCGTGCTGCGACCGGACGGGACGCTGTGGCTCAACCTGGGCGACGGCCTGGCGCGCGACGAGGCCAAAGGCGTCAAGTTTGCCGGTTATCCCGACGAGACTCAGGCGCTGGAGGAGAACCGCGGGCTGGACATCCCCCAGGGCTTACAGGGCGGAGATCTGCTGATGACGCCGCACCGCGTCGCCCAGGCTGTCCAGGCGCTGGGTTTCATCGTGCGCGACGACACGGTGTGGGCCAAACGCAACTGCAAGCCGGAGAGCAACGACGGCTGGGCCTACCGCCAGAACACATGCGCCTGCGTCCACGAGACGCAGCGCGCCGCACTGAAAGAGGAGATGGCTCGCCTGGGCGCAGATCGACATACCGCCGGGGCCAACGTGCGGCGGCGCATCGCCCGCGCGCCTCAGCCCGATTGCCCGGACTGCCGGGGAACGGGGAAACTTCCGCAGGTAAAGTTTCATCGGGGCAGTTGGCGCTTCACCCGCTCCCACGAATATCTGTTCCAGGTGGTACACCAGATGGGCTACTACGCCGACCGCGAGGCGGTCAAGGAACCGGCCCAGACCGTATCTATCCAGCGCGCCAAGCGAGGCGTGTCGGGAAACCACAAGTACACTCTTGGCGCGGCGGGCCAGGCGGTCGAGGGATTGTTCTCGCAGCGCGACGGCGACCCCGCGAGAATCGTGTCGCATACCCGCAACCCGCGTAGCGTCCAGTGGAGCGACGACCAGTCGGAAATCATCGACTACCTGGCCGAGGAACACCCTCAGGTGTTGGCGGATTTTATTTCCCGACAGAACGGCAACAGCGTTCTCTTGCTCAAGACGCAGGGGTTTCGCGGCAACCACTTTGCCACGTTCCCGCCCTCGCTCGTCGAGCGCCTGCTGCTGGCCTCCTGCCCGCAGAAGGTGTGCGACCAGTGCGGAATGCCCTGGGCGCGCGTGTTGGAGTACCACACGCCGGTGGCGGGCGTCGACTTCCCCATCGCCCACCATCGAGACGACACCGGCCCGTCCACCGCCGCCGCCCTGCGCAGCCGTACCTCGGCCCTGCGCGCTTCGGGCGGCGAGAAGTACATGGCGGCCAAGGCCGAGAATCCGCGCCGCACCGTGGGCTGGCAGAAGACTTGCCACGGCCACGAGTCGCGGGCCGTGCCCGGCATCGTTCTGGATCCGTGCGCCGGCTCCGGGACGGTCGGCTTCGTGGCGAGGCGAGCGGGACGGCGATTCATCCTGTCGGACATATCGCCGGTGTACATGGACGAGATCGCCCTGGCCCGCGCAGCGCGCAAGACCAGCCGCAGACTCCTGGCGCAATTGCCGATGTTTCAGGGAAGTGAGGAGGCGTAGATGAGTATCGTGTATCAACTAGAAGTAGGAATCCAGAGATGGGTGGCCGAGGTCTACGACGGCCCGATTGTCATCCCCGCCGATTCTACCGCGACGCTGGAGTTGCGCCGCCGCGACGGCTCGGTGATCGTCCGCATGGAACTTCTCCCGATGGAGATCTACAGCATCGAAGTACGTGGGAACGCCTGATGCACCAGGTCGTGTGCGGAGATGTGACCGACTGGGCCGCGGCCTACGACGGGCCGCCGTTCCACGCACTGCTCATCGATCCGCCGTACCACCTGGAGAGCATCGCTCGACGTTTCGGCAAGCCCTCGGCCAAGCCCGCGCGCGGCGCGCTGTATGCCCGCGTCGGGCGCGGTTTCATGGGCCAGGCCTGGGACGGCGGAGATTGGGCCTTCCGCCCCTCCACCTGGAAACTTCTGACACGCCATCTCTACCCCGGCGGATTCGTCCTGGCCTTCGCCTCGCCGCGCAACGACTGGCTGATGGCGCATGCCATGCACCGCGCTGGATTGGTGCTTCATCCCAAGGTCTTCCTGTGGGCCTATGCCCAGGGAGTTCCCAAGGCCACCCGCCTGGACAAGCGACTGCAGGCGATGAACGAAGGTCCCCTGGCGCAGTCGGTCAGGGACAATCACTTCTACGGCCTGCAGGTGCTGAAGCCCCAGGCCGAGACCATCCTGGTGGCGCAGAAGCCATATCGGGGCCGACCGCTGTTGAATATCCTGCACACGGGCGCAGGCACGTTCAATATCGGCGCGACTCGCCTGGGCGAGCGCGGCAAGAAATGGTCGCAGGCGCGTGGCGGATTCTGGCAGACTGATGCCGAGGCCCAGGCGGAACTCGAGACCAATCCCCTCGGTCGCTGGCCGGGCAACCTTCTGCTGTGCCACCTGCCCGATTGCCTGAGCCTGGGCTGGGCATCGGTCGCGGGGCGGACTCTCAACCGATGGACGGACGGGGCCAAGCCCTTTGGCAACGGCGCGGGACATCCTTACGAGAGTCTGGATACGCCCGACGACTGGATCGAAGTGTGGCGCTGCGCAGCGGGCTGCCCGGTGGCGGCGCTCGACGAGCAGGCGGGACCCTTGGCCTCGGGCAAGATGTCCGCAGGCACGAAACGGTCGACGGACGGCGGCTACAACGGCGCGCAACCGGAGGTCGCCAACGAGCGCGACACCTACGGCGATGCGAGCAGCGCCTCCCGTTTCTTCAAGACCTGCGACTGGTCTTACGAGACCTTCGAGAGGTTGAACGAATCCCCCGCCGTCCACTACTCGGCCAAGGCCTCGGTCGCCGAGCGCGAACACGGACTATCGCACTTTCCAGCCCAATGGTTATCCGACGGACGCCCGACGCCTATCGACAACCAGTTCCAGCGCGGCCAGACCCACAAGCGCAACCCGCACCCATCCGTCAAGCCCATCGGCCTGACGCGCTGGCTGGCGGCCCTGCTGCTGCCCCCACCGCTGTACGAGCGGCGTCTGCTCGTGCCGTGCTGCGGTGTGGGTAGCGAGATGATCGGCGGTCTGTTGGCCGGCTGGGATGAGATCGTCGGCATCGATCTCTCCCCGGAGTACGTCAAGGTGGCCCATGCCCGCCTGGACTGGTGGTCGGCCCAACCGCGCAGCCAATGGGACGCGCCGGCGGCCTCCGATGCCCCAACGCAACTGGAGATGTTCGGTGCGTGAGTGGCTGATTCTGCGGCACGATCCGCACCCGCTGAGCCTGGAAGGAAAGAAATTCATGCGCTCACAGATCGAGCGTGGCCTACAGCGTGACATCTTTCGTCCTGGCAGCCTGTTCGTCACTTTGAGAAATCCCAAGCGCTATTTCCTGTTGACCGCCACGGGGCTATTGCAAGTGGAGAAGAACTATGGAAGGCAACCTGCGACCTATACCGCGTAAGGGACTGTTCCGCCGACCGCCCTCGGCCCTGGCGACTTTCCTGGCCTACATCGTGATCGTCGCCTTGATCTTCCTGGGCTGCAACTTCCTGTCGATAGCCTATTTGGGGGTTCCATGAACGGCCAGCCGCTCTTGGGCGACCAGGCCCTGCTGCGACAGATGATGCGCGATCTGCAGCGGGCTTGGGCTATTGTCTACGACGACACGGTGCTGCAAAGCCTGCCGCCGCAGGAGGTGCAGGCGTTAGGGGTATCACTCCGTCATTGTATCGTGTGCGCGACCAATCTGCTGATGCGCTGCGGCGACTACGGACCCTACCTGATGGAGGCAAAAGATGATCACGCAAAAATGCCACGTGTGTGGTGAGGCACGGCCCGGCGACCAGATCGGCGTGCGCATAATCGAAGTGAGCCTGGAGTACGGTCTGCCGCCGGACACGATGCAGATGAACGTGCGCTACTGCCGCGACAAGCCAGAGTGCACCGCCATGTCCAAGGACTATCGCTTCGGCTTGCGGCCTCGGCAACCCATCTTTTGATGGGTATTCATTGACCATTAATCCTGTGCGGGGAAAGAAAGTATATAATCATCTGGGTGGGTAGCGGCGTGGCGAGTTGACACGCTAGGCGGTTGCAACCGCCTGTAGTTAGCGGAAGTCGTGCGACTAAAGCCTCCCCTGCCAAGCGTGGACGACGCACGTAAGGCAGAACAAGGGTATGCCCAAAGGGAGGACAGCCAGGACGGAATATGTAGAAACGGACACTGGCCTATCCATCAGAATTTCGATGTACAGCATCGGCGGAGAATTCGCTCTGATTGGAGAACAATGAACATCAACATTAAGGACTCGCCTTGGCTCACCGAGGCCAATTGGTCAGACGAGCAGGCACGCTATATGCTCATCGCCCTGCTGCATGAAGGCGTCCTGTCCGCAAGACGTGGCGAGGACGGTGCCTTATTTTTCTCTTACGCTTGGGCATACTATCCAGATGGCGTGTCCCAGTCCGAGGCCATCGCCGAGTTGGGCGCGATGGAGTTCGATGAGGCGGGGCAAAGAATCGAATGAGTCCGCGTAAGTCTATCGGCGACTACCCATCCGACTGGAAGGACATCGCGCGAACCGTCAAGCAGGCGGCGGGCTGGCAATGTGTGCGCTGCGGTGCTCCCCATGACAGGGAGACGGGCCATGTCCTGACTTGCCATCATCTCGATCTCAATCCCGAAAATAATTCGTGGTACAACCTGGCGGCCCTATGTCAGCGTTGTCACCTACACATTCAGGGCAAAGTGATCATGGAGCGCATCTGGATGTTCGAACACAGCCCGTGGTTCCGACCCTACGTAGCCGGATTCTATGCTGACCAATTTGGTCTGCCGACCGACCGCGAATACGTCATGGCCCACCTGGACGAGTTGATCGCCTTGGGGCAGGGAAGATGCTAGCCCAGGCCAACGCAATCCGCATTCCGCTGGCGGCGGAATCTGTCCACTGCGTCACGACCTCGCCGCCGTTCTGGGGCTTGCGCGCCTATCAGGGCCAGCAATCGTTTGCTTGGCCGGGCGGCTCATTCGCCCCCTGGCCGGGCCTGCCCAAATGCGTCGAGATACCGGGGCCGGACGAGAATGAATTGACGCAATGCCAACACAACTTTCAGATTATGGGTAAGAGTACAACCCGTATACGCCACGGCGCAATAGGCGGCCTACATGCAGGGCGATCAGTCAATAAACTCTCTCGCAACATTCTGCTCAACCCTAATACCGGCGCATGTTGTCTGAAATGCGGCGCTTGGCGCGGCGGCCTGGGGCAGGAGCCGCAACCCGAAATGTTTATTTTCCATATCCTGCTGGTCATGCGCGAAGTCCGCCGCGTGCTACGGCCCGATAGCGTGTGCTACTTCGACATTGGGGATTGCTATGCCAGCAATGGCAAGGGAAGTAACGTGGGACAAAGAAGTAGCACATTACGAGGCAGAGGAATCAATCAAGGTTCAATGCCACTCAAGATGGACAAGTTTAGTCTAATACTACCCAAGGGCAATCTCGTCGGCATCCCGGCGATGCTGCTCAAGGCGTTACAGGCCGACGGCTGGATTGTTCGCAACGACCTTGTGTGGCACAAAGTCGCGCCGATGCCGGAGAGCCTGAACGGGACTCGTTATGAGGCTGCGCCGTGCGGGTGTCTTCAATATGAGGGTAAGCGTAATGAGACATTGACAGTAGGTAAGCAAAGGCTGAACAACGGTGACCTTACTTCTGGCAAAACCGTTAGCGACCATGCCGACCCCGACTGCCCCGATTGCGGCGGGACGGGGCGGGTGGGCGAGCCGGAGTTGCGGCGCGGCAGTTGGAGGCACACGCGCGCGCACGAATTTGTGTTCATGCTCACGAAGCAGATGGGCTACTGGAGCGACAAAGAGGCGGTGAAGGAGAAAGTCAAGGAGTCTAGTCTAATACGATCTCAAAGCGGCTGGCATGGGCAAAAGGATAATGGCAGATCTGAGCCGGATAATACAGATAAAATGGGAACTCGATGGGCGTCCCCATCGGGTCGCAACCCGCGCAGCGTCCTCTCCGCCGAGAATGATTTTGTTCTGGGGGCATGGCTGGCCGAGAATGCGCCTGTGCTACTGGCTGAATACCTCGAACAGGCGCGCAATTCTCCTTCGGTAATGTCACCTGCGCCGTCGGCTTATTCGGGCAACCATTACGCCACTTACCCTCCCGGCCTCATCCAGCCCTTCATCCTGGCCTCCTGCCCGGCGCGCTGCTGCCCGGTGTGCGGCGCGGGCTGGGCCCCGGTGGTGGAGATTCCAGAGGGCAGGCCGAGAGGCTCCTATCACGATCATAGTCAAGATGGGATTGAATACGGACGAAGGCAAGGCGGCAAAGGGCCAGCCAATCTATCGGGAGATCAGCAATTGTATGTCACCGGCTACCGTCCAACGTGCGCCCACCCGCATACGGAGCAAGAGGCGCTTCCGGGAATTGTTTTGGATCCATTCTGCGGGAGCGGAACCACCGGTTTAGTCGCCCGCGAACTGGGTCGCCGCTTCGTCGGGCTGGACGTATCTCTGCCCTACCTACGCGACCAGGCGATGGGCCGAGCCGAAGTCTACACGTTGCCGCTGATGGCGGTGTGAGAATGGAAAACATTCTTGGCCCATACGTATTGGGCACGACGGACGATGAACATCAGGGGATATACACGGGCGACGCATTGGAGTTAGCAGAGGCCATTCCTGATGAGAGCGTGGATTTTATTTTCACTGACCCAGTGTACTGGCATATAGATGATTACCTTTGGTTAGCGGAGGTTGCTAGCAGAGTTCTCAAGCCCACAGGTACGGTGTTGGCACAGGTGGGGGCACTATTTTGGATCGAGGCACAAAACGCCTTTCGGGAAGTAGGGGAAATGGTACATCTGCCGCCCATAATAGAGGTATACCATTTTTCGACCACGGCATTTCAGGTCGGGTCGGTCAGAATCTTATCTGGTTATCAGCCGTACATTTGGGCTATCAAAACAATGCGGACTCTTTCGATCATGAACAGGAGTTTCGGCAAACGCGACAAAGTTCATCATGAGTGGGGGGATGGGGCAAACTTCTTTTCCCGATACATTCAGGTATTGACCGAATCAGACCAAGTGATATTCGACCCTTTTACGGGTGGCGGGACAGTCCCCGCTGTGTGTAAGATGTTGGGTCGGAAGTGGCTGGCATTCGAGATAAATCCAGCGGTAGCGGAACGGGCGCAGGAGCGTGTGCGTAACACCCCGTCGCCACTTTTTACGGCGGAAGTCTACACGCTGCCGCTGATGGCCGTGTGATGAGATTCGGCAGCCTGTTTTCGGGGATCGGCGGGTTCGATAGAGGCTTTGAACGCATCGGCATGTCGTGTGCCTGGCAGGTGGAGAATGACCGCTCATGCCAAAAGGTGTTGGCGCACCATTGGCCCAACGTGAAGCGATACGGGGACATCCGGGAGGTAGTAGACCTTGAACCAGTTGACCTTATTTGCGGGGGGTTCCCCTGTCAAGACCTGTCAGTGGCCGGAGGCCGCGCGGGCCTGGCTGGAGAACGCAGCGGACTTTGGCACGAGTTCCATCGCATTCTTACAGAGTGTCGCCCGCGATGGGCTGTCGTCGAGAATGTCCCCGGCCTGCTTTCCAGCAACGGAGGGCGAGATTTTGCCGTCATCCTTCGCGGGCTGGTCGAATGCGGGTATGGCGTCGCCTATCGGATACTCGACGCTCAGTATTTCGGAGTGGCCCAGCGCCGCCGCCGTGTGTTCATTGTCGGAAGTCTTGGAGACGGACGCGTTGCCCAAGCACTTTTTGAGTCCGAAGGCTTGCCGGGGCATACTCCGCCGCGCCGCCAAGAGGGGACGGCCAATACCGGACTTTCTGGAACGCTGTCTGCGAATGGTGGCGGGATAGACCGACCCGCCGGAAATGCCAACGAGTTAGACTTCTGCGTTGCCGCCCCGCTCCGAGCAGGGCGGGCCAGAGCGGATACATTTGGGGACGCTGGCAACGTAGTGGCCTTCCAGCAGAACACGCGCGATGAAGTCAGGCTCATCGGCGGCAATGGAAGCCACGTTGGGGCGTTGTCGGCAGAGCCGGGAATGAAGCAGCAAAACTACATCGCTGGTGCGATCACTACGCATCAAAGGCGTGGTAATCCTGATAACCAGACGTTTGTGGTTGCTCCGTCCTTGGTCAGCCATCACAACAACCTAGATAAACAGGCGTATATAGCCTTCGACCCGTTGCGGGCCGGGATCGAGAGGACATTCATTCACCGCACAGGTTCGTTCGGCGTCCGCCGCCTCACCCCGGTGGAATGCGAGAGACTCCAGGGATTTCCCGATGGATTCACTGACTTGCCGCAATCCGACAGCATGCGCTACCGCCAATTGGGGAATGCGGTATGCGTTCCGGTAGTGGAGTGGATTGGGCGGCGACTGTGGGTCGCCGAATACAACGAGTGAACCTCCTCTAAAATTGAAAGGATCACCAAAAAATGCCTGACTCACAACCGTTCGACCAGTGGGCCGTCCTGGAAATCATGGGCCACGTCCGCCTGGCCGGTCGCGTCCGCGAACAGTCCGTCGCCGGCACCGGCTTCCTGCGCATCGACGTGCCCGAAACCGTTGGCCTGCCCGCCTTCACCCGCCTGTATGGGACCAACACCATCTACAGCATCACCCCAGTCTCCGAAGAGTTCGCCCGCCAAGCCGCTGCCGCCCTGCGCGAAACGCCCGTGAATGTCTACGTGCCTGCCCTACATCCCCCGCAACCCTCCCTGTTCCACGGTGAACAATACGACGATGACGACGAATAAGTACCGCGCCGTCCCCACCACCCTCGACGGCGTCCGCTTTGCCTCTAAACGCGAAGCCGCTCGCTATGCCGACCTGCGCCTCCTGCAAAAAGCAGGCCAACTCACCGACCTGCGCTGCCAGGTCGCCTTCGACCTCCGCGTTAACAATATCGCCGTCGCCATCTACGTCGCCGACTTCACCTACCATACCCCCGATGGCGCACGGGTCGTCGAAGATGTCAAATGCCCCCCCACCCGTACCCCCCTCTATCGCCTTAAAAAGAAACTGATGAAGGCCGTCCATAATATCGACATCACCGAAGTCGAGTGACCCTCCCCCCCCCCTTTTCCTTATGTCAATACAATAATTCGGTCAACCTACTCCAATAATTCGGTCAAGTTGCCTAACAATCGCCTAACAACACTGTTCGCCTGAATTGCAGTCAGATTGCCCAACGATGTGAGTTCCCCCAATGTCGTTGGAATAATGCCTGAAATGCGCGGGGACACCTACCGACGCTTGGCCGATGGCCGCACTTTCCCAGTGCGGCCAATGTGGGGGGGTCCGCCGCCTGCAGTGACCGGCGGACCCCGTAGGTGAGCGGTGGTGATCGGCCTTGCTAACCGCCCCCGTAGGTGTGTCGGTGAGCCACTTGCGCGGCGAGCCGTTGCAGCACATGGTCGAGAATGTCAGGCTGGTCGGTGTCGCCGTTGTCAGCAGCAGTGGGCATGGCCGGCGCGTTTTCGCGGTGCTTGGCCTCACGCCGAGCGATTTTGGCTTGCATCGCCGCCAGTTTAGCAGCAGCCGCTTGACGTGCTTCTGCCGTTTCAACAACGGCCAAAGTGAGCACGTGCTTGCTAATTTTCATTGTCGTCTCTCTCTCCCCAAAAGGTAGTGGCGGCCCGTCACCTCGACGGGCCGCCGAACTGGTGTCGCTGTGCTACTTGCTTCTAGGTTTTCGGTTAGTGCTGGTAGACACCGCAGGCTCAGGCAGTTTTCCGGGCACCGCGTCGCCTGGGATAAAATTAGCGCGTGACTTGTCGCTCGCGCCGAACTTGGCTTGACTGCCAGCAGCAGCGACGCGCGCAGCGACGCGAGTGTTCAACGCGGCCAAAACTTTGGCGATGGTGTCCTCGTCGATGTTAGCAGCAGTCAATTGCTTCTCGACACCGACATTGCGCGAGGCTAACTTCGCGGCATCGGCCTCGTCTTTCTCCGCCCTCCACTTCAAGACTGCCGTTTTGAACTCGGCCAACACTGTGGGTGTGTTGCGAGTCGCAATCAATGTCAAAGACGCCGAATAGTTGAACGACAATCCGGCGACGTTGATTTTTCCGCCAAGACTCAGGCCGCCGTTTTTATTCGGCGCGATCCACAAGCCCTGCGGTAAGATCGACTTGCCAAACAGAAACAACACAATCGCTCCAACAACATCGTTAATGTTCATTGTCCTAACCCTCCTGGCCGTGAGAGGCCGATAAAGCGGCATCCGCCGCGCGTGCAAGAACGGCCATAGTCTAACCGAGTTCGGCTCAGCCTCCGCTAAACTTTCGCTAAACATTTCAACGAAATTCCTAAACATTCTGCTCATTTTTCTAAGCAAACGTTAAGGAATTTCCGAGCCGAATTTAGCGATAATTTAGGCGAACGCAGGCCGATTCGTGGTAGATTCGCGCGTGCTGGACGACAAGCCGCGCTGCGCGAATTAGCCGTAGTACGAATCACTGGTGGTAGTCGTCCAGCGTACTATCCTATAGCGGTAACGGGCAACGGGGGGCTATTGGGCGGTGGTAGGCAGATGAGGTCTATCAACATTATGTCTACCAGAGTAGGGTAACAGAATGAGTGAGGAAGGCAGGGAGGTAAGATATAGGGGCGGGGGAATTGAGGCATTGCATTGCTCCGGATCATACTCCTCAAATGACATGTTGACACTTCCTATTGACAGGGAACGCGCGTGAGTAAGGGCATTACCACGCCACTGTATGCCATCCTGCCAGCGCTACCGGGGCGCTGGACGATAGTATACCAGCCGATCAAGGATGAGAATAGTCAGACAACCGGATCGGTTACTGGCTACGGGGGTGAGGTAGAACTACGTGAGAGACTATCGGGCCTCGGCGTGACTATCCCCATTGTAGACTTCACCGATTGCAACATGTTGAAAGTCTGGAAATATCCCATATCAGCCATGCCAAATTACAGTTTCGATCCAGACGCATTGAGTCGTTTCCTGGACTATGCCGCACAGTGCGGGGCGCGTGTAACACTATGATGACCCCATGCCGCGCCGTCAATATCCCAGAAATTATCTTCGTGAGGACACTAGGAGGCCACCAATGAATAAGAAAGCGGAGGTAGAACAATTCCTGCACGTACTGCACACCATATTCGACGGCGTATTCACGCATGGGAGTCACTCCTATTTCTGGCACGGGGGTTGCGTGAACGAGGTACTCAACTACTCTCTTGGTATGGGGATGTCTGACCAGACGGATAGAGTCCCCGATCTCAGGCTATTCAACGATAGTCCGTGGACGAATGACCAGGCGCGTACGGATGCTATATTGCCGCTGATTATTTCCCTATGGGACTGGGCAGAGTGGGGCGACGAGCGGCGTATGTGGTGGACTCGCCGCGTATGCTATATCGAACGCGGCGCGCGCTGTACTCGACGTCACTGGTAAGGGTGACGGTGGGATCGTATATCTAGCGTGCACTGCTTGGACAGAGGAGGCGTGCAAGTGCCCACTCCCGATGACATTGACAACGAGTTAGTCGCAAGGCTGGTGTCCAGCCTACGGCAGTGCGAAGCCGATGGCTGGCAGGCCGACATGGGGAATTACGGCTTCATCGTGGGATACAACCGCGCCATTACTCCCACAGGCGGCAAGTGTTGTTTCTTGGGAGCCGAGATGTTGAAGTCTCACAGAGGCTACCAGTCGCCCACCTGGGACAAATCTGACGCTATCTGTAGCGCACTGGGGCTGAGTAACAATTTTGTGATCGGATTCAATCGCGCTGTGGTGACACTACAATTGTCTCTCTACGAGGAACATTTATTCCCCCACCCGGATACAGAGATTCAGCGCGGCCAAGCACACGGCATCGCGGCCTATTGGATGTGGAAGGGAGGCTCGGATGAGCAAACTGTTTGAGTTCAAGTGGACAACCTCACGGGCGAAGGATACCTACGGCTATAACGTCTGCAGCCTATGGGTGGATGGGCGGAAGGTCTCCTCATGCAGTGGGGGCGGCTATGACATGCAGGGTACCTGCCTGGCCGATTACATTGCCGCCCAATACGCCAACCGCCTTCTGGATAATAATGAAGAATTCTATGGACTGTCCTACGAGGATCCGACTTTCGATCCGGGGAAGGCCGTGCTACCCGATGGGCGCACCCTCGAGGAGCAGGAGGCATCAGGCATGAGCCTGTGGCTTTTGCGCTGCCAAGCATGGGACCAAGCCACCAGCCGGAAACCGACAGAGCGGCACACTGTCCCGATCATCGACGGCGGATGTGGATTCAGCGCAGTCGAGCGTATCATAGGTGCTATTGGGTTGCGGCTACAGCACATCAAGCGTGGCCTCTACCTTCTGGAGGATACTCAACAGGAGGCGAAATGAAGATTCCCAAGACGATAGAGATCACATTGAAGCACGTTGAGCGTGGTGTTCGCGGAAGTTCTTTATCCTGCCCCGTGGCGCTGGCCCTGGCCGACGCCTTTCCGGGATGCCGAACCGTTGAAGCCTTCCAGGGCTGGGGATACGTCCAAGTGGAAGGAATTGAGATCCGATTAGGCTGGTCGAGGCGTCTCACTGATTTCATCCTTCGTTATGATGATCTTGGGACTCCCATCACTATCGGGAAGAAGCATCGCCTAACGCTATTAGACGTTTCCCGCGCGGGGAGGATCTCTCTCCGCAGGGGATGGATGAGGCCGGCGCGCACCTCGTTGCTTATCGAGTCACACAATTGCCGTAGAAGGGAGAAGGAGTCATGCTAACCATTTACACGCCGCATACTATCAGGCTGGAAAACGGCAAGTATATATTCAGGGACATTACCCCTGGCGAGTTTCGCCGTTGGGAGGGCATGGCAATTTTCGACGTGGCGGAGTCTGGACACAACGTCCGTGCCAGCCGATGTGTGGACATATCAGCGGTGAGTTTTCCAACGCTCGGTCGGCGCATCCGGCACAGTGCGCATCTGAACTTCAACGCATTCAGCGATACCTCCATCACCTTCGATGAGTCTCTTGCAGGCGGACTGAGTTATCTCGGCTATGAACAGATAAGCCGCGTTCCATCCAACCTAGCACCCTATGTCCGTCTGGCACGCGATAATCCTGAGATCGAACTGTCCGTGACGACCTCCCAGGACTACGAGCCTGCCATGCACACGACGTATAACATCTACAAACGTATCGATCATGTTGTCATACATAAGTACGACCGGGGCCGAGAGAGAACCTGGATCACCCAGGATTACCGGACCCGGCATCTGGTCGATGTTGACTGACACGAAAGATTAGCCATGAGGGAAAGGAGAGAGACATGGACAATCCCTACGATGAGAAGCAAGTGAAACGCTATGGACTCGACTTCACCGTATCTTGGTGCTACGACGAACTGTCCAGCATCGACGACACGTTGGGCCAGTACAGCCAGGTGGCGCGATTCGGGGCCATTGACTGCGAGACTGGTTACGTACTGGGCAAGGTTGAGGATGCGCCGGAACAGGGGGAAGATGACTCGGACGAGTCGTTTGAGAAGGCCAAGTCGGAGTACAAAAGCAATCACGATGATGACACTGGACGGTTTATCTTGGGACTGTCACCAATCTACCGGAGGGAGAGGGACTCGTTGCGTTACTTCCACCCCATCAATCCGGTACAGCCAGGCAGTCTATCCGAACTGACCTATGCCATTCAGGATCATCGGAGGGCCGAGAATTGGGGGACGGAGTGGCAGTACGTGGGGTGTGGTGTGTCTATCCAGGGCCTCGAAGAACACACTGAGAGCCTTTGGGGAATCGAGAGCGACATGGGCGACAAGTACAAGAATGAAGTGGAAGAGGAGTTGATCGAAGGACTGTATAAGTCTATCCCCACCATCATCGCGGACGTTCGCCGCAAGGCGCGCCAACAGGTGAAGTTGCTTCAATCTGCTACTGACGTGAAGGGAGGTGAACAGAAAAAACTCTCACCGCGCGTTAATCGCCGCGCGCGCAAAAATCGCGTAGAATCAGCGGCGTAAAACTTTTTTCCCCAGGAGGCGAATATGACCACTCAACTGTACGATCTGCTGGATCGAAGCCAGCAGCACGACATTCAGAAACACGACTGGAAGGCGCTGCCGCAAGAGTTGGCCCTCGACGCGGACGCACGACTCAACGTCCCCTCGCCCTATGGCCTGGGGCCCGCACCGATGGCCCTGTCCGACCTGGCCCTGTCTCACCTGTGCGCCAAGTTGGGGCCGGCAGTATTCGGCAAGGGCTCGGATAAGACCCTGCCGAGAAATTACTTGGCGGCAGTAGATCCAGCGCTGCGCGCCACCAACCTCAATACCGCCCTGCGCCGCGCCTCCAACGGAAATTGGACGGTGCGCGGCTATGGCGACACCTGCCGCGCGGTGCTGGCCGGGGACTATCCCGACATCCGCAACACCGAGTTGATCCAGGCCCTGGCCGATGTGGTGGATCGGGAGAGCCTGCCGGAGTTCCAGGTGTGTTATCGGTCGACGGTCGACGCCGACCATCTCAACCTACGGGCTGTGTTCAAGAATGTGGATCCCGAACGCGGCTATGGAGCGGGAATCTACCTGGGCAACTCCGAGGTGGGCCAGGGCAAGGTCAAGGTGTTCGGCATGATCTGGCGTGACGGCTGCACCAACGCCGCGATCATCGACGATGAGAACGGCCTGGCGATGATTCACATGGGTAGCCGCGCGGCGATGATGGTGCAGGTATTGGGGGCCATCGGGCGCATCCTGCCAGTGGCGGCGGAGTACGTGGACAAACTCATCCTGGCCGAGGGCCAGGCCATGCCCAGCATCTCGGATGTGATCGGCGGGTTGGCCGTCAAGCACAAATGGACGGATGACTTCAAGATGCATGTTCTCCTGGGCACCGAGGGCCAGGAAACACTGGCAGGACTGGTGAACGGCGTCACCTTTGCCGCCCACACTGCTATCCAGGGCGATGAGAGTGCTACTACCGAGTGGGAGATATTCGGCGGTCGTCTGCTGGTTGCCCCGGACAGCCTCTTTGCCGAGGCCGCTCGTCTGTCGCGGCGTATTCGGGCAGGCTTGGAAGCGGAGTAGTCTGTGAGTTATAGGCCCGGCAGGGGGGCCGGGCCAGGAGACTATCCTATGAAGAAATTACCCAAGACTATCACGATCTACATTACGACCTCTCGAGTCCGGCGCGGCATCCGCAAAATCAGTGCGGAGTGTCCGGTCGCCGTGGCCGTTCGGGATGCTCTGAGTCGACCTGGCCTGGGTGTTTATGTAGTCCCTGGTGGCACTAGGATACACCCAGGCCCTCGGGAGTGGCCCGTAGACTTCACCCACAGCCGTGTTCTCTGTAGACGCATCAACCATTACGACGCTACCGGGATCTTCCACAGCGGACGATTCATCCTGCGCAGGATATAGACATGATCATAATCACTCCCATGAATATATGGCAACAGGCACAGGCCGAGGCATTTGAGATCCTGGACGAGACGACGATCCGTGACTTCGCCCGGCGGTGGGATGAGCCGTGGGCCGAGTTCCACGGTTTGCTATTCTGGCGCGCCGTCCACCTCAGCCGAGTCAATTGCAGGGCCATCTCGGTTGAGAAGCAAACTCAGAGTTTCATGTGGCTGCGCGAACACGGCTACGATGTGAGGGTAGAGTAATGTACCTCGATGAATCCTACCTGATCTGGAAGTGTGCCAACGAAAGCGGCGCGCGTCCCCTATTGGGACATGTCCTCATCAAACGCACCAACGTAGACTCTGGCATGGCTGTCGCCTCGGACGGATTCATCTTGGCAGTAGTCCCGGTCACACTTGACGAGAGCGACCGGGTAGGTCTCGTGTCGGCCAAGTATCTCCGGGAGTCCCTCAAAGCGGCTAAGGGGACTCCGATCAGCCTAAACGACACAAATGTAGGCAACTCCAAGGGACTGTTCCCTCGCTACGAGTGGGACATAGACGGCAACTCGGAGTACCCGGAATATCAAAATATTATCCCCAAGCCGCCCATGGGGTCGACGGTGAATGTGTTAGGCATCAATCTGAAACTACTGACAAGGGTTACACAGGCTATCGGGTCGCCAAAACCCATCATCCTGACACTCTGCGGTGGCAACGTCTCACTGCTCTTGGTTGAGCACCATCTTCGCGAGAATGGGGTGCCGGTGCCGCCCTTTGGACTGGTAATGCCCATGCACATCGACCCAGGATGGCAACCGTGATTTGTCCTCAGTGCCGTCAAGAACTAAACCGCTGGCGAGACTGCCCGCGTTGCGGCTCGATGCGGGAATTGGCCGACTATTACCGGCGGGAACTGATCCGGTTGTGGGTCCTCGCCCTCTATCGGCCTCCAGAGAAGTGGGAGTGGCTGATACGCGCTGTGGAATCGATCCTCGCCCATCGAGTCGTCATGGGCATCGATGCCGTTTTCGGCCAGATCGTGAGCGAGTTGGAGGCATTGGATTGGAGAGATGATCAAACTGACCCCCACACAATACGAGGACGTGTCGCGCCGAGTCCAGATCTGGACTCAGCGACGCAGCCGGGCCTGGTGGCTGGCGAGGCCGACCGGCTGGGGCAAGAGTTACACGGCGCTGACGGCGATAGAGGCGATGCGGCAGGGGAAGGGGCGGGTGCTGATCGTGGCTGAGAAGTCGGCCATCCGCCAATGGGTGGGCTACTGCCGCGATCTGGGGCTGTCGCCGGTCGGGGTGGTGTCGGGTCACTCGGCCATCGTCGAGCAGCGGGTGGACGACCTGGCCCGCGTGCCCTCGGCCTACGTGATCACCAACTACGCCCGCCTCACCTTACCCTGGCCGCCACTGTTCGCGGTCGTGTTCGACGAGATAGAGCGCTACCTGACCAACTGGCGCGCCGCCAAGCGCTACAAGGCGGCCCAGCGCTTGCAGGCGACTTACCGTGTGGGCCTGGGGGCAACGCCGCTGTTGAGGCATCCCGACCGCTTGTGGCCCATCCTGAGATTGCTAGAACCGGAGTAGAGGAGGCAGATATGGACCCATTTGCGAACTTATATCTGGGAAATTACCACGGTAGCGTGAATGATCCGGAATACTTCCCGCCCGAGGTGTTTGAACACGGCGTATGGAGACCAGTGGCCCACTTCTCCGCAGGGGAGGATGGTAGTGATGTGGAGATTCTTGAGATGCGGATGCCCTCACCCTTCTTCCGAGTGAGGATATGGGGCGACCACCCCTTGAGTCCGGCCTGGCAACTGGACACAGGCTCCAGCATGGGGGCGCTGGCCTTCGCCATCGCACGAGCGATAGCGAGTGGCACCCTCACCCTGGAGGTGAACAATGGATAAGGTCATCTATGTGTCCATTCTTGACCGGCACATCCAGGCTGGGGTGAGGAAGTCCGAAACCCTATGCCCTGTGGCCCTGTGCCTGCGCGAGAAATACCCTGGGCACTCTATAGTCGTCGAACAGACTGTTACCACGATAGAAGACGATGTGTTTCTGATGAGTGACAGGCTGATCGATCAAGTGTCTTTATTCGACGAGGGCGGGGTGTTCCGCCCCGGTCGGTATCGGCTGACGATAGAGCCAAGAGAATAGGAGGAATCTATGGATTTCATTTACATAGAGATCAACCGCTCCCATGAAAGGCGAGGGATGAGAAGTGATCCACACCGCTGCGCAGTAAACCTGGCAATCCGCGACAGGTTTCCGGGTTCCATGGTGATCGTGGGCAGGAGGCGTTGCACCGTGGATGGCAAGATATGGATCTTTAGACAGAGTCTATGTGATCAAGTGTACTCGTTCGACAAGACAGGAACAGTCCAACTTGGTCGTTACGAGATGGTGAGCGGATGACCTGGGGTACCTTCGCCGAGTTCACCGGACAACCGCGAATGGTGGACGGGAAGTGGTATCTGACCTCGCGCGGCTACTGCGACTGGAAGCGAGGCAAAGGCGGCTGGTACGTGGACGGCGGGCGGAACCTTGCCGAACTCGGCAAAAGGCTGGAAACCCTGGTTTCCTATGGCGACTCCACCCTGCCCGCCCCCAGAACCTACTGGCTGGCTCAAAAAATAGGGGGTAGGCAGGCCGAGGTGTACAAAGATGCCCTGGAAGACCTGATGCTGAAGATTCACGCAGCCACGGGCCGCTGGACGCGACAGGCGGTGCAAAATGCGATGGTCTCGGTCGGCCTGGCGCGCGCATCCCTGGCGATGTCGCCCAAAGCCTTTCTCAAGGGAAAAATGCCGTACGGCTGGATCGATGAACTCGGCGCGAAGCAAAGGTGGTTTTTCGACGAGTTCTGGCCGAGGATCGGCCTCCAGGATCGAGTCGTCGTGTTCTCGGAGTGGACGCGCGCCACCGGCGAGATGACCGCCCGCTGCAAGGCCAGAGGAATATCGGTCGCCCACTTTCACGGCGGCCTGTCGCTGAAGCGGCGGGAGCAGGTCTTGGAAAACTGGGATCATGGGGAATACCGCGTGATGGTGTGCTCACCGTCTGGCTTCAATAGTGTAAATCTTCACAAGCCAGCGGGGGTATCCCAGAAAATTTTCTCCGTCATGCTGGACATTCCGCAGTGGTACAAACTGGTGCAGCGCGTGGGCCGGACGGCGCGGCACGGAATGCAGGGGACGCCGGTGGTGCTCATCCCCTACATTCCCAACAGCATCGAGACCGAGTGGGCCGCCTTCGCCTCACGCCGTATCCTGCCGGACTTCGAGGCGATATTTGGTCCGAACACACCGGCCAGGAACCTATACCATGACAATCTCGATCAAGTTCGGCAACTGTAAAATCCACCGGAGCGCGGTGGGCAGCACTTTAGTCATGCATGTGCAGATCGGGCCACACATGGGCAATCTTATCGGGCGTCTCGGCATAAATTTTCTCGACTTTTCCGAGTACCATCCCGATGCCATCTATCCTTGGCCCATCAGCGGCTCGATGATCACCACACTCGTCAATCAGTTAAACGAAGTAAGGGGGATAGACCGCTCGCCAGGCGCGGGATAGAAAAGTCCGGGGGGCCGAAAACTGGCGGGGCGCGTTACACAGCCAGGCGTTGCAACCCACCGACCGCAGCGAGGCACGCCGGGAACCATCACAGGCAATGGCCGACGCGCAGGGGGATCTCATAGAAAAGGAGAGACGCATGAATGATACAGAACTGGTCACGAAGTTGGAAGCCCTGTGGCAATCACTCAAGAAGGATGCTGCCAGGAGCCGCGATAAGAGCCACTGGTACCGGGCGAGGGGAGACGAACCCTATGCGGAGTTTCACTTTGGGCAGTGTATCGCCTACGAATTTACTGCCCAGGAACTATACCACATCCTCCACCCCTGGAAGCCTGGGGAATGAAGACCGGGATGCTGTGGTTCGACAGCGGAGAACGCAGCCTTCAGGAGAAGATCATGCGGGCCGCCGCCCACTATCGGCAGAAGTACGGTCACTCGGCCACGGTGTGCTATGTCAACCCCTCCGAGACTCTCACGCCCAACCTGCCGCTACGTGTGGAGTATTCAGCCACCGTTCTCAAGAACCACTACTGGCTGGGGGTGGACATATAATGATCGATGGAGGTATCGATGATATTCAATCGTTGGGAGACTTACCGTGGACACCTATTGAGCGCCCTGCCGCAGCATTTCGTGTGCGCGGAGTGCGGTGGGCGTTTCGTCCTGCGCGCCGTGGGCAACCATACCACCGCCGTCGAGTGCGCCGCCGACAATGACCACTCCGGCTTTGCCGCGCAACAGGAGTACGACGAGGCCCAGCCTCCCCTCGGCCAAGAGACTGTGCGGCAGGACGTACTTCAGGGGGCAATGGACTTCATCCCTGGCCTGAGGCGGGCGCTGAACGAACGCGCCCGCAAGGCCCTATTTGGAGAGGACTGACATGGCGACCGACAAGCAATTCAACGAACTGATGCCGATGATGCAGGCGCAGAGCGCATCGCTCTTTCACTCCATCACCCGCGTCGAGGTGACGATCTCCCCCAACACGGACGATAAGGAGGTGTACGCCCAATCGGGACGGCTGGCGCTGACCGGTCTCGCCATCGCAAAACTGGCGACGGCGGCGGGCATCCGCAGCGTACCCAACGAGAACTACCCCACCGACGACGGCAAGCACCCGCACTACCGATCCTGGCATTGGGCCGGTCAGTGGACGCAGCCGGACGGCATGGAACTGCAACTGGCCGGGGACTACACCCTCGATCTGCGCGAGACGGTCGAGGTGGACGGCCAGAAGATCTACGGCCCGCGCTTCGAGAAGGCGTTGTACGACAACCGACTCAAACTGTCCTTCAGCCAGGCCAAGACCGAAAAGATGAACGAGGCGATCCGCTACCTGGACAATCTGGTCGGCGAGGCGAAAGACACGCTCGAGGCCAAGTCCCTGGACATGACGCGGCGTGAGATGGCCGCGCGCCGCATCCACATCACTTCCCTGGCCCAGACCGGCGCGATGGATCGGGCGGTGCGCAAGTTGCTGCAACTCAAGGCCACCTACACCGCCCAGGAACTCCAGCGTCCCTTCGTCGTCTACCGCAGCCGTTTCGATTTCGATTTGATGGCCGAGCGATTGGGACCGGAGCAGACACGAATCTTGGCAATCGCGGCGGCCTCCAAGACGCTGGGCGTCGACGTCGACACCCTGAGGCAGATCGCCGCACCGCCCACCAATGGCGGCGAGTCCCCCGACACGTCGATCCCCCTGCCCTGGCGCGAAGGCAAGGCGGAAGCGGCAGACCATCTCGACGCCAAGTTGGACATCGCTCTGGTGGAGCGGGCGAAAGCCGTCATCAAGCCCTCCGCCCACCTGCGCAACCACCTCAAGAAACACTATCAGGCGGCCAAGTGGGGCGACCTGACCTACGAACAGGCGGTCGGCCTGTGGCAACACCTGGAGATGATCGATGGCGAAGTCTGAGGTCGTTTCGCTCGATCAAGCCGTGCGTTCTCACCGATTCTCTGCCCTGAGCCGCATCATCCAGGAGGCGCGGGAGCGATCTATGAAATATACCCGCCTCTACTGGGGCGCGGTGTATGAGATCTACCGCGACCGGCTATGGGATGCTGAGTACGAGTCTCAGGCCGACTGGATCGGCTCATTCAGCGTGGAGCCGTTCGGCCCCTCGCGGTCGATGCTGATGCAAGTCATGCAGACCTTCGACGCATTGACGCAGAACGGCCTGACGCTGCCCCAGGCCCGCGATGCCGTGGGCAGCGGCAAGACGGCCATCCTTCACGACCTGAGCAGACTCTTCAACCGCGTCGGTCGCCGCACCTTCAGCCTTAAAGCCTCGGTGCGGCGGCAGATGAAAGGCCGTAGCCTGGCGCAGGTGGTCGACGATCTGTCTCAGATGGGCGACGGCGCAGCCCGCGCGGAAGTCGGATCGTTTCTCGGACAGCACCAGGTCTTCTGCATCGACCGGGTGTGGTCGGGACGGAGTCTCCTGATACGGTTGGCGGAGAAGAACGCCAACGGCAGGAACTACTATTATGACGTAGTGATACGCCTGAGCCGCCATAGCCCGGCGGTCGAGTCGTATCTGGAAAAGAAGTTCAATCCGGTCGAATAGAGGCGAGAGAATGAATATAGGATTCAATCTACCCCAGGACATGATCACCCAGACCTTTGCCATCCTCGCCAAGCGGCGGACGGGCAAGACCTACACCGCCTCGGTCATGGCCGAGGAGATGGTCAAAGCCGAATTGCCCTTCGTCGTGCTAGACCCGACCGGGGCCTGGTGGGGGCTACGGGCCTCCGCCGATGGCAAGCGCGAGGGCCTGCCGGTGATCGTCATCGGCGGCGCGCACGGCGACCTGCCGCTGGAGGCGCATTCGGGCAGGCTGATCGCGGAGATTGTGGTCGAGCATCCAGGCTGGTACGTGATCGATCTATCGCTGAGCCAATCCAACGCGGAGCAAGACCGCTTCGCCCTGGACTTCGCCGAACGGATATATCGCCTGAAAGAAAAGCACCGTGAGCCGCTGCACCTGTTCGTCGACGAGGCCGACTCCTTTGCCCCGCAGCGGCCTATCCGAGGCCAGGAACGCATGTTGGGAGCCTACGAGTCCCTGGTGCGTCGCGGCGGCATCCGGGGGGTGGGCGTGACGCTGATCACCCAACGGCCCGCCGTGCTCAACAAGAACGTACTCACCCAGACCGAGGTGCTGATCGTCTTGCAGATCACCGCGCCGCAAGACCAAAAGGCCATCGACGACTGGGTGCGTCAGAACGGCACAAAAGAGGAACGAGATACTCTGATGGCCTCGCTTGCCTCGCTCAAGCAGGGCGAGGCCTGGGTCTGGTCGCCGTCCTGGTTGGAGAAGTTCGAGCGGGTGAGGATCCGCCAGCGCGAGACGTTCAACTCCTCGGCCACCCCCAAGGCCGGGGAGCGGGCGGTCGTGCCGCAGCGCTTCGCCGCAGTCGACTTGGAGAAATTGCGCGCGCGAATCTTGGGTACCACGCAGCGCGTCCAGCAGGAAGACCCTCAGACGCTGCGCGAGGAGATCGCCGCCTTACGCCGACAATTGAACGCCCGCCCGACCGAGGTGCGCGAGGTGATTAAAGAGGTCTTCCCCGACGCGCTGCGCTCCAGCCTATCCGCCGCCCTGGAAGATGTCCATACCTCGCTGGAGGGTGTTGGCACGTCTCTGTCCCATGTGGAGGCGCTGCTCCAGCCGGTAGAGGCCATCCAGCCTGCCGATCACAAGACGGTCAAGGGGCTGCGGCGCGGGGGATGGCAGATACTCGCCACGCTGTCGGCTTACAACAGCCTGACCCCCGCCCAACTTGCCACGCTGTCGTACATGGCGAAGTCAGGCACGTTCCAGACCTACCTCAGCCAATTGCGCCAGTTCGGGTTCATCGAGTCAAATGGCAGGGGCCTGGCGATCACCGAACGTGGACTATTCCATTACACGGAGAATCGCGAGCCGCTGCTGCCGCCACCGGCCACCACACAGGAGATCGTCGCGGCCTGGTCGGTCAAACTCCGCAGCGGTGCGCGGCGCATGCTGGCGGCCTTGATACCCCATTATCCGCGCGGTATCAGCCGGGGTACCCTGGCGAGCGAGGCGGGCTTGCAGAAGTCGGGTACGTTCCAGACGTACCTGTCCACCTTGAAGCGCCTGGGTCTGGCCGAGACCGGAATCAACACCGTCAAGGCTAGTCCCACCTTGTTCTTGAATCGAGGAGGCAACCATGAGTGAAAAAATTTACCTCGGCCATCGGGGGGAGGATGGCTCTCTTGAAGTAGAAGTCTTCGACCGAGACCGGAAAATTATCCAGCCCCTGCGCCACGTGGGCATCCACAGCCCGGATGGTTTCGAGTGGGGGTATGGCGGATCGGGCCCGGCAGACCTGGCCCTGTCCATCCTGGCCGACTTGTTCGACGAGGCGCTGCCGCTGTATGTGAACGCCAGCCGTGCCTGGGAGAAGACCGAGTGGCGCGACCAGGTGACAGACTGGAAGGCATGGCGTTACCACCAGGAGTTCAAATGGAAGTTCGTCGGCAGGCTCGGCCACTTCGATTGGCGACTGTCTTCGCTGTCCATCCTGGATTGGTTGGGCATCCGCAGTCTGTGGCCCGGCCCGTCGCGCATGGATTGACCCAAAAAATTCCCGCCCTGCCCGAAATGCGGTCGCAAGGGCTTGCACTATCCCGACCATCCCCATGCCCGTGGCTTCAAGGACTACGACCGCCTGGTCTGCCGCTTCTGCAAGACCCGGTTCAAGATCACGATAAAGGAAAAGAAAGGCAGGGACAAGACACAATGAAACTCACCCGGAACCTGATTCATTCGATTTTGCGCCACGCGGGTTTCCCCAGAGCGACGGCAAAGACTCTGCCATCGGGCTGGCAGAGATGGTCGAAGGGATACATCACCTTGAAGATTGTTCCCGACCCCATCAACGATCACGTTGCGTTACAGTATTCCACCGATCCGAGCGACAAAGCCATGCTGGAGCGCTACCGGGAGGCGCTCGCCCGACGCAATGTTGAGTCGTTCATCCAGACCTATTATCCGAAAACGCCTTGGGAGTACCATACGCTTTACATCAAGATGGAATCGGATGTTGAAGGCGGTAGACACGAGTGCCCGACGTGCAAGCAGGTGTTCTCCACACGCCGAGGCCTATCCGCCCACCACACTTGGAAGCACCTCCCACCCTTTCAGGAATCTAATCAGGATAGGCCAGGGCACGACAAATGACACCCTACCTCACCGGTCTATACTGGCTCACCATCCGGCCCGAATACGAGCCGACTCGTCCGGTTCGCGCTCACAAGAAAGGCATCACCCCATGATGGATGCCTATGCCCTGGGGTTTTTCCACGGGGTGTTGGGTTGCCTGGCATCCTACGTGATCGCCACCGTCGTGACGGGCTTGGCCTGGTTCGAGTGGATGAAACACAAAGCGTCGGTGAGATGAAGTTCCCTCCCGATGCGCGGTTATCCGCCTGGCGCATCCGCGTCCCACCGCTGGCGAGCGATGACAGTTATGGCAACAACGGCGCATTCCTGGTGCCGGGGCCGCATCGGGTGGCGCTGCAGGTGATCGCTTCCGATGGAATGGGGTGGGATCACGTCAGCGTCAGCCCTCAAGCGCCGCGAACCCCTTTATGGGACGAGATGGACTTCGTGAAGTCCATCTTTTGGGACGACAAAGAGGCCGTCATGCAACTGCACCCGCCCCGATCTACTTGGGTAAATAACCATCCGTATGTGTTGCACCTATGGCGACCTCTGGGCGGGATAGAGATTCCGCTGCCGCCTGAGAACCTGGTGGGGATCAAAGCGGCGGGTACATTCGACGTCAAGTTCAGTGCAACACGATCATCTTAAGGAGGTGGACATGAACAATATCACCACGACCCAGTACGACCTGCACATCACCCTGACCGCGCCGCTGCTGGGGACACAGCCGCCCAAAGACGTGGCGACCAAGTACCTAACCAGCCAGGTTCTCGACGCAGCCCGCTTGCCATCGAATGTAGTAGAGGTAGGCGACGACACCGTGGCCGCCGCAGACGAGTTGGAGACTCTGCCCGAACTGCTGGAGCGCGGCACGACCGCCTTCCACACCCTGGACGGTCGGCCCATCCTGTACAACTACCACGTCAAGGGCTTTCTCAAGGAGGCGGGTTCGGTCTTCAACGGCCTGCGCGGAGTCAAGAACCTGCGCTCCAAGATCGACTCGTTGGTGTTCGTGACGCCCCGACGCATCGAGTTGTACCACGACCAGCCGATGGGGATTCTGGAACGGCCTTTGCGGGCCATGACCGCCCAAGGCCCGCGCACAGCGCTCGCCCGTTCCGAGATGTTGCCGGAGGGGACACGCTTTGACTGCCTCTTGGAAGTCTACGACGGCCCGATCAGCCATCTACTGCTGACCGACCTCCTCAGTTATGGAGAAAAAAAGGGGCTGGGTCAGTGGCGGAACTCTTCCGTCTACGGCACGTTTTCCTTCGTCCTCGTCAAGCGATAGCGAGGTATCGTATCGTGAGTGCCCGGTGTTGCATTGCGTTGCATGGGCATGGTGAGGTGGAGTGAAGCGTTGCTCTGGCAGGGTGAAGCAGGGTGTAGTCCGGCATAGCAACCGCAGAGTATGGACGAGTGTTGCGAACGCGATGTGGAGTAAGGCGCCGTTTAGCGCAGGTATAGTTCGGTGTTTCGCAGCACCAGCGAGGTTGTGCCAAGTGGAGCGAAGGCGCAGTACGGTTTGGCAGCGCGAGGGCAAAGCCAGGTGATGTACCGCTCAGGTATAGCGGGGTGGGAATCACCGGCATACTGACCATAACCTTTGTGGTCTTGAAGTTAGCCCACGTGATTGATTGGTCGTGGGTGTGGGTACTTGCCCCCGCGTGGGGGACGTGCTTGCTGATACCCTTGTTCGTGGCGACTTTCATCGCCTTGACCTTCCTGTTGGAACTGCGGAAGTGAAACACAGTCGGGCCGGGAGTAAGTCATTCCCGGCCCGCGTGGTGATCAGGGCTTGCGCGATGCGGTCAGCGCATCCACCACGCCCTTGCCCAAAATCGCCATGACCAGGAACTCACTGAGCAGGGTCACGGCGTCCTCGGGGATGCTGATGCCCACGGCGGTGAGGCCGGAAACGCCCAACTGGGCCAACACTGCGATGAGGGCCATCCTCATCTTCTGCCCCTTGAGTACCGCGATGCCACTGGAGTAGTTGGGCTTGTAAGCCCCCTCGAAGATAGCCCCCACCACCACTGCCCAGGCAGCGGTGATGGCGGTCGTCACCGCCTCCACCGGCAGGGCGATCCCGGCCCTCGGTGCCAACAGCCCCAGGGCCGTCACCACCAGAGCGACTACGACGGTCGTGACCTCGTTGCGCTTCAGGAAATTGCCAATCGCGCTTGTGCTCATGTTTGCCTCCGTTTACTGATAGGGCAGCGCCGCACACTGTTGCGGCCTCTGCTGCCTCGGGTACTGCCTCCAGATCGGATGCCGCTCCCCACTCCAATCAAACACCAGTGGAGGCCGGTAGATACGCGGTGTTTCCCAATCCTCGGTCGGCGGCGGACACGCGCCGAACCACACCTGCCCCTGTACTCCTGTCTCAAAACCCAATCGGCGAGCCAGCCAGCGCGGCACCTCGGCCACCTCGCCGTTCACGTAGACGTTTCGCCAGAAGTGATGCCTGGCGCTGGTGTCCAGCACCAAGCAGGGTCCAAACCAAGGCCGGTCGCTCACCCTTACCCAGGCGATGCGCCCCAAGTGCGCCGGGGACATGGCCGAGATGCCGCAACGTTGGCGATAGGGCCGCAGGTCGTACCCCCGAAACCATGCCTGATCTTCCACCGTCTGCTGCGCCCCATAATTCACCAGAAGCCCCATCGACCACTGCGGCTGCGGCGTGAGCCAGGTCGTGACGGCAACGAGGGTCGCCAAGGTACTTGCAATCACTCCATCAACCAGGGCAACGGGTCCACAATTTCGGCGGGCCAGCCGGGGAGTTGCTCACCCACCACCTTTAACGTGAGGTGAAGATGATCGCCAAAGGAATTTCCGGTGTCGTCAGCCATGCCGATCTTCTGGCCGCGTACTACTATGTCCCCAACAGATACTAAGACTTGTTGAAGATGTGCCGATATAGTTTTGACTTCCTTCCCCCCGATCACATGCCGGATGCGGATGTGGATACCGTAAGCACCCACGTCGCTATCCTGAATCCGATACACCACCCCATCCGCGCAAGCGTAGACAGGCGAACCAGCCGGCGCACGGATGTCTATTCCCTCATGCCCCGGAAAACCAAATGGCGCGTACATGGCCGGGTTCGCCCCAAAGCGTTGCGTCACGACAGGGAAATCTGTCGGCCAGGCCAGCCGCCCTTCTCCGCCACCGCCGGTGGTCAGGCGCTCCAGCACGTTGCGCCACACGTTACGGCCCGAGGTCAGGTCGAGAAAAGCGCGGTCGGGCCATATACCGGCATTCGCCTCGCGCCATACCTCGATCTCCGTGCCCGCCGTGAGCGTCTCGCCCAGGTATTGGCCGGTGGCGTCCCGAACCTTTGCCGCGCCGGTCAGCCGAGCACGGTACAACGGTTGTGGGGGTAGGGGCAATTGCCCGTCCAGTCGTCGCTTCAACTCGTCTCGCTCGGCGGTCAAGGCCACCACCTGTGCCTGTAACGCCTGATTCTCCCCTGTCTCCGGGATCTCAAACTCTGCCGGGTTCACGCCCTTGAACGTCAGGCCCACATGCAAATTTCCTACGCCGCGTGCGGCCATCGTCATCAGCCGCTCGGCCACGGCCTTGAATTCGGCCAAGACCTCGGGCGGTTCGTCCTCGATGGAACTGAGTAATGTCCAACTTCCGCTCATGGCAGTAATCTGTCAATGGCCGCTACGTTGGCATCGATCATCGCCGCATTGTCCTGGATCGCCTGTCGTCCCGCCTGGATGGAAGCCAAAAGTACACGGATAGCCGCCACGTCGATCTCCCCCGGTGGCGGGGGCGGCGCGTCCACGTAGCGCGCCGTGACCAGATCGACAAAGAAATCGGTCTGCCCCGACCAATTTTTCTGGACGGCGATCTGCAACAGCAGTTCGCCATTGGCCGGGATGACCTGCCGTGCCACGAATAGGTTCCAGGGTCGGCTGGAGGTGGACACATCATGTGTCTGCACCATCTCGGCGTAGCGTCGCGAGTCTCTTATACCGCCTAACGATAACTCGGCCCGGAAGTGATCATCTTCCAGCGAGTCATTGGGCGGCGTGGGGCGGTCGGGTGACTCGCCGCAAATATAGGCCAGCGCTTCGACCGTGCGCCCGGGCGTACCGCGTATGACCTGCCTGAGTTCGGCGGAGAAGGCGATGGCCGCGAACATCTTGTAGACCAACTGGCCGTCCAGGATCAGGGCGCGCGAACCGTTGAGTTGCTCGCCCAGCCCCAATTGAGCGGCAAACTTATGCACGGCCTCGGCTGGCCCTCCGGCAATGGCTGGGACGATGTTGCCCTCCTGCATCTTCGTCGGGAAGTACATCGCCGCGCCCGAGGGGGTCAGCACGAGCGTCCACGAGACAGGCTCTTGGTTGCCATCGGATCGTGTGACCCAGTTGGTATTCTCAAAACCACCGTTAGCGACCAGACCGTAGTTACCGGGCGAGGGCGGCGCGGGAGGCGGGGGGATCACATCCACCGGCGCTAGAAAATCGGCGCTGACCCAACCCCTCACGCCCACGTCAAACAAGACCTCGTACCACAGTCCAGTCGATACATCGGGTTGGTAGCGCGGGTACTCGCGCAGACAAATGCCGCGCTCGTTGAGGTTCAACGTGGTGAGGATGTTGCCCATCACATCCGAGCGAACATTGACCATCTGCGCATTGGCCGTCTGCACCCGGTCGTCCAGGCCAAACGGTATCTGGCCGGGCGCGATGGCACAGGGCGGGACGCCGACGTGGATGTTCGGGGCCACCACACGGTTGTCCACCAGCACCAGGTTCGGCGCGTCGCAGCGCGCCCAACCCGCCGCTTGAAACACGTTGCCCTGCACCGAGGTATCGCCGATGCGGTAGTGCCAACGCATCCCGTCCCACCAGGCGGCCAGGATGTTGAAGAAGTTTTGCCATTCGCCCAGGATGTTGTACTTCTGACTGCCATTGGGCTGGTCGTAGATGTTTACTGCTAGGTGCCGCTCAGCATACAACCAACCAAATTCCTTGCCCGCTGGCGGGTAGACGGTGCCATTGGGATCAGCCATGTTGCCCTCCGCATTGAAGTAGTCAATCAAATACTGCATCACCCGCGTCCCGGCGATATCAAACGGTGCCCAGGCCACGCTGTTATTCGTACCCTCTGTGAACACAGTAAAGAGCAGCAGATAGGGATCGGCCTGCACTTCGACATCATACTCGCGCATAATGTCGAAATAAGCCAGGTCGGGGTCGGCATATTGTTCGCGCCAGCGGCTGTCGCGGAAGCGGCCCAACGCCCCGTCCAATCCCCATTCAGTGATGACCAATCGGGGCTGCGCGTCTATCGGAAGCCAGGCGTACACCGCCCGGTGGCGTAGCATATTGTAGATGTCGTGCGGATTGTATTCGTAGGCATGCATCCCCAGGAGATGCCCGTTCGTTCGGGCGTAGCGTAGCATGGGCAAAAGCGCCGTCCAGATTGCTGTGCCGCCCACATCCGATACTGGGCGCGAGGGACGACCTGTGCCGAAGCAGCCGATGACGCATCGGTAGCCACGCGCCTCCATGAGCCGCATACGTTCGATCTCAAAACGCGAGAACCAGGCGGCTTGCTCTGGATTCTCGCAGTTGTTCTCGTTCGGCCCCTCGATGAAAGCCGTCTGGGGGACGAATTGGATATGCGGCCACTGGAGCGCCACCCAGGCCCGCGCGCTGCCCTCGGGATCGCCATTGCCCATCTGATCATTCACATTGTCGGGGAGTTCGACCCAACGCCAGATGGCAAGGAAGCCTGTCGGCAGGTTGGTGGGGGGATCGCTATTCACCCACTTTCCGCCACGCATGCCCGCATCGATCAGAAATTGCGACGGCCCGCGTCCCAGGCCGTGCGTGCCGAGTTTAATCATCCTGTTTCCCCAATCTCTGATACAAGCGCGCCAATTGATCGTCATACTCTTTCTGACGACGTTGAATCTCGTCGTAGCATTCTTGTAACCGATTCTCGGCTGCCCTGACCTGTTGACGCACTGTTTCTATATCCTGCTGATGATGGATTTTCTCGGCCTCGCCCTGATCACGTACCTTTTTGATCTCAGCCTCCAATTCTGCTTGCCGCTCCCGCAGGCGCTCGTTTTCATCCGAGACTCCCTGGACGATGCGTTCCAAAGCCAGGAGTGGCGACGGCGTGGCTTTCTTGCGCGCCGCGTAGATGATGGCGATGAAAGACAACACCCCGCTGGCAAACAAAAGCAATTGTCCCCACAAGGCTTCGCTCATACGACCCGCCTCCAGGAGATAACGGTCGACGCGCCAATCGAGATGACCAACAGAGCGATGGCCGGTCGGATGAGGATCACCCGCACATCCGGATCGTCAAAATTCAATAGGCTGAACTGCGTGGTGAAATACATCGTGGTCATCAAGATCAGCGGCGGCAGGGACGGCAGAAAACGGGTTGCGCCCGTCTTACGCCAATAAGCAACAATCAGTCCAGCGACGGCGGCGCAGAGCACTGAAACCACCCAGGCCGGTATCATCTCCCACCTCCTCTTACCACAACTCCGCCCCGCGATACGCCTCGGCCACTTCATGGCCTAGATACTTGGGCCACTGCGGCGCGACGGGTCGCACGCCAGGCCGGATGACATGCAGCCCTTCGATGCCGTAGACTCGGTCGTCCTCAATCGTCGGATTGATCACGCTCTCAAAGTCATGCTCAAAGGGTGTCTCACCCAAGAAACTGTAGATGCCACATAACGTCTGCGCCGCGTCCGCCGTCAGGCGCTCGAAGGGCACGAAGTGAATCTGCCGCCCCCAGCCTCGGGCCAGGGCATCTTTGATGCGATTGTAGGCGATGCCCAAGGGCTGGTCAGCGGCCACCCAGACCTTGCAGCGCTGCTCTACCGTCTGGAAATTCGCGTAGTTGTCCCGCTCCTGCGGCGTCTGCCGCAATCCGTTCTCGCGCCACAACCTCTCGAAGGAAGCCAGCACGTCGCGGATGTCGCGCACGGTGACGATCACCTTGGGCGGCCCGATCAGGGCGTCGATCATCTCCAGGTGGGCCAGCCATGCCCGCGACTTGTCCACCAGGATCGGCTTGGGCTGGTCGTCGTGGTAGTGTTCCAGGATGGCGCGCAGGGTGTTCTGGCGACGTTGATTGGAGAGTTCACCGCTGATGGCCCGGTGCTGCTCCAGGCCATCCCATTGATTGCGCAGTAGAAACATGACTTCGACCAAGCCCGAGGTCTCTGTCGCGTGAATGGCCGGGTTCTGGCTGAGGAGGGCGGCCAACAGGGTCGAGCCGGATCTAGGCAACCCTGATAGAAAGTATATTTTTCTACTCATCTTCGACCAGTATACCTCGGAAGTAGTACCGCCCCAGCATCGTCGTCGCCACCGCCGCCACCGTCACCCCGCCCAAGAGCGAGGTCTCGCCGTCCTCAGGCACCAGCGGCGTGTACTTTTGCCGCTTGGCCGCCGCCGTCAGCAGAGTCGTCGTCACCGCCGCCAGGTGCTTGGCGGGCGTGCCGGTGATGCCGAAGCGTACGGTGGGCTGTGTCGTCAGGGTTGTGACCACCGTGGCTATTATACCCATTTCGTCCCACCAGAACTTGCAGCCCACCGGCAGGGTCAAGGTCGTATCCGCCACTACCTTCAGATCGATCTCTTTGGACATCAAGACCACGTTGACGCCGCAATAGTTCTGCAAGGCATTGGCCGCCGCCTCACCGTCGTCCTTGCGGTTGATGATCATGGCCGCGATATTGGCGGCTTGTTTGATTCGGCCTTTCGCGCTTTTGCCGATGGCTATGGCGTTCTGGGCACTGACGCTGGCAAAATTCCCCACGGCGACGCCTTGACTACCCGTCGAGGAGACGCTGGCATACGACCCAAGTACTGTACCCTCAATCGCATTCACCACCGCGCCCGCCCCTATCGCTACTGCATAACCCGCCAAGGCTGTCACGGCAGCGGTGTAGCCAGACGCCACCGAGCGCGGGCCGCTGACTTCCACCGTAGCGCCGAGGCCAACGGAATACACCCCCGCCGCGATGATGTTGGACCCGACGGCAACCGCCCTGGCTCCTGAGGCCACCCGTGTCACGCCCGCTGAACGGGTGGTCTGGATGTCCACCGCGTTTAGGCCGCGCGTGTTGCCGGTGAAGTCCTTGCCAATCAGCGCCGAGCCGCTGGTGGCCGGCACCCAGCGATGCAGCATGCCCGCAGGCGTCGTGGCCTTGGTCGAGATGACGCCCTCGTGCGTCTCCGGCACCGAGGCCAGGTCGGGTCCGCCCGCGCCACCGCCCGTGCCCGTCACCGGAAAGCCCCACAGCAGGGCTTCGGGCGCAGATCCGGAGGTCAGCACCTGGCCGAAGTCGCCCACCCCGCGCGGTGGCGCGTGACTGACGGCGCGCTTGGCCGTTCCCGTCGCGGTGCGGAATAGATCGCGCACGGCTGCCGTGCCGGTGAGCAGAATCTTGGGGACGTATCCGGCGACGGCCACCAGGCCGCGCGCGTCGAGGGCGATGCCGTTCGGATCCATCACCACGCCCAGGCTATCGTCGGTGTAGGAGCCGCTGGTGGTGGTGTCGAAGGCCGTGGCGACGGTCGGGTCCCAGATCACCACGTCGCCCTGGGCCACGGCTGCGCTGGACTTGTTCTGCATCAGCAGGACAATCGTGCGATTGAGAGCGGTATTGTCAGGCATGCTTCATCCCTATATCTGGGCCACCACGTATTGCGCCGTCAAGATGCTGCCCGCGCCCGGCGCGGCGTCGAATTCGATCTTGTCGCGGTCGACCGACAGGCCGACCGTGGCCGGATCCACCTCCAGGCCATCGTCGCTCACCCGATCCACGTACTCGGCAAAGTCGGGCAGGTCGTAGACCAGCGCCACGCCATCGGCGATCCAGCGCGTCAAGCCATGCAGGTGGCCCGCCGCGCCTCCGCCGGTCGCACCCGATTCCAAGTCCGCCAGCCGCGCGCGGATATGGTTCAGGTTGTCGACCAGACTGGGGCTGCCCGAGGTCGCCGAACTCGCCAACTCGGTCGTGTCGTATGTCACCCGCGACTGGATGAGTTGTCCGATGAATCCGCCCGGCGGTGTACCCGTGCCGCCGCTGGATCCCTGGCTGCCGCCCAGGTAGATGGGCGAGACCGACCAGCGCACGCGGTAGGCCTCCAATATCTCGATCAGCGTGTTGGGGAACTCTACGACGCGGTTGAGGGACATGGCTCATAGGTTGACATAACATGGTTCTCGGAACCAACAGTCACCGAAGTTGAACGTACCGCCACATCGCGGCCCGATGTCAAACGCTCTCAGGTTCACCCCGGCGGAGGCGGTAGCCACGCTCTGCCAGGAGAGGCCTGCATCCCGGCTGCGGACGACGACCCGGCCTGATCCGCCGTATCCGGTGACGAGGGCATAGGTCTCATGCCCCACGCCCGCGTCCCCGGCCACATAAGTGTTGGCGACGACCTCCAACCAAAAGACGTTGCCAGTGATGGGCGTGGGCATCGTGACATCGGAGAACGTTCCCCAGGCGTCCGTGGTGCGGTGCGCCTTTCCAGTACCCGGATGGTTTCGCATCATGATGAGTTTGTCCGCGACGCTGACGGAGATTGCCCCATCACGCAGCCAGCGTTCGGTAGTTCCGGTGGGCGGGCAGGGCGTGCTCGTCTCGGAACGGATGTCGGGCAACCGCACGCCTTGATCGAGAGAAACGCCAAACGCCGCCAAGATGGACTTGTTCCAAACGCCGGTGCTATGGGTGTGGGCATACAGCAGATCGTCATAGGATTCGGGATCGACGTTCCCGCCCAACCAAGCGACCATCGGGCCGAAAGAACTGGGGATGAACTTGTCCGATCCCGTGACGAAGCACAACGAATCTCCATGCGTCAGTGTCTGCCCCAACCAACAAGGGAAGATCTGACCCGTCACAAGATGAATGGCGTACACGGCTCCGCGGTGCTGGGTAGAATCCGCCTTTTCGTACTCGACGGCGATGAAGACGCAGGGATGCGCGCCAGGGTAACGCCCTAAGTCCGACGCCTGATTGCCGAATAAGTTTGTTTTGCAGATGCCCTGGATAAATGGCAGGCTACCGTCTGGGCCATCGGCGGGTGTGATCTCGGTCGATACGCCCGCATTGTAAAAATACCAGTGTGGCCTATCCTCCGGGTCGGGGGCGGTTCGGTTGAGATAGAAGAAGCGATGCGAGCCAAACCACTTGGGGCAGGCCACGATATAGAACGGGCTGAACGCGCCCGATGGGCCTACCGCCGAGTTCTCGTTCAGAGTAACCAGCGAGGCCCAGTTCTCCCCTCCGTCCGTCGTGACACGGATGGCCCCGTCCGCCCAGATATAAGCCACCTGTGGGTTGGAGTACACGGCGGACACGCACATAATGTCCCAACTCGTATTGGTGCGGAGATATTTTGTGCCCGCCATGCTCGCCGGGAATGTGGCGTATTGTGCGCCGGTCAAGGCCCGCACTGCCACACGACCGTTCGAAGCCGTCCAGACGCTGAAGCCGCTCTCGGTGCCGTTGTTTGGCCCGCTACAGATGGGGTAGGTGATGATGGGGAACCCACCACCGGGGCTGCCTGACACCCCCAGGCCGCCCGTCAACTTCGGGCAGCGGAAGGCAATGCGCGCGTCCATGTTGTAGCCGCCCCTGTCCAGCGCCGCCGCCAGTTCTGTCACCGTGTCGATATATACATAATCGCCCATCGCGGTGAAGGCGGCGCAGCGCGCCATGTCCCCCACGCGAATGAGCGCGTTGCCCGCAATATCCAATTCTGCCGTCTGCTCCAGCGCGGCGAATTGATCCAACACGTTGCCCGCGACCAAGGCCGCCTGGCTGCCGCTGGTGATGTTCGGGTTGGCGACGACGACGATGCGCTCCGGGGTGATGCCCGCCACGGGCCTCGTCGCTTGATAGGTGATCATGTTGCCCGTCAGCGGATCGAGACCGCCCCAGATTTTCGCCACGGTGCGCGTGGTCTCGTCGCCGGTCGTCCGGCTGCCGGAAAAGATGTTCGAGACATTGAAGTAGCGCATAGCGGTCGGGTCGGGCGGCACCGAATCCGGGTTGCCCAGGACTTGGGCGGTGGCCGCTTCCAGACTCAACGAACCCAACAGGGCTTTGATCTGCTCGATCTTTACGTCCAGATCCAGGAACTCCAGCACGCCGCTCGGATTGACGCGCATCTGCCAGCCGGGATAGGCGATGATCGTGGTCAGGGCTTCGGCCACAGACCGCAATCCCAAAGGCACCCCCACCCCCACCGGCTGGCTGCCGCCCGAGGCGACGATGGTGTACGAGATGCCCGCCACGCCGCACAAGTAACCGATCCAGTAGGCGACCGTCTCGCCGTTCGTCATCAACTGGTCATCGGTGATGAAGTAATCCAGGCAACGCTTGTAGGTGTCACGGCCCGTGACGACCACTTCCTGCGGCGCGCGCTGGGCCGATACCGATTCGACGAAGCCCGTCAGCACCAACGTGCCCATCTCGCTCACGGTCAGCGTCTGCCAGGTCTGGAAACTGGCGAAGGGGAAGGTGGCGCGGAAGGTGAGTTCGACCGTCTGACCGGGATGGCACAGCGAGGCCTTGCGCTGGCTACTCCTGAGGTGGGCCGACACGTCCACGCCATTCATCACCACGGTTTCCGACAGGTCAGTAACGGGCATGGCTCAGCGGGTCAGCGTCAGGCTCAACCGATACCCGTCCTGACGATTGATACTATGCTGCGTGGCAAAGACCACCCATAGCGTCGAGGCCGACAGGCCGGTGAATGGCTCCACCACGACCACGATGGATCGGGCGCGGGTGGCGGTGCGGCCCAAGACCGTCAGGTTGACCGTCTCGGTCAGGCGGTTGAACATGGTCAGGTTGAGATCGGCAGCACTCTGGGCTTGCGATTGTACGTCGATCAACTCGTGGCTGATGAGGATCGACTTGAAAAACCCTGCGGGCAGGAAGCCGCTGGCGGCGGAAGCGGTGGCCGCGATGCCCGGCGCGCCGTAGACGACCACCCGGTTGCGCAGTTTCTCGTCGGATTGCACGTAGTCGATGTCGGTGATCGAGCCGGTATCGCCCACGCCGAAGGAGAACGATGAGACATCGCCGCCGACGATGTACGGCTTGCGCTGGCGGAACTGGATGGTGCCGGCGCTGTCGGCATAGACGATGAAGCCCACGATGCGGGCGATGCTCTCGACGGCGTCCCAGACCGAGACCAGGTTGATCGGCTTGGGCGAGGGGACACCGAAGGTGAAGCCCGTGGCGTCGGAGGCATACGCGGTCAGCCCGGCCAGCGACAGCAGGTTCTGCACCAGGGTTTCAGCGGACACGTTGTTCGCCATGAACGGCACCAGCGGGTCGTCGGAGGCGATGAAGTAATCGACCGCCTTGACCAATGGATCGTAGACAGTGATCAGGTAATCGCGGCTGGGGCGGCGAATCTTGATCTCCTTGACGATGCCGCTGCTGATGAAGTCGGCCTCGTCGCCGGAGATGCCCAGGTGCACTGTGCTGGTCGAGCCGACCGCCAGCGTATGGGCGGTGCATTCGACCTCGGCGGTGGCCGCCGCCTGGCTGAAACTCTCGCGGAAGGTGATGGACTTGATGCCCGACATGCCGGTGGCGGACATCGCCAAGTCGCGGGCAGGCATGTCAGACCTTGATCAACTCGGCGGTGCAGTCGTAGACCGGGTTGGTATGCACGTGGTCTTGCAGGCGCGAGGCATTCAGGCTGAGGATGCGGTGATTGCCCAGGCTGCCGACATCGCCCACCAGCGCCACGTCGGAGTTGTTGCCCACCGCCGTGCGCAGCGTGTTCAAGCCGGTGTTGCCGTTCACGTCCTCATCCAGGATGAAGCGCAACTGGGTGCGCAGGCTGCCCGCGCCGTAGTAGGAGATCGTCTCGGCGGTCGCGTCCAGCACCTGCTGGATGGCGTAGAGCGACTCGCGCCGCTCCTGGTAGCCTCCGCCGGGGGGATGGATCGTGATGCCGCCTAGAGTCCAGGGCACGTCACACCACCAGGTTCACCGCCAGGGTGGAGGTGCGGCGCAACTGCGAGAGTTGGGTGCGCTGAACCTGCTGCAGGGCGGTGGCGATGACCCGCCCGTCCAGCATGATCACGTTGCGGTTGGCGATGTTCACGTTCACTCCGATCATGTCGCTGCGTGCGCCCGCTCCACCCGGGGTCATCGGTCGCCGGGATTGGTAGTATGGATCGTCGGTGAAGGCGCGCATGAAGGCCGCCGAACTCATGGCCGGGGCGGGCTGCGCCCGGGGACGCGGCTGGTAGTACTGATCGCGGGTGAAGGCTTGTTGGAAGGCCGCGGCGCTCATCCACAAACCCGCAGCACTGCCCAACACCACCCCCGCGTTGCGCAGGGTCTGGGCCGCCGTCATGTGAGCGCCCGCCGCCCCGCTCAGGGCCGCGCCCGACACCGATACGCCATCTCCCCCCGCCTCGGCGGTGTACTGTCCCAAGCGGTCGCGCGGCACGAGTCCCTCCTGCAGGGCGGTGAAGGGGATGAGCACCTCGGCGTTGGCGGGCACGTTGAACACGCCCGCGATCTGCTTCTGCACCCGCGTCAACTCCTCCATCGCGTAGCGCAGCGCATCCTGCGAGGTGACGATGGGCCGGAAACTTTTTGTCGCGTTGTCCCAAAAGAGGAAGGATTGTCGCTCCTCGTAGGGCTGCCGCCCCGGTTCCGCCAATTCCACCCGCCGCTGCCACAGGCCAACCTGTCGGGTGAGTTGTCCCAAGGATACGTTCTCTGGCAGGTCGCGGAAGCCGCCGAAGCGACTGACCGTATCGGCGGCGCGGTTGAAGGCCAGGTTCAGCGCTTCGGCGGAACCGCGCAGGCGGATGAAGCGGTCGTTCGTCTCGTCGTACACCTGGAAGGTCAGGATCTGCTCGTAGTCCTGCCGACCCGGCTCCAACCGTTCCACACGCCGCTGCTGGACGTCGACCGCCAGTTGCAGGGCGGCGCGGCTGGTGGGCAACCCCTGCGGCAGGTCGCGGAAGCCGCCGAAACGGTTGGCGCTGGCGCTGGCCTGATCCAATGCCAGCGCGACCGCCTGGGCCGGGCCGACGATCTCCGTCAAGGCTCCCGTCAGGGTGTCGATGAATACGAAGCGTTCGGGCTTGAGCGCCTCGGGGTCGATGCCTTCGATGCCCGCCAGCACGTCGGCCAGGCGGTTGACGCGGCGCTGAATGTTCTGCGTGTTGAAGTCTTCCGGCAGGGCGCGGATGCCTCCGATGGGTAGGGACGGTTCGGGAATAGTGAAGGGGACTTGACGGTAGTTGGGTGGTCGTTGACGCATACCCGCCGTTTGCGCACCCTCGTTCAATCCTAGAAGCCACTGGGCGAAAGCCGCCTCCGCGATTCGCTCGGCGTCCCGCCGCGCCTGGCCGGAAAGACGATAAATGTCTCCGAGGGCTCCAGTCCCCGCCGCTTGATTCATTTGCGCGATGACCTCTGGCGGTGCCTGAAATACCGGAGGTGGCAATTGCGCCTGTTCGCCCTCACGGATACGCTGCCGGAAAAATTCCTCGCTCAGGGGCATAATCCCGCGCGGGCGAAGTTCTGCCTGAAACCCACTCGCCCGCTCGAACTCCTCCACGCGCTGGAGTTGCTCTTGGGGTGATAGACCGGCGAACAGATCCATCCCCAGGCGGGTCGTCGAGGCAATTCTCAGCCGAGAGGTCAGCCCCTCGATGCCCCGTCCCAAGGTATCAAAGAACTGCTCAACGCCGCCGGTGTTAGACCAGACCGCGATAAACGCCTGGGCCTCGGTCGTCAGGATGCGCAGCGATGTGCCGATGGTGTTGCCCACCTCGCCAAACAGCCGCTGCCAGCCGCCCGCCTCGACGCTCGATTCGCGTAGGGCCTGGTTGAAGGCGCGCAAGACGACCGCCATGTCCTGCATGTCGCGTCGGGCTTGCAGAGAGCCGCCGGTGATGAGTTGGAAGAAGCGCGCGGCGGTCTCGATGTCGCCCGACACCGCCAACTGCTGCGCGATCTGGGCGATCTGCGGGATGCCCTCGCGCGGCGTCTCAGCCGTCACGCCGAAGCCCCGCAGTTCGCGCAATCGCTCCGGCTGCTGGAACAGGAAGGCCAACCGCGCCAGGCGGCCCGCCGTGACCTCCGGCGCGGTTTCGGCGGCGGTCGAGGCCTCGGCAATCGCCAACGCCGCCTGCTCTGCCGTCACGCCCAGTTGCTGGTACAGGGCCACCCCGGCTTGGATGGCGTCGAACGTCTGCTCAATGTCCAGTCCCGTCTCCGCGTAGATGGCGGCCACCGTGTCCATCACCGCCACATGCTCCAAGCCCGCCGCCGTAGCCCGCAGTTCGGTCTGGACGAGTTCGCGCAGTACGTTGTCGAACGATGCACCGCTGTCGCCCGCCTGCCCGAACACCAAAGAGACCTGCTGCGCGTTGCGCACCATCTCCGGCGTGGCGTCCAGACGCGCGGCCAAGACTCCGCCCGCCAAGGCTTCGCGCGGCGCGACGCCGAAGGCTGCCGCTTCGACCGCACCGGCCAACAGGCCCGGTCGCTGGGCCGCCGCCGCGCCGCCCTGGATGGCCGCCAGGCGCGCCGAGGCATCGGCCAGGGCCGTCACGTCTTGTGAGGCCTCGCTGATGAAACCGTAGGCGATGCGCAAGGTACCCAGGATGAGGATCGTCTGCCCGATCCAGAACAGGTGGCGGATCCACACGTTGCTCATCAGATTCACGCCGCCGGAGAGTTGCGTGATCTGCTGCTGCAGCGCCTGGACTTGGGTTGCAGCCTGCTCAACCTGTTGCGCGGAGATCGCCGGTTGGCCCGCCTGCGGTTGGAAATATCCTGTCCGCAATCCTCCCAATTGTGCCCCGGCCTGGGCCAGTTGCTGCTGTAAGAACTGTTGCTGCAAGTAGGGGAATTGCGCCCCCGGCGCGACCGTGGCTCGCTGCTGGGCCAGGGCCATTGCTTGGGCCTGGGCCTGGGCAAACATCTGCGCCTGTTGCTGCGCCTGTTGCTGGGCCAGAGTCTCGAATTGCCCGACAGCGCCACCCTGCGGGATGGGGAACAACGGTAGTTGCGTCGGTCGCGGCACCCGGCCAGGAGGCTGTAGGTTGTATTGCTCGAAGAATCCGAGTTGGTAGGGATACTGCGGCACCGTCCCGGAAGGAGGTCGCCGCATAGATTCGAACGGCGGCGTGGGCGGTAGCCCCATGTCCTCGAAGCGCGGCGCGGCGACATCGCCGAACACATCCCCCGCCCGCCGCCGCAAGCGGTAGTCCATGATGCCGCCAGCCCGCACGCCGCGCGACAGGGCGGGCACGATCTCCTGCAGCATCGAGATGCGGTCGGTCTCCTCGGCGCTCAGGCGGCGCGGCGCAGCGGTCGGGGTGTAGACTTCCTCCAACCCTCGCAGATAGGCCCCCCTACTTGGCACGGTAGCGCGCTGCGCCAGAATGCGGTCAAGGTTACGTTGTGCCAGAACACGCTCGACCCAGGCAGTGTCACCGATACCAAGGGGGATGTCATCCTCTAACCCTCCACCGCCGCCGACTCCACCACCTGCCCGTCGCTGTTGCCAGCGATAGGTCGCCAAGGCGCTGGCAACCTGGCTGGCCTGCTGTGGTGAGACGATCTCGCCCAGGGCCGGGACGACGCGGCCCGCAGCCGAGGCCGCCGCGATAGCCTCCTGCGCCTTGAGGATGATCATGTCCATCCGCTCGACCACCCGATCCGCGGCGACGACGACCTGGCCGAAGGCCGACGACATCGCCCCGGCCATGCGGGCGCTGGCCGCAGGCAGATCGGTGGCGATCTTCTTGTCCAGCGCCGCCAGGATCGAGTCTAACTGCTTGGCCGAGGTCTCCGCCTGAGAGATGTCCCACTGCAAGCGGACGACTTCAACGAATTCTGGCATGTCAGTTCAACACTTCACTCCGATGCTTGCGCAATTCCTCTCGATCCTCGTACCAGCGCTCCAAGGCTTTGTCGTCCAGCCATAAGTCTTTGGGCGCGGGCAATTTGTCCGGGTCCAGCGCCGCCGCCTCGCGGATGCCTTTGAGCCGAGTCCAGATCTGGACGATGCGCGGCCACCACCAGGGCGAGCGCAGCGGGTCGCCGACGATCACCCCCAGGCCACCCCACTCCACCAGCGACATCAGGCCGTCGAAGACTCCGTCGCAGGTGGCAACGTCAACAAAAAAGGGTCTACGGCGTCCACCTCGAGATATTCGTCGAATAGTTTGTTGCGCACCTTGGCGTGCAGGCTGCGCACCACCTGCGGCGAGGCGTAAAAGCGGGCGCTGCCGTCCTCGGTCTCGCTCGCCAAGTAGATCGTCTGATTGACGAACTCGTCGGTGTACAGGCCATCCGCCGAAGCGCTGATGGCGTGCTTGCGCAGCAGGGCCGACAAGCCGTCGCCGTTGAGGTCGGCCACCTGCCGCTTCGTCTCCTCCACCAGCCGCTCGGTTTCGGCCCGCCGTTGCTCAGTGATCTTCGTCATCTGCTCCAGCCGCTGGTTGAGTACGTCGCGCCGCTCGTCTTCCGAGGCGTTGTCCGGGAAGGGGATGAAGCGAGGCCGGATGTTCTGGGCCGCCTCGCGCACCGCCGACAGCATGCGGTAGGCGGTCAGCGCGTTGCGTTTTTCTTCGGGGGTTGATTCGGCGAAGGGCAACAGGATGGCCTGGTACTCACGGCTGTCCTCGTTGCGCAATGCCTTCTGAAAGACTGCCGAGACGCGCAGGGCTTCTAGGTCGCGCTCGCGCTGCTCCGTGTCGGACAGGGCGCGGATGCGCAACCGCTTGCCGTTCGGCAGTTCGACCGCCTTTGCCACCCGGCAAAGGTCATCCAAAAATGTACCCATGACTCCCTCCTGGTTTCCATTAGACAGCCCGCGTAATATCGGGATCGACCAGCAGCAGGAAATGGCCTGCGGTGACGACGTTGCCCGGCGTGTCCTTCAACTGCACGTCGCACAACAGAGTCACCCGGCTGGCCTCGAAGCCCGAAGTGTGTGCCTGGATTACCGTGAAATTTGCCAACCCGCCCACCGCATTCGTCACCGTCACCCCCGAACCAATCGTCCGCTGAAAGACCGCCGTAGCGTCGGCGTCCGAGGCGGCCCGCTTCGCCGTCACCCAGATCGAGAAGCCGGTGATGTTCTGCGGCTGGCTGTTCTTGGTGAAGGCCATGTTGAACGTCTTGTCGTCGCCGCGCGTCATGCGCAAGGTGGTCGTCACGTGATCGTCACCTCGATGGGCGACTCCGAGAAGGCCACCTCCGTCACCTGCACCACCGGGCTATCGGCCACGGTGATGGTCACGACCACGTCGAAGGCCGTGCCCAGCCCCGACTTGAGGCCGATGAGCGCCCCGGCCCAGGTCAGCACACCGCTCAGGCTGCGGGTGATTCTGCGGTTGAGCGCCCCGGCCCAGGTTAGTGTTCCCGCCAGGACTTTTTGCGTTTGCTTGAACAGGACGCCGGAAGAGGCGAGCGTTCCCGTGAGTGAGACGAACGCCGTGCGTAACGTCGTGAGCGCGCCGGAGGTCGTGAGCGTCCCGGACAGGACTTTGCGGGCTTGCTTCAGCAGGGTTCCGCTGCTGGTCAACGTCCCGGCCAATACCTTTTGCGCTTGCTTGGTCAGCGCGCCGGCAGAAGTCAGTGTGCCCTCCACCGACTTGAGCGCGATCTTGATCGCCGTCAATGCGCCAGAGGAGGTCAGCGTCCCGGCCAGCACCTTCTGGGCTTGTTTCAGAAGACTGCCCGCCGAGGTCAGCGTTCCCACCAGAACCTTCTGAGCCTGTTTGGTGAGCGCGCCCGCTGAAGTCAGCGTGCCTTCGACCGTCTTGAGAGCGATCTTGATCGCCGTCAGTACACCGGATGAAGTCAGCGTACCCGATAACACCTTCTGTGTCTGCTTCAACAGGCTGCCCGAGGTCGTCAACGTACCCGCTAGAACCTTTTGAGCCTGTTTGAGCAGACTGCCGGAAGAGGTCAATGTGCCCGCCAAGACCTTCTGTTCTTGTTTGAGTAGATCGCCGGAGGTGGTCAATGTGCCGCTCAATACCTTTTGCGCCTGTTTCAGCAGAGCGCCCGAGGTGGTCAACGTGCCCGCCAATATCTTCTGCGTCTGTTTGGCGAGCGCGCCTGCCGAGGTCAACGTGCCCTCCACGCTCTGAAAGAACATCTGCGCGCCCCCAGGTCCAAAGACCGAGCGGCGACGAACGCGGTAATCGAAGCGACGCCGATAGACTCCGGCCACGCATCACACCTCCCGCACGTAGAGCGTCCCGGACATGCTCAGAGCGTCCAGCGGGTTGTTGAGCAACCGCACCACCATCGTTGTGTCGCCCGCCGTGGCCTTGTGGTGGAGTTCCGGCGTCCAGATCATCGCGTAACCCGTGCGGATATTGAACGACTCCGAGTGCAGGTTGACCGGCGTTCCGCCCGCAGCGATGCTGGTGTTGTTGACCTCGGCGGTGAAACTGGCCGCCCCATCGTTCGGATCGGTGGGCCGGGGGGTAGCCGCGGTGCCTGCCGAACCGCTGGTGGTGTGGCCGCGAATGATGCGGAAACGTAGTTGCTCCTCCGCCGCGTCGCCGAAGTCCGAGGATTGGGAGATGAACAGCCCCACGATCTCGATGGGCTTATTGGTGGCCGGGGTCAGTTCGAACCAGTCCTGGTTGGCCGTGACGATCACATTCTCAAATTCGACGGTATAGTATCCGCGCATCGTTCACCTCGCGATCAACGCTTGCCGTGTACGCCGATTGGGAAAAGCCAAAGAACCCGCCACCGCTGCTTCGACTGCCATTGCGGGGTAAAGTTTGGCCGTCGCTTCGACGTCTGACCAGTTGAGGGTGATGCCGGTCGAGGTGAAGGCGACGAAGGTCGCGGCCATGCCAGCCGCGCCGGTGTGCGTGGGCAGGTTGATGGCCTGGTCGTCGGAGAGACTTTGGGTGTTGCTGTCGGCGGCGGCGTCCTCGGACTGGACGGAGTTGCAGTAGGCTTCGTCGGCGTCGATGGCCGACAGGCCCAGCGTGCCGCCATCGGCGTCGAACTCGTCGGTGTCGGCGGTGACGCAGAAGGTCGGCAGGTACATGACGAACTGCGGCTGGAAGCCAGCGCCGTTGTCGTCGCTGTTGCCGGTGGCGGTGGGCGTGGAGAGCGTGTAGACCTTGCCGTCCACCAGCGGGCCAGCGCCCAGGCGCAGCGCGATCCAGCCCATGTGGTGACTGGCGGGGGAGCGGGCGTTGCCCAGTTGCACGTCGAAGCCCTGGCTGTCGAAACTCTGCGCCGTGCCGAACCAATCCAGGCTGTCGCTGCCTGCTAGTTTTACAATGCAGTTACCGCCACGCACGACGGCGCCGCATTGGGCGGAGGAAAACCCGTTGCGATTCTTGTGGCCGACGGCGCGCTGCGTCACCGCGCCGGCGCGGTTGTTGTGGATGAGCCCCATGCCGATACCGCCTTGTACCGTCGTCGTGCCCTCCAGCAGGACGGCGAAGACCAGGTCGGCCTCGAAGCCGATAGTAGTAATAGCGATGAGCGCGTCGGCGGTGCTGCCCAGGGTGACCGTGCCGACGTGGGTTGAGAGGTCGGAGCCGGCGAAGAAAATGTAGGTGACCAGGAAGGCCGAGGCCGGGGCATCCGTCCAGTTGATGGTGATGCCGTCCGTCTCCCACTGGACGAAGTTGGCGGTGGCCTCGACCACGTCGTCGGCGGCGCCGTCGTAGATCGTCAGGATGCGGTCGGCGGCGGTGTCCTGCTCAAACTCCACGTCCATCGAGGCCTGAGCGTGCTGGTCCTCGTAGCCTTGCGCCCATTCGTTCGCGCCGTCGGATGCGCCCGTGTACCAGCCGAGGCCGTCTGCGGCTGCCGCGTCGGTGATGCAGCGCGTGGCGATGACCAGCACCGCCTTGGGGGTCAGGCCGCCGAGGTCGGTGGTGGTGATCGTCTGGTTGCCGGTGGCGGTTGGCGCGGCGACGCGCGTAGTGGCGACGGTGACGCCCACTAGATACCTAACTTCAAGCGAACCTGGGCGGGGGTGTCGTAGCCAGGGTAGCGGCCCTCGGCCAGGATGAAGATGGCGTGGATTTTCTCGATGAACAATGCTTGTCC